>JGI24158J21664_10000849_pt1 | contig 31130 bp, 20 predicted proteins | sample Ectturendosymbi3_FD_21664 | JGI IMG/M metagenome (IMG submission 21664)
CCGGTTCCTTCAATGCCCTGGCGTCCTTGCACTAATTTGTGTTTTTTCTAGCTGAATATTAATTATCGCCAAATAAAATCAACTCAACTCAACTCTCTGAAAGCAGAGTAGGCCTACTTACTAATGATCTACTTCGGAGTATATTACTTGAGCACTGTCTATGGAAAGAAATCCTTTCTCAACAAAAAATCAGACACTTTAAGATCTTACAGTGTATATAATTTGTATTACTTGAGTGGACAATAAGTGTTTCACCAAAAATGACAAGAATTTACGCGCGAAACGCCTCGAGGTGGCCCCAAAAAGGGGGTACCTAGGTAAGAGCCTCGCTCGCCCCTCTTAAAGCCACCAGTGAGACCTATTACATAACTTTTATTACATATTTTTATGTAGCATGATCAATAACAACATTATGAAATCCTACTCTAGATCAACTTTACTTTTCTGTTTTTTGTACGTTTTTTTGTGTTTTTTTTCGTAATACACAATGTAGGGAGCTTGAATCGCGAATTTCAAACAAAGACATTCCCACTGCACAAGTCAAGCTCTGATATGATCATTTGCATTAAAAAGTACAAAAAGAGCCATTTCAGCATACATCAGTTTACAACTATGTAGGACAAATAATGTGTTTTTTCAGTGTGTGGCTCAAACAGAGGGCTTTACCTAACAATCTGAAGCGAGAAGGTTAAAAATTGGTGATGGGCAGGAAAACTCTTCCACGCTTTTAAGAGGTAGCATTCCGTGTTTAGCAGCACCTCTGAATATAGGTTACTATATTTCTATACACGACTAGTTTAAATTTATTAACTTCAGTCTTGAGGTTTGTTTGCTTTCCATGCCCTTAGCCTTTCAACATTTCACCTGTTAGCATGACTTGCAGATATACAGGACCGACGAAGCGTAGTGTTACGTGAAATCAATTTCTGATTAAAAATTTGCGATTGATTCCTTGCTTGCGTTACCGATGGAGTGAAGTTACTTGAATAGTTTATAATAGTAGGATACGCAATAGGCATATCAGGCGATGTATGTAACTTTCATACTTACTGTGATTTCTCAAGTGCCCTGAGTCCCTACTTTTTTTAAAAGTGCCCCATCAAAATCTTTGCCTCGGGCCCCAAATTGCTGGAACTACCACCGGCCAGCATAAAGTTATATCCTAAAACTTGCTATTTGTACGAATCCACAATGGGTCTACTCTACAAAACAAAATTTATGAACATATCATTGCTACAAATGGCTCCTTAGTTTGATGTAGTGGGAAACATTAAAAATGTTATAATGTGGGAGGAATTAGCAATCACTTACTTAAAATCATGAGAACGGGCAGCATGAGAAATTACAAAGGTTTTCGCAACTAAAACACGTTTCTCACCACTTACCTCTGTTTGCTATATTGTTTGCGATGTCGTCACAGCGCAAAGTTAGCGAAAATAATGGCGATTTCCCGTAGGTTGCCGACGGTTCAATCAACCGTGCCCTGCATCACATGCACGATTGGTGGTTGGTGCTAGCGGGCTAGTGGTCATCCTCTAGAAATGGCTATTTCAGAAACGCGCCTGTGTCGAAACAAAGAACGCATGCCGCGTACGGGAAGCCAAGAACACAGTATTTCGAGGATCGTTTTCATTGCGCATCTTAGCCCACTTTCGGTCGCTGTTGTGTTGGCTCAGTGTTTCATCAAGCAGAAAACTCTCGTCCGTTAATGTGATTGAAAGCGAAGCAATCTTGTTAACACATTGAGCATCGGATAGACGTTTGTGTTCAGAAGCAATACTTCAGCCGTTCATCACGTTTCAGTCTCTCAGCGAAGGGAAAGGTGCAGCCTACTTTATTTCTTCGCGAGCAGCCTTTTTCGTCTTTTTTTCCGCAACGCTTTGCTTTCTACCTTCATGTACCTGCCCTGTGCGTAAGGAAAGAACGCGGTTTTTAGCAGGTTGTGACAACCAGGATGCTTGATGTGAACCATGCAGTAGCAACACTGTCAAAGTCCGAAAGTGGAATAGCTGACGTTCATCTGCGTGGGCACTGGGCAGACGCAGTAGAACGATGCAAAATGCCAATTCGGAGCTGCTGGCAAAGTGTCAAGGAATGCACAATACAGAGTCATGAAAGTGGTTTGTTTTTTCTTATACTTCGCGTGCCGGGACTGGCACGCTGGCAGGCAAAGGACAGTGGTGGTTGTTTCTTTACCAGATGGCTGTCGATGACAGGTTATTGTGTACTTCAATAGTGTGGCTATGTTCCAGATGGTGATAAGAGCATGGGCCCAACTGCGTTCTGTGATATTTTGTCATCTTTTGCTGCAGTTATATGAGCATGGCATTATTGCGTTGACATTACATCAAAGTTAGATTTATGATTTGGTTGGTAAGTTCGTTATGCCGTTGCAAGAAGTTTCTATAAACTCAGCATATTTGAGTTCCGTTAGGTGCGTTTGTGTTGCATTGTTTTCATGTACTAAATTATTCAAGACTAGACTTCCCAAATATCAACCTTAAACTGCACATTATCGTAGTCAGCACATGTTGCTGCTGAAACGTCCGAGATCAAGTTGCGCAAATTCGTTGAAAACGTAGTATGTATTTGCTTAGGTGTTATAAAATTCAAAAAATGTATGTTAGCTTAAACGTGCAGATGTACACGATGTATCGCGTAGTCCAGGGGTGCACAACCTACGGCCTTGGATAAAAATTCATGCGGCCGTGCACATGTAGTTAAAAATGTAAGTTTAATGGCCGTGCATTATATACTCCTTTTCTGCTGTATGAGAATACTTAGTGGAAAGACGGCTAAACATACGTGTGGAAGCTGGCTAGGCTCAGTGTGTGGAAGCAGAACAGAGGCAATGCAAACAATATATTTTGAACTCACTGTCGGCGGTAATTCATATAAATAAACGTAATGCGACCGGCAATAGCGAAAAGGTTGTGCACCCCTAGTATAGTCAATACAGTCAAAACACAAGCAGTAAAAAAGTAGGAATAGCATGAAGAAAGAACAACAGCACCTTAGTAGTAGTACAGCACACCAAAATGTGGGGAACAGACAATCCACCGATGGAACAACGATACGGAGGGCATGTGACAAAAAAGTAAGTTACCACGAGAGGTTCGAATTGGCCATTACTTACATTGGGCATTTTAGGCAACAACCCAATCAAATGAACAAGAACACATCAGAAAATACAGACAACAGCGAAGTAATAAAGAGAATATGAAACGTAGTACATAAATTGAGTTGTGTCGTGTGTGGTTGTAGCAAACGAACACCATGCATGAAAAGTGAAAACACATCAACAAACGAAACACACAATATGTATTTTTATAAACAAATATATTTCCTGAAATAACTCCACCTGGGTTAATTTAAACCAAGAAATAATGCCTCGGGTTTCAAGCAATGTGGAACATAAAACCATGCTGTAGTCTCATCATAGGCTGTGCGGTTGACAACATAGTTAACCAATGCCCAAGGTACACACTGCCCGACTAAGGGAACAATGAAACTTACAGAAGAAACGAGGATTCGGAAGGCATTAGTTATACATTGACACAGGAGCAAGTGGCAGGCAGCGATGCTGGTCAGTACATTGAAACCAACTAAAAAAAGAAGAGATAATGTCAGATCAAACTTGCACTCAGGCCAATATGCTGCCAGCGTTTCCTCTGACCACAGCCAGGGACAGGCGCTGGTGGAGCCACTGGCGCTCCCTGGGGTCGCCAGACATATCAACGGAACAAACTGTATCCTAAACTATGAACATGGAGATAGTGTAGATATTACAGCAGTCATGCTAAAGTTTTCATGCACATTTTTGAAAAGCGTTTTCAACATACTTCGTATGCCACTTTACTCGTCAGTTGCAGTACACTGACTCTACAACGGAAAGCAAAACCACTGGAAAGATGTAGATGTCTTTCACTCAGAAACCGTTCAGAAATGAAAGTTTACACATTTTTGATTCAGATACTATCACTGGAGTAGGTTTTAAAAAATATGAAACGAGTGCTTGTGAATTGTGCGATTGAGAAAGTGGATTGTCCTGTCTTATGTAAGCGAGTTCGGTTCAATGAGGCGAATTCGAGTACCAGTGATTACTGCGATATCTCCACCCGCGTGAAGTATTGTCGCTACGAAGCGTCAAACTCGCACGTATGTGCGAACGAAAGCCACAGGTGCTGTCCACCATCACTGCTTTTGCTCTCTGCTCGAGTAGCTGCAGCAAACGTTCCATTCCAACTTGTTGAAGAACGATATGTGCCGATCCCAGAACCTGTCGTGCGGCAGTTCATCACGTGGTCGTTTCCCAGAAGTGAATCGGACATACGGCGTTATAGCGCCTTGTCGTGCTCGTCATGTGATACTTCAATATGCAAGAATATCTCCAGTCATGATAGAGTTCCACAATCGCCATCTCATGGTAGAACCGATTCCTTTAGGTTCTCTGCCGTCAAAGACTCACAAAGCGACGGCTCCTTGAACGACGCGGATTCGCACGATACCTTTCGCTTAGGAGGGTATTTAGCCGAAACAGGAGCTGTTCATTATCCGATACAAATTGGTAAGGGACTTTTTTCTCCCGGATTTAAAACTTTGCACATGGTGTGTTGGTAGATACTTTTCGCACCAGTTTGTTCGCAAGTCTATAGTAAATTGTTAGTCAAAGCTTCCCTTCTCAAAACTTTGAGTGTGTTGCAGTTGAGCAAAAATGTGCAACATTCGGCAATGCTTAAATGTTTTGTGAACTTATTTTGTCACAAGATGGAAGCACCTGCTATTTCTCCGCCTTGCAGTCTGGCAAATTCGTGACAAACCATTTACGGTATTGTAATTTTGCACTTGGTACGCATTGCCTCCTGTAGAATACATGGCAGACCAACCCACTAAAGTTAATTCAGCACTGCAAACGTGTTGTGTGCCATAGGCCATCAGTACCTAACCCCAGCGGGCCGTTCAGGTCTGAGTTCTTGTTTCGCTTCAGCTTCATAATTTATCGTTTGGCGTGAACGAAAAAATTCTAAATGCATCGTTGCATCTCATTTGTTTCAAGCCCTGACTCATTTGTGCATTACATCTGAAGCCTGTTTAGTCTTCTTGTGCTAACCAAAGTGTGTTGTATCTTGGTTTAGCCAGTAATCCTTGGTATGAAACAACGTCAGTTGAAACACTGTACAATTGTTAACAACATACTATGTGCAGCAAGTACGTATCTGGCTCTGGTAACTGTTCATAAGCTACAAGTCGTTCTGTGCGTGATTGATCTATGTCTAGTGCTACTACTACCCAACTCCTGAAAGCGTGGACGCATTTGCAGAAAGCTTGCCCTTGGGCTACTTCTCTCCAGATGTTGATGCACAGGGGCTGGCAGTCATCTGTTTCATTGGTTTCTGGCGGTGCACTGCGCAACAGGTAGTTACTATTCGCGGCTGCGACTCGAGGACCTCCGCCATTGGTGTCTGGAAAACCTGCTGTTTGTCACACGGCTGTTGTTCAAGTCCTCTTCATCTATAATTTATGCGGTTAGAAACCAACATGTGTGAACTACTAACACGCGCTTCACTGGCTATATCACGATTGTGCGAAGACCAGCGAAATGTTAACTAATAAAAAAATTCACTTCGTGAATGCGCCGTTTTTATCGTATAAACCTGCAGGCTCCAACAATGCTGTGATAACCATGGGCTGTCAATACGTGATACCTCAGTAACCGGGAAGTATGAAAAATCTTGGGATATGATTGTTGCCAAAGCGTACGCTTTCAGATCTAGCCGGTCACTTGACGAGGCGGTGTTGCCTTATTCGAAGAGCAGTGTCCTGCCATCAATCACGTCGGCATCTCGAAAGTGCAGACTTCTCGTGAACGTGTAGAGGTTGGCAACGTTACCGTGGCCTTATCAGTGTATGTAAGGCGAATTGCGTCTGTTGAACACAAGCGAGTGTTTTTCAGCGTTGATGAAGCCAATTTAGCAATTACTGTACGAGTGGGTCTTTTCTGCATTCAAACAGAAGGGCAGTTTTTTCTTTCGAAATTCGAGCTATTTTTGTTTGTCACGGCTTGTCGTGTTACCGAGTGCGTTGTTTTGTGAGCAAGCCTTTCGGAGCCATTCTAGTTGATCGGGATTTTCAGGAAAGTAATTGGAGCTGCGTGAATGCAGAACACGAGTGTCAGCCTGGCTAGTACTTTCCGTCATTCTGATGCTCCCGGTCGCGCTATTGATGTGCGATTCGGCCACTCCAGCGTCAAGACAGACGTTATTCTGAGCGATCGGCTCAGCCGGGCCATTTTATTTGGAACGACCGAACCTCGAAGTGCACTTCCTCCACATCATTGATCAAGCGCGGTTTTATTTTCACTGGAATGGGCTGAACAAAACTTTTCAGGATAATGGCAAACCGGGTCTTGAATGTATTTTCACGGATGTTGAACACGGCAGACATTCGGCCATGGTGTTCAGTTACGTTGAACATCGCTCTTGTTTGGCTATTCCCATAACGGAGTTTTTCTGTCGTGTCTGGCTGGGATTTCTCTGGGTGACATTTGTGCACTAGTCGCAGATGTCTAGTTGCAACCTGAAGTTTGCTACATCACTGGAGATGATTTCTGCACAAAATGTCGTTGGCCATACTTCGCCCCTTACCAAGTGTGCTGCGCATTCGATAAGAGACGATATTCTGACTGTTAAGACGTTTGTCAATAGCAACTTTACCCAAGTGACAGATCTAACTGGATGTATGCATTTCATTACTTCATTATGTTGTGGAGGTAAAAATTATCGTGTAACCTCCCAGTGTTAACTGCGCGAAAAATGGCCTTAACTTCTCGTGTAGGTGGTGTTTCAGTTTGTTCATTACACTTCGGTGAACAAATCAGGAGTGAACATTGCGTCTAATGAAGTTGAGGATTTGCAAAACAACGTTATTTGCATGTCTTAACGTAAGAGTTGTAGGTCACCTTCTATGTGTTATTCGAACACATGTACGAATGTGTTAGCACTTGGCGAGCCACCTTAACTTTATCGTGTGTTTTCTCTTCTGGAGGTTATCGGAAATTCATCGTCTACGGTAAGCACTCGAATTTCGCTCATGAAAAGACCGCACTCACCATTATTTTCATGTTTGAAGTAATATAAAGTGATTACGTGTCGCATTGGCAAACAGGCAAATATTGGCTCGTGCTTAAGAAAACTGAGTCACGAACCTCCTACCAGAAGGCCCACGTTTGCGCAGAGCAGTCGGACTGAGCTGGTTTTATGGATGGAAAGAATCTAGCATCAGGCAACAGTGTTCGTGCTGTTGCAGGGCACGGCGCCAGCCAAACAGCGTTGCAGGCGTCGGCAGCCTCAAGCATGCATGAACCCAATGTTTTTCTTTAGTGTCTAGCTCTGTCTCAAACGCGTGCATCGGAGCGTTTACCAGCCAGGCGTGTGACGAATGTAAGACGGCGAAGATAAACTGCGCCTCCACAAAGGGATAAGTACGGATGAGCTGTCGTCAATCGCACCGTCGCACGGCCGTTTGCATTTGTGTCGGTACAGCGAGTGGACGACGATCCTGCGCTGTCCTTGACTAATCTTTGTCGTCAGCCCACGCGTTGTTGGGTTACTGGACGTCAGCAAGGCGGGATATCACCAATTGTATTGACTGTCCACATAAAAACTCCTTTCGAAACCACTTCGTTCAAACATGCTTTGCTAATGAATCGGTCGTCATCAGTTTTATGTTGCTCGTTTTCCAAGATTCTTTGATGTAACACGTACTGTGCGGTTGCCTTTTCATACGCAGAGCATGTCCACATTCTAACGCAGCTCGCCTTGCGACCAGGGTTCTTCAAAATCATTAAGACTATTCTGAAAGCGCGTTGTAACGAAAGCACCCCGCAGATGGTCTGGTAGTAGAATATTCGAAATCCGCAGTAGCTCTTGGTAAAGTGTTTACTAACACCAAACGTTTTCAATACACCTTGCAATATACGATTCACAAAAGTCACGTCTCAAATTTCAAAGTATCTTGCGTTGTGTAGTTTTTGTGGTGCAATTTGTATCACGCTATTAAACCCCGGTTTAATCACTTTGCGTAAATGCAAAACCTTACAAATGACTTACTATTTGAGACACGCTGAATGGCGTCGAAATCTAAAACGTTTTGGTGTCATGCAACCATACACTGAAGTTTTCCGTGTAACACTGAACACATTAAGAGAAAATCGTGTGGTTGTAAACACTCTTTTGGTTTGAACACAGGTTTTTGCTTGAGCGGTGTAGTTTCCGAAAATAAAAAGGAAGCGTCGTCGTCTCCTGGAAGGTATGAAAAACATTCCGATATTTTGTTTATGTTTTTGCTGGTCTTGTCGATGCAATGGCAGCAGTTTCTTTCAGAAATTTCTAATGCACCGCAGCAGTTTTTTTTTTCCGAAAGATTAATTTTTGATGCAGACGTTTGTCATGTTCAGTGCGGTGTCATTAAAGTCTATCTTACCTTGCTTTTACAAAAATATTTCGAACCGTAAAATGACGGTAACCTTCCTAAATACCTTTCCTGCAATTAGGATGTTGTAACGTTTGAACTTAACTCCCAAACTGGATGTAAATTGAAGATTGGTGCTCAACACATAAGCCAGATGGAAAAGTCCATCTCTATGGATAAGGCTAGTATAGTCTCGCCACTTGTGTTGTGAACAGTGAACAGCAGTGTTTTTTACCAGGGAGTAATGCAAGCGCAGTATTGTTGTGTTTTTTTTGTGCTCTTCATCAAACTTGCATTGTTCTTGTTCGCCTTGTTCTCTGTAGTAACCACTCAAAATCTGTACTCGTTATGCCATCGACAATGCGCGAAAGAACTGAATTCTTTATGGTCGTCCAATGAGTTCATGTCTTATTGTGTGACACAAGAACAGAGTAATAAGGATACCCGAAACTGATTGTATGTCTTTGGCTCCGCAGCTGCAACACGCCGTCTGTGAGGTGCAGCTACAACGTAGCTGTAACGTTCGACAGATGTAAAGTGACGTCGTCGTCATGCGATTGCGAATATGGCGATGGAATATTTTTTTGTCGTCACGTGGTCGCCCTGCTTCTCTTCCGCATGCGATACCCCGAAAAGGTATTGACTGAACTCTAAAAAAGCGAAACTTTCTGTTGATAGCAAAAGAAAAGTCCTTGCTCGCAAATAGCGCGAATTGGTGAAGACGCAAAAGTCACTGATTCATTCTGCAGTTGACCGGTTTGTTTACTTATGGGTCGACCTGTATGAATTTTAGAAGCGTACGTCCCGATATTTCTCTGCATTTAGTCTAGCTAGCTTCAAATTTCGTGTATATTGGTTTTATTCTGTATTTTTTATTTCTGTGAACATTGCCAGTTGCGGAAAACTCTTTGAGAGGATCCCTTCTTTCCTGATGTTCGAAAGCCTTAGTAGACCTTGACTTGACAAGCTTGATTAAGCTTGAATTTATTCTTGGTTTGTAGTTTGCACTCGTCATCTACTTATTTGCCCATCGCGTTTAATTAAATTGGATGGGCAAATTTGGGGAAATTAGTTACAACTTCAGTTTTTTTTGAACGAGCAGTTTTTTCTGTTCCAAGACTTAGGCCTAAAATTTCTGTCTCTGAGAAGACCGTATCTGATCTGGAAATCCCTTCTGCACACCTTGGCATCCCTGTCAAAATTGTCTGTATATTACAATTATTATTATATCGATAGTGGTTTTTGTGCCAAAATTTGTTACTTTGCTTCCGAGTTTTCGACTAGGTGCTTTTTTGCAACGCGGCCTAGGTTTCCACGAATCTGTTGCCTTCGTTATTTCCCCATTTAAAAGACCTGACATATCACTCAAACAACTCTGTGGAAATGTGTTAACTGAGGTTAGTTTTTTATAGCAAGGTTGCCGTAAATTTTTGTCATTGTGCTTAACTGTCGGAAGATCGGTCTCGATTTCAGAATCTAACCGTAAGCATCTCTAGTTTGGACACTGACCTCGAAGTGTTTCGCCTGATTGCAATGTTTGTCACATGAGTTGTTGATTCCTTTCGGTACAAACTCGATTGATTTCGGTCGTGGAAATTCGAGACATGGCGAGACACGTTGAATTCCCACAAAGTAGTTATTAATCCTGGTTACCTTCGCAAAAGCACAATTTTCTACGTTATACCCTATCCACAAAAGTGTCGTTGTTGCTTGGTGAAATAATCCATATTGAAATCACGTCGTGAGTTAGTACCGTAATCGTGCGGTGTGTAGCTCAATTGGTAGAGTGCAGTCACAGAATGGTAACCTACTGTTGCTTTTGTGTAGCCTTGCTTCACAATAAAACTGGAGTTGTTCGATTGTCATCGAATGCAGAGCCGTAACGAAATCGCTAAAACCCTTCGAAACGCTTTTTTGTCAAAGAAGGTTACGCATAAATAAGTCAATATTTCGAGCAACAAAGTCGTTAAAACGAAGATGATATTTTTTCTCGCTATTGATGTTCCACACAGCACGCAATGCAGCCCAATCGTCACCCCAATCTACAAGGATTGTATGAAGGTGCAGGTCTTCAAGTTTAAAAGTCAGCAATTCTCAGATGCCTTTTTATGCTTAATCGCAGCTGGCAACATTGCATTTTAAGAGAATAGTGGCACCATCTCGGACCCCATCTGCGAGTCGGTGGTAACTCAGCTGTGAGAAATTTCGGTGTCTAATGTACATGCACTTCAGGTGAAGCTGCGATCGCCAATATCTGACACTCTTCAACAACTTGATCGGAATCAACTGCAAAAACTCGCACAGTACCTACTCTCACGCCATCCCTCGATCTTACCCACTGCGCAAGAGATTGCTGATAATTTCGACGATCCGCTCTCATCGATCAATACAGTCCATGGTGCGCCGGATCCCACAGCTGGTGCTGGTGCGATGGTTTGCTGAAAGCAGTTTATCGTCCTAGTTGTACATTTTAAGTCATTACAATTTTCCTGGATTGCTTTTATTTCTAAACTGATTGTGAGAGTTTGGTCAAGTCCGAGAATGTCGTTTGTCAAGTTTTCTTTTTCGGTTTACTTGTTTTCTTCCAAAACAAGTTCATAAGCTTTTTGTGATGACAGACTCACTTCTATTCGACGAAAACGACTTGTGTGTTGTGTCGAATGCTTAAAAGATGACATGTCACCCTTGAGCAAGTGTTGAAACAGGCCTTCACCGTAATTCTAGGTTTCCATGATGAAGATCGATGGAGTTTGAACGAACGGCACGTGAGCGAATATGTCAGAAAACTACTGTTTCAGCCAAACAAACAGGCTTGCCCCAATCAAGTCCACTGCATGCTTGGGAAGGTGAGCTGTGCATGAATAGCGAGACATAACTGTGTGCTTTGGTGTAGTTATGTGCATTGCACAGGTGCTATTTGCTGAAGTAAGTCGTATAACCTCACTGGGTGTTGTGATGACGTGGTCATGACGAGTGATGCAGCTGGGCGAATTTGCTCTGAAACCAGTGCCTTCTCATTTCGGTTGGTTTCCTCTTTGCTTTAGCCTCTTAGAAAGCTGAAACCAGGGTTTTGATATTAGTTTATCATCTCCAGTACTTCAAGTTGTCTTCCATGAGCTGGCGTAAAGAGCGTGTTTGCTTTACGCTACGGGGTCGTGGCAGCGAACAATGCGCTGCGTAAGTGGTGCTTTGCTGTCGCCTTCAGTCTTATCTGCAGCGCCCAGTACTTTTAACGAGCAAATGGCGAAACACGGTGGCATTCCCAACATTGCGCTGATTCATACCGGTCAAGCCAAGCGTAATTCGATAATATTCGACTTTTCTCCTCGCGGGATTTCGTGGGCTTGCAGGCAAGCTAAGCCATAAGCTGTCAGTCGATCCACCACCTATTACACTGGGCAGTCAAGTTTGAATTCGCCATCCAATTACAGCTTTCCAGGATTCGACCTTAATTTTACGGTTGCGTAGTTTTTTTTGTGTTACCTGCGAAACGTAAAGCGTTAACGCTGCGTGTTGAAAATGCCTGTGGTGACTTACACGCACGATCATAGTAATCACTGCCCAGCATTTGGAAAACACAAAAGCTTCTCAGAGGCACGGAACTGCACTATTGAAATAACATAAGTATGGATCGTGTGTGGATCTCAAGCCTCAAGCAGCAATCAACGAGGGGCACGTTATCAACTGCGAATCACTGAAGTACTTTTCTTAATGTCGCCAGGTTCGTGAAATGATGCGCGTGCGAGATTGTAATGGCGCCAGACTGCTAACTCTTATCACTAAAGTTCTCCTACGTCAGGGAGGTTTGATCAATTCACAGCAAAGCGACGTTTTCGGAAAACTTTGGGATGAAATAAGTAAGTTTTTTTGTTGTAATGCCGTGACATTATGGTTGTTCTTCGGCAGATTTTATCTCGATTTGAAGCAATTTTTGTGATGCTGGCGAACGTTTCACTGCATTTGGAAGAAGACAGGACTGAATCGTGGAAGTCTGCATAAACTGCAGAAAACAACGCCTTGATTTGTAGAAAACCTTGCGATCTTGACTTTAGTTGGTAGAACGTATCAACGCGTCCCGTTTGAAACCTGTGCAAAGCACATGGTAACCGCTTCTGCCTAACGATGTGGCGTTGCTCTTGTGCTCGAGTCAGAAAATTTTGCTTTTCGGGGCAGGTTTGCTTTGGATATGCGTGGTTTTAAATCCTCGGATCGAAAGCAGCGAACGAGACGTTGTCTTGAAGCTTCTTCACGAGTGGAATCGCGACCCCCAGTGTCCGCCTGAAGACCTTCTGTCCGAAAACTTAGCTCGGCCATCTAGACGCGCAGGTTGGTTTTCTTACTTTGTACAGTATATCTATCAACTTATTTGAGGAGACTTGTCCCCAACCACCCTCTCGTTTCGTTCTGTAGCAGTTGGTTTCATGTATCTCAGCCGGTTGATACATTTCTGCTTCTTTTTCATTCCAGCTGCGAGAACTGTGCTCTGATGTAGGACCTGATCTCAGCTTACTTCCAGTGAAAATGTTGCGCTTGTTGTGAATGTTAACCAAAGTTTGTGCTGAATCTTTCCCAGCATCTCGTAGTGTGCTCTCCCGCGCTATCGACGCTGGGAGTTTGCGTTGGGATGACCCCCATCTTCGCTTCATCATGATCGGTGACGATTGTAGAAAGATGTCGAGCGTTGGGTGCACGAAAACGCTTTCATCCAAAGGCGGCTTCGCAAACTTCAGCTCTGATGGACAACCCCTGTGGCACGGTAAGAGTATAAAGCCGTGCTTCATAACCTTTTTAGGCTCACCGCACCCTACAGAAGAGATAAATAATAATTTGCGGCATCCAGTGGCGAACCCACAGAAATTTGCTTATATGCCTGATGATGGCTCACGACTAAACTGAAACGCTGAATAAAATAATTATTGAAAAATGTATTAGCTTGCAGCACCCCTGAGTATTGTGAGTGGCAATATAAGGTGCCGCGGCACACGGATTAGGAACAATTGGTGTAAAAAGTTCTTGCAGATAGCACTATCGTATCGCGAACAGCAACAGTTCTACATGATGTGCCGTGCGCCTTGTATCAGACGATGCCATGTCTCACCTAACCTTACTGCTGCTTTACACATGCAAGTCGAGGTCAATAATATATTAAAATTTAGGATACTGTCATGGCCGTTGGAAGGATTTTTTCCAGGGGTCTCTAGGGGATTTTTCCAAAAATTTTTCATAGGGAGCCCAAAGTGGCAAAATTTGTTTTTTCCCCCTCGAAACTAAGAAAACAACCTTTTGCTGAAAAATTCAAAATCAGGGGGGGTGCCCCCCTTCCGACACCCATAGATATTGTTTGTTCTTTTATGAAACACAACATTCGTAACACTTGGCTTTCAGAAGTACGCCTCCTCATCACGATCAGTTGTGAGATGCTAATAACCTAGCAAGATCCAGTACCACCCCACACACTCCGTTCTTCGATGCTACGGAAGTTTTCCAGTCGGTTATAACCAGAGTTGCCATCTTCCTGGACCGAAAAATAAGCACGTTTCGGAAAAAAAATGGTTAAGCATCAAATAAAGTTAACTTTCACGCAGCAGATTGCATGTGAATGGAGAGTTTTATGATTTCACAGAGAAGCCACGTATTGTAATCACCTCAAGTCTTTCCATCAAAAGAAACCGTTCACAGCCAATCATCTGTATGTATCTGTATATATCGCGCTTGCTCACCCAGGCGTCTTCAACTGTTTTTGAAATAAGTTGTAGTAAGTAAGAATTCAAAGCAGAAATCAGGAAATCAGCACTTAGTTGAAGGGAGTGCTTTACATATCTCAACGGCACTCGTTTTTGATTTCAGATGGTTACTTTGTTTTTGCGAATGAAATTGCAAATGAAAATTTTTGAGAATGAAAATGCATTGACGCGTTATTGTGAAATCAGAACTAAAAAGTAAGTGCGTGACTAAAAAACTTAGCACTTTTCTTAGAATTATTTCTGAGACATTTTTGTTCAAAGTGAACAGGGATCTTAGAATAAAGACGATCTGGCAACGCTGGGTATAACCTACTTCTAATATCGTGTACGCAGTCTCCTCTCTTGATGCTATGCTTATTTATCAGAAAATCCTCCAATAGCGTGTGCAAGAGTCGAGGCTCTGCGTTCGCATGGCTACGCTAAAGAAGCCTTGAGGCTGGCTAGGGCAGTGGCACGCACAATACGAGAAAATGCGGTAGCAAACTTCACTCTCTACAGTAAAGTTCAGCCTTGTCAAGGTAAGCATGCTGTTTATCAATGGCTTGTTTTGTTTGTGAATCAGAAAAGGAATGCTTTTCTTTGTATTATCACTTTCATGTAAGCCTGATATTTCCTCATTGTGCTTACTTTGTGAAACGGATTGAGTTAAGTCCGTGCTCTTATTTTCATGCAAATTTAGGAAAATTTTATCTTAAAATTTTCAGTTTGGTTTTCTGTACACTCTGTTACGCGGATGACATTACCGAATTTGACCACCACCGCCCAGTAATAATCGTGCAAACCTCCTGTGAGTGGATTGTCAAGAATTTGCCCAAAATATTGAGTAGTTGCTTAGCTTCATTTTAAACACGATGATGAACTTGGAGCGTTTGGGAGTTGCTTTTTCGGCTGGAGATAGGCATCACCAAACTTGTCAAGCAGAATCATAGCTGCAGGGAGAACGTTCGGTTTACAAAACTCCCAGTTACTGCAGAGAGTGATTAAGCATGGTTACCTTCATTGTGGTGGAACACGGATAATTATAGGTATAGGTGATCGAGTATGGAGCCAAGTGCTGTTTGGGTTTTTCGCCTAGTGCTGAGATTTCAACACAACACTGAAAAGGCTTTTTACCCCGTTGGCGTTCCAGACGTGTCGTCGGCCTGACTGGCAAATCGTCAATTTTGAATCAGCCTCACGCCGAAACACCCCAGGTTGTCCAGACGAGTGCCTCTCGACAGTTGTTGGTCTTCTCTGAAATTTTGGATTGAATTACCACATTTGAGTCGATTTCGGATGGTGGGTTGAGGTTGCGTATGAGAATGTTGACACAAGCATGGGGTTTTGCTGTACGGTCCACGTAGTTCCGCGGGGAAACCCTTTGAAACGCAAAGAAATTTTTACGGGTTAACGCGTATACGATCGTTGGCTGATTCACCATTTATGAGGATAAAAAGCATAAATGCCAGCAAATAACGCACAAGTTTGTGTCTGAAAGTCGCCCTAGACATCAAACGTTCCACTTCGTTTAGTTCCACTTGTGTAGGCCGATCATTTCTAGATGATAGCTCTACACTGCAAATTATGCTACCACGCCATCACTTATTTTGGTCAACCAGAAAGTTTAAACATACCACCGATTTTACGCAATGCCATGACCATCTGGTGTCGATGGCCAGTAACAAAAAAGGGTAGCGTGGCGTTTCAGCAGATCGTGTCGGTGTAATAGAACTACTGGGAAACAGACTGACTTAACCAGTGGTTCTCCAGCTGAACTACTGATTTGAACCAGTGGGTGCTCATTGCACCGCAGGGACGGTGACGAAGTGATAACAGCGGCACATCAATATGGAACGCACGCCCCGTCCACTCACTGCTGCGCAGCATGCCTCCATCGATCCAACTCTGCGGGCGTTAAGATGAGTTTGCCATCAAACAAGGACGCTCGAATAATATTATTTATTTAATTAGACGCCACTCCTGTCAAGAGGAGTAACAGCTTTGGTCTCGTGGGCGACCCTCTCAATCCCATCCACATTCTTCTGGCTGCGCTCACATCTTCGGACGCATCCACTTGCAACCGTTGCGATCAAGGTATGAGCTTCGACGCATTTGCCCGCCCGTTCTTAAATTATGACCGAATCGGTACTGGAGCGCGCACTTTTACGTCTTGACCCTTACCGGTACCCTGTAAAATGTGTGTGTGAGAAAATCGAAGCGTTTTGTATTCATTGAAAAAGCGAGTTTTGCGTTGTTCCTTCGGCGGGCTTGCAAACACAGGCATTAGACTGCTTGTATCAAACGATTCACGAAGAATATCAAGACCCCATTGGTTATTCTTCTGGCGTCGCCGAGCGCTGCTAACAATACAAGGTTCACAATGCTCACAGTGTTTGCGTTTTGAATAGAAATTATGCTTTCATCTTGGTTACTTCGTCTTACACGGAAGTTGGCGCATCATTTTCTTTTCATTACCTGTATGTGCCTTGCGTTTCAACTTATTGAGGCGAAAAGTGGCACTTTGATCTTTGTGTAATTTCAGATCAGCTTCAGCGAGAAGCGATGGAAGTTTGCTTGTTAGGAATCGGAGAGCAAAGGATCATGCCATCGAACTCTCGATCCCAGGTACGTTCTTGGTTTCCTTGCCAAGTCATTGGTCTGATTATTCTAGTGCCGAACTCGCAAAATCTAACACGAATGGCTGCCTGTTTGTGTGTAGTAATCCGGAAGAATAACTTCAAAGCGCATTATCCGCAATTACACGATTGATGTCTTTTACAAAATTTGCTGAAGCCCTTTGTCATCGCTCGGTAAGCGCGTATCATTCAAATCGCGCCTCACTTGGCAGCGGCGTGACGCCTGTTTGCGCAAAGAAGAAAAGTGCATGTTTTCATTAGCGACCAGGCACCTTTGAAGAAAATTGCTTTTTCCAGTTTTCGCTTAGTTGTCAATGACGCAGCGAGGCGAGCTTGTCATGTTTTTGTTCAAAGCTGGTCGCTCGATCCGCTGCATCCGAACGCCGGCCAGTGCGTCGGTTGCTTTTTTTTGCCAAGGCTGTCTTTGTGCAGGAGAAAGTGCTGGCCTGCGAGAGCGCACTCATCGATCAACTGAAGAAGCTCAGGCTGGACGAGGACTTGCTCCACGTTCTGCGCGATGTTTCCATGCTGTTGATGGAAGGTACACATGAGTCGACGCTTTGCACGTGCTTGCGCGAAGCCTACAAATCAATGCAAACTCGCTTGTTCGCTGCGCTGGAAATGTAAATGGGTCCTTTTGTCGAAATACTGGCTTAGTTTCTACCTTCTGCTCTTGCAATTTTATCTTTGGATTGCCGCCGGCCTGTGCGCGTGTGTCGGCCGCAAATGTGATAAATATCGATTTTTTCTTGTGAAAGGTGGCCCGGCCAGTGGTCTCGGAAAGAGAATTCACCGAGAATCGGTTCCGACACACGCGTTTGCGACATACTTGTTCAAGGCTCTCCTGCGCTATGACCGCGACCTGGCGTTCAGGTAACCTTTTTCGAACGTGATGAAGTCCACGAATGTACAATTTTACCGTTTTTTGCGCCTTGTTTCAACTCACCAGCAGCATCACACCATTGCCAAGTGGTCTCGCAGCCATCGCGTCTCTTCGGACCACATGCATCTCTTCATCAAGTTTCGCTCTTACCAATCAATAAAATCATGGTTTTGTGTGCAGCCGTCTCCTGCACATGCCTACCTTTCTACGCACCATATGGGAAACGTCTAACTTGATTTGTATTTTGAGTTGCAACCTAAAGCTATGTTTGGCCGTGGCGGCATGCTTATTGTTTTCCATCGCAAGAAATTAGTGCTGCCTCGACTGCATTAGCATGTTGTTGACTACGTTAAGTCTTCTTAATGATTGCAACGCGCAGAAGGCCCTTTCCGTAATGTTGATGAGACGCAGTGTGGTGTATGCTGCGAAAACTAACAATGTGGTTTTGGCGTTCCTATAAAACTGCCCGTTGTTGCTGTACAGGTCGTACCCTAATAACCGTATCATATGTTGGAAAAAACTTGTAACGTTGGTTAACGTAGAAGTTCATTGCTGTAGAGTCGGCTTGCGGGCGATGAGAATGCCCATCTTGGACGACAACGCAAGCGGCTCTGCCGGTGATAACGGGCGCGGACAAAGGGACCAACCTGCTACTCAAGCGGCATCTGTGGCCCAGCACGGTGCCAACCACGTTCCTGGACCTGTTCACGATGATTCATCTCGAATGCACGTCCAGGCTCCTCAGTTCCCCATTTTGGGATTTCCGGCTCCGACGTCGTGGACGGTGCTGCGGGATCTTGAGTTGAATCAATACACTTTGGCTGCTGAGCTGCTGCAAACTGCGAAAGGTGAAGAGTTGCCGAGTATTGTTTGCCTCTTGAAAACGTTTCTGGTTATGGAACCACTTTGCATTAGTTAATAAAAAAAGAACTAAGTAATTCCTTCGTCATGGCAGGAAAGCGTTTGTTCAAAGTTTTTGCTTTTCTGTCATTGTAACGTAGAATTTATCTTATTGGATGTTGTCCTGTGGTAGAAACATGGCGCATCGATGTAGCTTATGCAGTAATCAATGCAGGTGAAGTTATGACTCTGGGTGTCGTGGTCGACCGCATACAACGTCATATACGCAACGGATCGCATGTCTTCCAACTTTCGCATGACGCTTTCAAAAGTGCTACTCTTCAGGGGGGTCCTGCTGCCCCCGACTCTACCATGTTGAATGTAGCAATGGAACTGGCTATGCAGGCAAGCTTATGAGAATAGTGCGTTGCAGTAAAATTAGCTTGTGGTGTGCTTGGTGATATATTCAGGTCGTCTTGTTTCTGTGACTTGCGAGAGTTTTTTCTTTGCTTCTGTGTATGAAACTTGTTAACGGCAATAATGTTACACGACTTCAGGCTAAAAATACGCAATAAGATTACACAAAGTGATCCAGCAGCATGTGTTTTGTCATGGGAAATAGGTACATCACTTGTTTCTACTTCATTAGTTTCACCTTTCATTAGTTTCACCTTGTAATGGTATTCAAATAAGGATTTAGCGTAATAGAATTTTCTGATTCAGTATCTTTTATGGTGTCAGAAGTTGAAAAGTGCTGGTGCTCACAGACACATGACCACAGTTATCATAATTGTTGCACCCAAGAAAAAGAAATCTTTGGTCTTTATCAATCTCATAGCAGTGAAGAAGCCCGGTAGCCTGACAAGGCTAAAAATAGCAAAGCCTGAATGTAAAGATGAAGTCGTCCCAAGCGTCAGCTGACTCATGTGAAACTCAGCGCGCAGCGTGAGAACACTTGTAGTGAATAGTTCATTTTTGTTGGTTTAAGTCAGAAGTTGTCCGCATACCACCGACGGGTCCTAAATTTTGTCGTAGGGGCCCGGTAGCACACTGGTTTTCCAGCGGTACCCATAATTACGTGTATGACGATGGTTGTGTTTGGAAGTAAAGCCAACATAATTTTTAATGCATGGCTAACAGCCAGCTGTAGCTTCTAAAACAATGGTGGGTCACTTAGGACTAGGGTTGGATTATTCAGATAACGGTTGATCGGCCGATTAACCGAGAGTTTTTTTACTATCCGACATCCGGATATAATTCTGTCGGTTAACTGGATGAAAAGTAACGTTACTAATGCGTTTTACGCATGTTTAGTAAGAGTGGATGTTATTTGTTTCCAGATAGGGCGGCCTTAGTTCCAGTGGCGTAGCAAGGTTAAGTGTCGCCCGAGGTCGACCGTAAAAGTGCTGCTCTTTCTACCTTTCAAATTTGTTTACAACAATTCAAGTGAAAGAAAATCATGTTTCGTAATTGTTTAAAGATGTAAGGCAGGGTTTCTTAACCTGGGGTTCTAGCACCCCCAGGGAGTGCTGAAATTAATTTCAAGGGGTGCTGGAGAAGGTCACATATGTGGCGGTCAAAGGTAAAATGAATATGATGTACTACACTTTTCTTTGCTTTATCCTTATAGTAACCAGGTGTTAGCCAATGGTAGGGGGTGCTGGACTGCTTAGACGTGACCAAATGGGGCGCTGAGGTAGAAAAAGGTTAAGAAACGCTGATGTAAGGAATATAAAACATCTTGAACATCAGAATCAAACAGAAATGGGTATTTATTTTTCTGTTTGTTCGCCGCCTTTCGCATCATTACTTTTCACATTTTTCTGCCTTCTTTACGTATGCATCCGTGCAGCTGGCACATTTTGTTACTATTTTCTTCCCTGTTGGTTTTCAATCTGCGGTAAGCCGCACCACTTAGCCTTGCCTTAATCGTTCACTTATTCCAGGGGATCAAACCAAAAACAACAAAATAACTTAAGAGAAGTGTTGGCGGACACCTATTTTACAGATGTAAACATACAAGTATATTAATATTTCGTTTGGTGTCGTTAAGATACGGGACCCATTTTGATGAAATAGGCTCAAACCTCCTCTGGTTGAGAATTACTGACTTGCAGCTTCCATCGTACTGATTGGGCTGAAGTTTCTTTAAGTAAAAGCCTTTACCACAATCATAAAACTGAACATATCGTTTTCCCTTGCATTAGGTTTTCAGACTAAGATTCGTCGCCTGTAATTTATCAAAATGAGAGCAACACCTTTCGAAGCTTTTCTCGTTGAAGTGGCTTTTCTGTGATTGCAAATTTTAAGTGTACCGTTGAACAAAGGAGTCTAACCTTTTACGAAACCCACATTTCCTATCTGCATGGCACTGGTTCATTCTCTTTGCAATTCAAGCCTACAATTTGAGCTTTAAATTACCCTATCTCGCTTCAAGAACGTCATTTTCAGATTAAGATTACTTCATATACAGAAAAACATCAGTTCTATTGAATTGAGCAACTTTACCTTTGCAGAGGTCTTCACTTCATCCCACAAAATTTAGTGTTGGTAAGCCCACCTCATGACTTGGTTACAGCTTGTGGTAGGCCTACTTGCTTATTGAAAATCTCCCACTAAACATAAAAAAGTAGCAAGTAAAAAAAAAAAAAGTATGAGACGTGCCGAGAAATGTTTGTCACCAAAGCCAATGGGTGTCAGGTGATGTAATGATGCGCCGTTGTGGGGTTGCTAAAGATCGAACGTAAAAAGAAAAAGGACTAAAGTAGCTTTGACTATTTCCCGTGATTTCATGCAGGACCTTTTTATCAGATTTTGGATGGAGGGCAATATAAACCTTGAACTTCTGGACCAGTAGTGTTTGTTAGCCAGCGGTCGAATGTTACTTATGTCTTTTGCCCAAAGGAGTTTTGACTTGGGTGGGGTAAATGGCTTTGGTAGGGAGGGAGGTGGAGGGACTGGGTATTCCCTCTCAAGTAAGTGTGTTAAGAAAATCCTGATTTCAAGACAAAAAGTGGCGGACTTTAGCACCCTGGATTTATCTCAGACTTTTTAGTAAATTTTTTATCAATTTGCTCATTCCACAACATTTCCTAGTTCTTCAGCCTAACAGTCTAGGGCTTCTCGACACAAAAATTGAAAGTTGACATTCTTTTTTAGAGTAGTTTTAATCAACAACTTGCCGCCGCTCGGAAGCCGCCACCCGGGACACGAATCCCCCCCCGAGCCACCCCTTGCTACGCCACTGCTTAGTTTCTACTAAACCCCGTAATAAATATTTTTTGCAGATAAGTACTCTCGCATTATAAGATGAAGTCTGCGTGTGCTTCTGAAAAAATGCGTTGCAGAAGCAGTAAATGTTAAGAACGCAGGATTTTTTCATATGCGCTCGCACATTGCATGTGTGTAAATTTGCAGTAAAACTATGTCATGATTTTTCCAATCAATTCATCCTGCAAATCTCGTGAAATCAATTGTTTGATTGTCTGACAATTAGCGGTTATTATCCGGTTAACCGGCCAGCTAAAATGCAACTATACGGTTATATCCGTTATCCGGATAGTACAGATTATTGATATCCGAACTAACCCTACTTAGGACGTAATATTTTTTCGCAGAATGATGCAAATGGCTTAATCAAATGAAAATGTAGCTCGTGATTATTTAGTTTAACATAAAATAACTGCGAGGATCTTTACTGTGCTATGAGGTATTCACCTTAATAAAATATGACGTTAAAATCACTTACGTTGAGACGTGGGACAAATTTCAAACCCACTGTCCCATCCCATGGGAAAAATCCAATTTTCCTGGATGAGCAAATTCTGTTGGCATTGGTGCGGTGAAATGCCAGAAGTTTTCTATTCGCTGACATTTGTAGCGATACAAATTCGAGAGCGTGAGTCGGTCGGATTTTTCAGGCTATTCTGGACTTGCTGAGCACTTGCCAAAAACGCGTTGTTCAACATATTTCTAAAGAAATTACGAAAAAGTTTTCCTTCTACTTCTGCTCCGCAGGACTTTTTGTATAATCCCGAAAAGTTAACTACGCTCAAAACTCCGAAAAAGATTCAGTATTTTTGTTGAAGACTTCTGCAAGTCTTTATAAATTTCAGTAACGGGCCGGACTCCTATGCAAAAGTTTTAGCCACCCAATTTCGATCCTTCCCTTCTTTACATTCACCAGAATTAGATGCTTGACTCGGCAATAGCTTGTGCAAATGATGTATTTCGTATTGTTTCGCTTTGATTTTATAGGTTTTTCCTAAAAGTTTATTTTTTAAATTGATGAGACGGAATGGCATAAAATTTAAGAAACCGCCGGACCAAGCCAAGTGTTGTAGAAAAGTAGCAACATTTGTTAAAAAGTTGCATGTGGCCAGGTATTGCAAGCCAGCAGGCACAACCGGCTTGCTTCTTTTTTATGGGCAAAACCAGCAGAATGAAAGGTGATTGTAAACGAAAACAACCAATTTCTTGTGCAAATAGCAATGCAGGAAATGCTACCTTGTGGAAAGCTGGAAAGCTCAGCGCCTTTCTTGGGTTGTTTTCTGACAATTCACACAGTTAGCGCAGCCACTGATATCGCTTTCTACCGTATTGGGTTGATCGCATGGAAGTCATTAAAACAGATAAAAAAGCAACGACCTGTGCAAATTCTGACAAACAACAATCATCTCTTATTTGCGCAGGTGCTCAAAATGACGATGCGTGGCGGCTTCCACAGCAGAAGGCGAAATGAAATGGTCGGCTGGCTGGTGACGTGCGCGACTGAGATAGGCTTAGTTGCTCTCGTCTCAATAATTAAGGTAACTATTGACGTCTGAAATACAAATCTCATAGACCGTCGATTACCGTGCTTGTATTGTAAACTGTGTTAACTCGGTTGCAGTGAACTTTCTNCCTTGATTTTTTGACATTCCAAAAATCGAACTTATGCGTTTGGCTTGCTTGAAGGAGCTCGTTATGCATGGTCCAACAACACGGGNATTTTTACGTCAGGGCAGCGAATGCTGCACCTTTGCTGAAAGTACCAGCTTGCGTTGCGGATTGCAACAATAGGCGCTCCTTTCAGATTAATCTTTCGCTGGTCTAGACAGCGGAATGCTTTGGGTTTGCCGGGAAGACCTTTCAAGCAAACGGTTCGTGCGTCAACTTGAAAACAGACCCAGTTTGAGCGGTTTCTGTCGTATCACAACGTTCGTTGCAGTAACAGTAAACAAGTTTTTTGAGATTTCGCTAATGAGTCATATTCAAGTAATTGAAGAGGAAAACATTGAGGATGTTCGGCGCGAGAGGCGTTAGCCGTCTTGTACTGCGTCCGTTGGAACAGTTTTGGAACTGGCAGTATAGTAATTGAAGGTGGTGCGTGTGGTTTTTACTTAGAGATATTAGCCACAAAATGCTTGTAGATTACATACGTTCTTTCCCAGACATTTTTCGTTACGCACTTTGAACGCTCTGCTTTGTTCTTGTTTTCTTGCTTCATTTGAAATCCAGTTGCTTAATTCTTGAAAACATTGGGGATTTCCTTTGGAAAGCGGTTGCTCCGCATTTTCTGCGAGTGTAAAGGTTATGTTGCTTTACGGTTCATAACACCAAGCGTGCTGTGTTGCTAAACTAGTAGCGAAGTGTTTTGAAAACAGGGCATCCCCCAGGTTAGTTGACAGGTTAAATAATTTCTTATACAATCTTAAACTTCAACGTTTGAGAGTTGAATAAATATTCAAGGTGTGTCAACTTCTGTCTCAAATAAATTGCCTGAAATTTTCCGAATTGTCTACTTTAGGAGTGTTTGAAATGACAATCCTCTGGAACAGCAGAGGTATTCCATCAACCCTAAGCAAGATTAAAATCACCTGGAGCAGCAGATTTGGTACTGTATGACGTTGTCACTTATACAGAAATCCACACCGTGTTCGCAATCCACCCTGCATCTTGTGCGGTTTCATTAACTCTTAGAAAATACTTTGACTACCTAAATCACTCCCATTTTGCTGACAAAACTGGAACACTACGGAGCAAAAGTAACCGCTTTTAAACATTGCGTTAAAGAGGAAAACGCAACATCATCCATTAAAACAATCGTTTCCGGGTTTCGATTTTTAGGCCCTCTACTCTTTTTGCTGTTTACAAATGACTTACCCGATTCCAATATTATGAAAACAATACTTCGTGCTGATCCGGGTCTTCGCGGCAAAAAATCATAAACTGCTGCTAGATCCATCAAAGACCAAAATGGTGATTAACTCAGAAAGAGGACATCATTGGCAGGTGGAGAGACTATTTCAAATATCTTCTAAACCCAGTCACTATCACACAGAAGGTGCCTTTTGGGGAGGAAAATAACGTCACTACAGTCTCCCAAGCTGTCAAAACACTGAAGGGAATTCTCAAAACCTTGAAACGAAAAGTTATTTGGCTATCCCTTGTGTTTCTGATGGCCAGGTGTTCTGGGAGGGCATCGGAAGACTGGAAAACTGAGGTGGTCATTCCCATAACAAGAAGGGAGACAGGAAAGAGTGCAATAACTACGAACTACGGGGGCATCTATCTGCTTAACCTCCCTGGAAAAGTGTATGCCTGGTGCCTTGAAAAAAGACGCTGTGGAATAATTGAACGAAACCTAGATAATACCCAGTGTGGTTTTGTCCTGGTCGTAGCAATACAGGTCAAATTTTCACTCGCAGCAAATTTTCGACAAACCTTGAATGGGGGATGCCAGAAATGTCTACACATGTTTCGATGACCTCGAATGCATATAGCCAGTTTCCTCACGAAAAGCTTGGCGGAGTACGGTGTTGACAATCGCTTGTTACTGGCCACCAAATCACTGTATTCCTGCCCTGCTCAAAAGTTTGTGTCCGTGTCGGCGGAGTTAAGTCACAACCGTTCACCATGGGTGTTGGACTCCGATAAGGGTGTGTGCTGTCAGCACTCTTTTTCATAGTCTGTATGAATTGGATAGACAGTCATAGCCGAGTAGACAATGGTGTCACTGTTGGAAGCTACCGGATCAACCGTTTGCTTTGTGCGGACTATTTGGTACTGCTTGCATCCTCTGAACAGGGCCTTCAACATGCACTTGGTTGTGTTTCTGATGTGGGTAACCAAGCGGGACTAAAAATCAGCTCTGAAAAGACCGAGGTGTTATGTCTATCCAGTAACCCAAGGCAGTGTGCAGAGAAAGTGAGCGGCGTTCAAGTACGTTGCGGTGGTCTTCACGAGTGGCGGAAGACGGAACAAAGAGATCGATACACGGATTGGTGAAGTAAACGCAGTTTTGCGTGAGCTTTATCGCCCTGTGGTAACAAAACGGGAGCATTCAAACACGGCAAATTTGTCAGTTTTTAAATCGGTGTTGGTTACGATCCTCACGTATGGTCATGAGTCTAGAGCAGGGATAGGCAAACTACGGCCCGCGAGGGCATTTTGTGTGGCCAGCAGTGCAGCCACACGTACGTAGATAGTACATATTTCGAGTCTATGTTAAAGTAATTTTATCGATTAGACAGTGTCAAATGTGAAATAAAACAATACAAGGTTATAATAACATCATCATTAATTCACATTTTGAAACGTAAATTGTAACTGAAGTAGATAAATGTAATGTATGCGGTCCCCGGTAGCAATTAAGTTTTCAATGTGCCCCTCCGTAGAAAATGTTTGCCCACCCCTGATCTACGGTAATGCAGCTTCCATGTCATCTACAGCCGATATCGGTTTTAAATCCCACGATGAGGTGTTTGAACGCATCTGGCATTGCGAATCGTAAAATTACTACCATTTATAAAACGCAGAAAATTATGCAAAAAGAAGATATTTGCAATCCTGAAGTGGCCTAGTTCAAGTAGAAATACTGTACAATAAATCACAGCTACCGGCTGCGTTTAATCATTAATTTAAGCACAGTTCATTCTTAAAGTACGAGGCAAACTAATATTCGGCAACACGTTCTAACTCAGGTACGGAAATGTTGGAGCGCAGTGAAATAGGAATCTGATCAAACACTCCTTTATAATGGAATCTTTTACAGCCAAATATAAGAAAATGTGTTACTCGGGTACAAGAAACATGCTGTTACTTCTTTTTTGTTTGCGTTCATTAACCAAGTACCTTGATTCTATATTGGTGTTACTACATAAGTAGTTACTTGAGATATTGCTAACAGCTCTTACTCGTTTTGGTTTTGTTGCGTTCACTGCAGATCGATCGTATTTTCTGCATTAGACTGTCGTATAATGTACTGGAATGTCTTAGTCTGCAATCGCATTGCGATAATTGCACATTGTGTATGTGCCGATCAGCAAATGAATTTGCGTCCCATACGTGAGTCAACACATCGACTGAAAATCTATTTCTTAACCGTTTGCACGTCTCGTTCTCAGCCTGTTTAAATTTTGTGGCACATATTGCAGCGCTCCATAACCGCTGTGACGCATTTCCATGTCGCGAATATTGACAATATACGAGAAAACTCGAAATCTGCAGAAAGATTATGTGGCAAAGTTCAACCAATTTCTTCTGATGGCTCAAAATTTCCTTCATTGCATTTTGCTTTCATTAATCGTATAAACACATTGCGGATATAAAGCCTTATGCTAAGAGTAACAGACTTACTTACTATTGATAACCAACTCTTCATTTCATTTAGAGTCTAGAGGATAGATTTGTGGCACTATTAAAGGGTACGCGCATAAATGGCGCCAAAACGATTAATATGATTTTGGCACTGCTGCCTAGTGCTGTGACAAATCTGAAGTTTAGACTCTAAGTGGCTTCACTTTGGGACGGTCTGCAGCCAAAGTGACCCCTGGTACTTCTCACCTTCCACTCCAACATACATTTTATGAATCGGACTACTTCGACATTTCTATTTTTGTGTTTCTTCAAAGTAATCTTGTTCGCTCCCTCTATGCATATGCTTTTTGTTACCGCCACACATCGATGCTCGTGTGTTTTTCCATGCATCTTTGTGTTGCTTACTGGTGCCATGTTTACTAAGTTCTACTCTGTCGCGTATAGCCGTGAAGACGTTAAACAATAAACAAAATGTGTTCAACCTTCCGAACTTATCAATACCGGCTAAATTCTGAGTGTCATAGAAAAAATGTCTTCAATTCTATAAGAAAATAAATGCAGAACAACCTAGTCAGATGCTGTACAAAATGTCTTTGTAGAGATNTCTGTTTGATCAGAAATATGCACACGTACACATAGAAANACTTTTCCTCATGAAACTTTCAAAAGCTCACACTTACGCGGGATTAGCAGCTTNGTAGTGGTCTTGCTCTTACACAGAAATTTAAGCTGCACGACATTCACAAANAGCAGGTACGAAATTTCTGTAGGTTGGATCGCTGCTACTGACCTTTGTAAGGTCAGTGTTGTTCGACATGTTTTTGGACAGGGTGCATCAAACTTTATCCTTACACAGGCTTGGTACACTCTGTTCTCACCACTCGAGGCTTGCACGATGGTGGCTGGTTGCGTCGTGTCGCCCAACACTGCCATGCGTTTGAACCTTGACCCCAGACAACGAGAAGAACTGTTCCAATGCATCTGTCAGATGGCCGTGCAGTGTGCTGTGAAAGGTAGTTTGTTAATGGTTTTTCGGCAAAACGCGCATAAGTTGCTTGGTTATTATTTTCATCAACTTTTCTGTTCGTGTCGTGTGAAAACTTGTAGATGTTTGAATGAATAAAATCCTCACGCAGTATGGTGGCATTATGCTGATGGAACTCATGCTGCGTATTCATAAAGCTCGTGGCAGCATGGAAGCTTCTTTGTGGTTTCAAATTTTTGTGTGTATATATAGGTTGCAATATGAAATGTATCTTTACAAAATCTCACAGATCCTCAAGGCTGCGCTTTGTGCGCTTTGAACTTGTGCGAAGCGTTTCCATCTGCATTTGAAGCTGTATATCACGTGGTCATCGATTCCGCCAATAAGCGACGCATCGAGTCAGCACAGCTCTACACAATCGCCAGGTAACGCGTAAACTCATTCTTTCGTTGTACGTGAGCTTAGCAACTTCATTTGATTTTTTTGCTCAATTTATTTGACAAGAGTAACAGTAAAAATGCAGAAAATAAAAATATGGACTGGTGTCCGGGACTTGCGTTAGCGATTGTTATGTTAACGTTGATTGGTCCGTAAGAGAAGGTCACTTCCCAGAAGATTAGGAGATAACTATGGTTGCGATAGGACCGAATCCGACGTATTTTCCTGTGCTTTCCAACTGTGTTGCACTCATACGTCGTGATTTACAGGTATATGGATCAGCGTGGTTACCATGTCAGGGCGTTCGCCGTCGCTCTTGCAGCGACGAAGCGACTCCGGGTCGCCTTCAATCATGACGTACATCCGGCTGCCAACGACCTCTTGTGGTCAACTCAGCTCGCACACTCGCTTGGTGAGTGCTGTACTGCAGGAAATAATAGCTGGCATGTGTTGTTTCCGTAAGTTTGTTCTGAATGGCGACGGAACACCTGCATGCTGCGATGCAATCATACAAAAAGATTTCGTTAGAAAACGTGCTCAAAATTCTGCTGTGGTGAAAACGCTAACATGACCGTNAAACCTTTGTCGAAGATTTCAAACCGATGAAAACGACCTTAGCCAGAAAAGAAAAGCATTGGTTAACCATGCGGTCTAACTCCATCCAACCATAAAACAGTTACTTTCCGTTGTAGTTCGTTAGAATTTAAATCGTTTGCACTTACAGTACTCATCTTATGCACGGTCCATGTATTTTGAGTGTTGGATTTGGATAATATATTGTTTGTTTGAAACCAGTGAAGGCACCCTAACTGAAGTTTATACACAAAGGGATTGTTATTGAAATATGTTTTTGCGATATTTATCCGCGACCCTGTTACGAAGTTTTTCCACGATAAGCTTATTTTCGTGCGAGCAGGTTGACATGAACTGATTTGAGTTGGCCTTTGACTCTGTGTGTAACTGCACTCTGTCATACTTAATCACTTATTTTAAGTTAATTTTTTTGCGCAGGAATTCAAGAACTTGAAGATCTTGTAGCTGTTGTAGTGAACAAGGTTACCTGTGCTACTGTGCTTTCAGACGTGTTAAGGACGTGCACGTCATCCATATCGGGCCGTCTGTCAGGCTGCACAGGTCAGGTTTGTTCCAATCAAGTTTAGTCCATGTCTAGATTAGATGAAAGGTTTCAAAAGTTGCGATGTAAGGCGGTTGGTGGTACGCTGAACTCTCAACTTACCTAGAATCCACCGATTGTGAAAATGTTGCTGCTGTTTTGATGATCGCGGTTGCGATGAGATACTTTGAGTGAGGCAGAACCTTACAAGCCCAGTTATGGGACCATTCTTCATTGTTAAAGTGCACTGATGGGGTCTCTCGAGAGACATAACAGTCTTGTTAGAGCTAATTTTTTATTCCAGCTTGATTGCAGGATTTGCAAACGATTAGGCGCACGCTGATGGTCCTGTTCAGAAAATACATGCAGCATCACATTGTCTGCAGAGTAAAAGTTGATCGTGCAGCTTCCAACAATGTTCCCCTCGTTGATTCAGTTGTGACTGTCTATGAAATTCACATGAAGAGGGGTGGTGACAGCAGGCAGGGCAGGCCTTTAGCCGATGCGGCTGCATTGGGCCCCGCGCCGTGGTGATCGAGCAGGTTGTTTATTTTTGCCAGATACTCCCTGCGCACGAGAATTGTAGAAAGGCTTATAAATATCATTGCTAGCAAATAAGTATCTCGTTTGAGTGTTCTCGAACGTTATCAAACGTGCTCAATTCTGATGCTGAGCGTTATATCTGCACTGCACCAAGTCCCACTCTTTATGGATAGAATTTGGTTGTTAGTGATTCAATTGCAATGAACAGTTCAAGACTGGTGTATGTCATATTAACTCTGATGACAGTTCTGCTCAAGGGCGTACGCAAGGAGGTGGTGGTTAAAAATCCCCTTGGGCTAGATATTATACAAAAACTTTATTACCTATGCAAAGAAGATTAATTGTTTTCGCATACTTTCGCTTGTTATTTGTCGACTTAATGCAAATACAACGGAATAAATTTGCACGCAAATTTAAAGGAACATTGTAAATGGGCCAAAAAAGTAATAATTAGGTTTTGGTGGGAATCTGGGTTATCGTCTGCGTCCAGAAACCATCTCATCACTTTTTGCAGACCTTTCGTCCACTACGCATGTTTAAGATTGTGTTCCGCGACAGTTCACTTTATCCGAAACAATTGTCTATATTTTGTCTGATAAGGCTGATCAGCGCAAGCGCTGACACCATTGGTTACATTACCAATTTATGTAGCATGATAGAACTGTTGCACGAGCTCAAAAACAGTAGTTTTTAACATAGAAGCATTCAGGCATTTGATAATGTCTCAGCAGGGAAAAAGGATAACTTAAAAGTTTGCTGGACTTCTATACAGTGGCGATTCTAAAATGAAAAAAGTGGGGGGCCACTGCGGGGCCAAGGAAAAAAGTATGGGGGCCAACATAAACGTAAAATATTGCTGGCCGAAAGTTATCTGCTGTATGGGTCAGTCAAGCGAACTTGAACGTGAAATTAAGCAAAA
>JGI24158J21664_10000851_pt1 | contig 31115 bp, 24 predicted proteins | sample Ectturendosymbi3_FD_21664 | JGI IMG/M metagenome (IMG submission 21664)
CGAGTGCCTGAGTCGCCACTGGGAGTTTAATCTGTCACATATGCCTAATCCGCTAGACACGAATAGAATAAAATAAAAGTTGTGCACATGTTTGACTCGGTGTGCGCCAATGTAGTCATGAGCCCCGTAGAGTAATGCGATCTGTGGTATGTGCTAGCTACTCTCGGATGCTGCTCATTGCAATTGTTGTTGGTTTATTACTAAACACGGTGGTATGTTTACAAAAAAACAACAACTAACAATTAAATATATAGCACCGTTTACCACATAAAAATGGTTCTAGATGAGAAAGCACAACCTGATTCATATATTAGGCGCACCGCATTATAAGGCGCACTTTCGATTTTTGAGAAAATGAAAGGATTTTAAATGCGCCTTATGGTCCGAAAAATACGGAAAATCACAATTTGAATCCTGGTCTTTTTTCGTTACGGCTGCATTGGAATTGTGTGATTTCAGTTTCCTTTTAGGCAAAGTAAACTTACTTCGGTATTCAACCAGTGGGCACGGTTTGGAAAGAATTTTTTCAAAATTTTGTTTTAAAAAATCAGCTGATAACCACATTTGCCGTCATCTGATCCACCATATCAAGAATATGCTAATAAACGCATAAGATTTGTTCGATTTCCTGTGTCTTGCTCTTATCGTTGGTAAAATAATTAAAAAATTTGCGCCATTAAGTCAATTCCACTCATTTCAACCTGATCTCCCGAGAATATCTTTCTGCTCCAGCAGCNCTGTTGAAATAACTTCTGCGACGACGACTGGACTTTCGCAACGCTCCACTGCACACGCTGGTGGTAGTTACCGATCTTACACTGGAAGTTTCTCCCAGTTCGGAAGCATCGATGGTTATCGCTGATGACCTGCACAAAGTAACTACTGTAAACATTTAAGGATGAAAAGAAGATTGAAAAACAGGTCCATGTGCAGGAGACTGCTTGTTATGCATGGGCCGCAGTGTGAACAGCGTGCGTTTGCTGCTCTGCACAATCAGTTCGGTTCAATTATTGTGTGACCAGAACGACTTTATTTTTATTTTTATTTTTTTTGTAATTTTGGTCACGGCAATTGGCGGCAGGTCGAAGCCTGAATTTGGTTGTTGCCGGGGCGGTTGAGCTGAAAGCCCTTGACCAAGGAGCGCTGCGGCAATTCACTCAGTGGCTGTGGATCGAACACCCAATCGTCTAATTGGGAGGCGGACACTTTACGACGGAACTACTGCCCCCCCCCGACTTTATTTGCTGTGAGCGGGTTTTGGCAATACAGGAAATAATTTCTAACTATGAAAATTTAACGTTAGTTTGCAAGCTGTGGTCTAAACGTTGATTATCCACAAGGATAAAAGTTGCGAAAAGTTTTAAGCAACTTGTAGTTGCCTAATGAAACAGAGCTTTGAGTCCAATATTTGTCCTATAGTTTCGGCGTACCATTTTGATTCAATTTTTTGAGTTTTGTACTGTAAATTGTCAATAGTTCACCACTAGCAATATTTTTGAAGCAAGCAAAACTTTCTTGCAGACTATGCAATAAATTTTGGTTATGTAAACTTTTTCAAAAAATAAGAAAGCAAAAATATGAACAGTACCTGCTATAATAAGCTGAATGGCCTCGGCGCCTGTATGGCAATTTGTATGTCTCATGTTGCTGGGACCAGTCGGTAAGATCGCTTTCATCATAATAACTTCTATGGCGGTGTTTTCGTCTGGTCTGCTCTTCACTAGTAAGGGCTTTTGAATGAAGCCCACGCCTGGCAGTTGTTGGGCCTCGTTGTACTTTGCTTGATATCACCTGTTTAAATGCAGGACATCACAAAATATTTCGGAAAATTAGAAAAGTCATAAACTGCTTTTCGAAAAGTCTAACCAACCGAACGTTACGGGATGCACGTGATCTTTGACCACCAGCCGGAAATTTTGATTAAAAATATTACAGGATTTTTATGAAAATCAAGATTTTCTCCTAAAATTACGACACTTCGCTAACACCTTAATTTTTCTTTGGTGTAGGGAGTGATGGTGTGCACAAGGTATATCAACTCGGAAACCTCTTGAAGCAAGCGTGCACAAACGGTGTTGCAAGTCTGGCTCAGTGGGCAGAGTCTGGCCAGAAAGTTATTATTGCATTGTTGTGGATATAAGTTACAAAAAGCCTATGGTTTTCATCCAGACTTTAAGTGAATTGTTACGAGATCATAGCAGGCCCGTAACAAGGGATGGCGCAGGGGGGCTTGGCCTCCTCTGGAAAAATATGTTGGACATTGGGCCCCTCGCAGAAAACTCTTCGCCCCCCCTGGTGTCGCAACACTCGCAAGCTGATTACGGGCCTGGATCACAGCCCATGGCACTGCTGCACGCTTGCGTTACTAAACAAGTGTTTTGTAAAGAGGCGCAAAGAATATTGTCGTATCTTGTTTTTATTAATGAATATTTAATGCAGACACATGGTCCATGTCGTAGGCACAGTAAACAACGCATGAGCACAAAAAATGGTTAGCCATAACTCATTACAGAATAAATGTTTGCACATGATCACACGGATAGGAGAGAAAAAAACACACCCACCAATACAGGGATCCAGTAGTGTGAGAGAAATGAAGGCATTCTTACATCAAAACTTTGAGGTAAACAGCTAACCGTTAAATGGAGCAAATAGTAAAAAAATTAGTCTGATGGGTGTGCACATTGGCGAAGAGATACATGCAACTGTTCCAATCAAGGTTTCAAATGCTTTACAACGCATTTATCGTGAGATTGACAGCGAAAATAATTTCCTAAGTTTTGAAGCAGCCAATTAATAATCCTGATTTTTAAAGCAGCGCACGGGAGCTTTTCGTTGTTATGCAAAAACACTTTTGATGAGACACGTGCACTGGCCCAACGCATCAACAATTATATACTAGGTGGTCACCGTCATACATGAGGGTTAAATAACTGAGGAAAAACGAAGATTTGTAAAAAGCATCAGACATTTGAAGAGATCGGATGAAAAAGTTAGATGAAGATGCACAACGTTGCAAGAAGCGATAAAGATTGGCTAACTTGGTGTGGGCAAACACTTGCATTTCTGGGTATGTAATGAATAATTCGGTAGGCATTATTGAATGCAGCGCGCAAGCACTTCATACTACCCTGCGTGTATTTGCTCCACAATTGGCAAGCATACATTTGCATGAATAAAGTGTTTTTGCTGCGGGAAAGCACCGATCGAATGTGCCTTCGGAGCTTGTTTGCTGCACAGTATAGCGATTTCAATTGTCTGAATATCACAATCATTCTTCAGTGAGGCATATATCAACACACCAAGGTACTTCACTTGGTCAAAAATTGTACACGTACACCGTTCAGAAAAACATTTGATGGAGCAGATTGTTTTTGCATATGCCTGAGATTCTGAAATCTTCTTCTGTGTGAAGTGCAATTTCTGTGTAGATGTGAAACTGCGGCCCTGACTTAACAACTTCCACAAACCGTTGTCCAATTCGCTGACCAAAGTCAATCAATTGAAATCTTGTACTCACAGGACAAAGGCATTAACATTCCATTGCTTCTCGCCATAGAATACAAGCAAAACTTTTGCCTGACTTTACGACGATGTAAGCGCTACAGAAATGGTGTGAGGCAAAATTTATTTTACAAAATTTAGCCAGAAAAATATTCAGAATTTTAGAATGTTGTTCAAGCACTCACTAAGCATTTTAGTGGCACTACATAGACCTATCACGATCGTTTCATCTCTCAACATTTTTATTATTATGAANAGTATTGTAGATCAACAACAATTTTTTATGTACAATGAGAAAATCTTAAATTCACCGCAACGTGAAATAAACNACATTTTTTGGAAAGAATACTTTGCATGGAATGAAAGCGATTTCCCAAACGATAAGTTGTTCACTTCTGAGCTACGTCGAACCACATTAAAAGACTCACTTTTCTGGGGGTTTTATAGTTTTCTAGCAATATTTAAACGTTTGCTCGATCAGCTGTTTGATGCTGCTGATAAGGTAAAATTACTAAAATATAAGCTAAAAGCCTCGTATCTAAATTTGTGAAATCGCAACTTTCGAAATCGATTCCTTCTTTTGCTTGCACCGCAAGGGAAATGTTGAAATTCCTTTCTGAACAGCAATTCATTGCACAAACGTTCGCATGACTGTCTCAGCTGTCGCTGTTTGAGCCCTCGTGTTTAGCGATGTTGAAAATTCTAAAAGTGCAGTAGGCTTTCAGCCGATACATTTCAATACTATGTGTACAGAGGCCAAAGACTAGAACGTGCGTATCTTCGTTGATGCAGCTTGCAAAACCGAAACGTGACCTGTCATTACTGACTAGAACTGTTACTGAAACTTAAAACTTAGTTTAATTTTCAAATTAACGCCATTCAGTTATAGGCGAAAGCGTACACCACAGGTTCTCTTTCTTTTGTCAACTGTGCGTCCAACACAATTTCGCTGTTGCGGATTAGAAGGTTGCAGTTTGCCATTAAATGAAATCAAGTATATTTTTTTGCATTTTTAATCATTTGTGTGCTCTTTGAATACAGTTTTGATTTTCAAAATATCCGTAGGAAGATTTTTCAATAAACTTCGCCAGGAAAAACGTTTGCCTTGTTGCTTTTTATTTCAATCAATTTAAGTGAAAAATATACCAAGTTGTTTAAATATTTAAAAGCTTCAAGAAGACGTCAGGTTCAGGACAAGGAAACCACTTCCGCCTGACCACTTAAAGCCTGTTCCAAACGTTTTTTGCTGTTTTGTAGTGAGGACATTTGATGTTGGTGATTCTCCAATAAAGCCTCTTCCTTTCATTTGTTCCACAAAAAAGCAAAGGGTCTAAAAGAAGTTTTACGGAAAAAAAGTTATTTTTCAACAAACGTCAAATAAATAAAATTACGTTCTTTCTCAGATCGCTGTACATTCTGTCTGCTTTCTTTTTCATTCAGATTTGTTTACAGTGACGGATAACCAGCATGTTCATATAGATGAGATTTTTGGCTACCTTGCTCTGAAGTACCACCTACCGACGCGACTCCATTGCAGGGATATCTCACCTGCGACCTGCATTCACATCACATGGCCAACCAATGATGAAATCAACTGTAAATGTGTCTGCGTGTAGCACTATATAGCAACATTATTTCATTTCAACCACACATGAGATTTAATTGCAATTAAGGCCAGTGTAATTGAATCAATAAAAAGTGCCAAAAATTTACACTTCTGTTTCATCACAAACGGACGAAACAAGCTAAAAACGTAACTAGTCCTTATTTTAGTTTTTTTCAAATGGCGCACCTTGTATGTTTGTGGCCTGTTGTTTACGCAATAATACGCATATATACACAGCAAACTACGTCACCACGTTTCGATTAGAGTACATACACAGCAAACTATGTCACCACGTTTCGATTAGAGTCGGTTACGTGATCACCACATGAGCAGTGTATAACATAGGGGCCTCCAAGAAGAATTTCTTCAGTCTGAACAAGACTAGTTTGAGACCTCTAGCTCAGTGTATAGTGGATCTGTATAACGCAAATTTGACCGAAAGTTAGCAATTTTTCTCCACAACTAAAGTGAAAAACAGAAAGTAAGTCCAACTTTTTCCCAACTGTTCCATACTACTAAACAGCCAGGGCCTCATCGATTTCAAACTATCACATCAGGCCTAAACGGAAAGTTTGTTCGCTGTGCATTGGACATACGTAACGTTGTTTACAGCTGTACATCAGCAATACCTTTCTTGTACATTTTAAAACAATTTGTTGTGCACATAGGTGTAGGTGAAGAGTTTTTAAGAGAGGAGAAACCATTTGTTATAAAAGTATGATTGTTCATCTATTTATGACGCTTCGTTTTCACCTGCACGGCGCACCTATATCATCTAAGACGGGTGGGCAATTAATTTGGGTCGGGGGCCATTTTGGGAAGACCGTATAAGCAGAAGACCGTAGATTCTAACTTGATCGTAAAATAAAGAAAGAAAATAAGAACAATAATGGTTCACAGAAAACGTTTTATTACAATTGCACCTATGGAAATACACTTTATCCGGCGAACGAATTCAATGAGACAAATGAAATTAATCTTATACACTTTTCAACAAATTTCAGATTTGCACATTTTTGCTGAATGCTTCCGCGGGCCACTGAAAGCTCTGTGGCGGCCCACTAATCGCCCACCCCTAATCTAAGGTATAGTACAAATTTCCTTAAAAATTAAGTGAAGAGCACAAAAACAAACGTCACTCACATTTTCTAACCATAACATCATCAAGCACACTCATATCCTGCTTATATTCCAAGTGTCACTCATCATTTCCTGTGGTTACTCCGCTAGACATGATATGTCAAGAGGCTGCGTTGGCGGTCTTGGTTTTGCTTTTGACGTCTTTCGTGTCACACTGTTATTTCTTGCGTTATAGAGTCTTTTGGTTTTGAATTGCTAGCACTGCCAAGTGTCACTTTATTTTTTGACTGAAGATGGATTAAGAATAATCCGAAACGTCTCAAAATAAAACATGTATTGTTTTTTGAAGGCTTTTTTAGTGTTGATGAAAGATTAGTTTTATTTTCTTGGTAAAATTCATTACTCAGTCCACCTTTCAAAAGCTTTAATTTTGTCGCTAGGAGCGACAACTTCGTTATATTTGTATTATTAAATCGGTATCACGCAGATGGTAGTGAACCATGAAGGGAAAAACAGTTTTTGAATTTAATTTGTACGCATGTCTAAGTTTGAATCAAATATTCTATGCTTTTAAAGACTTTAGAATTATTGATTTTCAATGCATTTCAGGGTAATTAAGCAAGAAAATCGTAGCTTATAAAACGCTTTCGTTTGCCAGACGGCCAGAGGAAAGGGCTGAAAGCACAAGGCTACATCATTAGCACAAAAGCTACGCAGCAGCACCAGCGCTTCAGAAGAGCTTTTGAAAGATTTAGAAAATCACCAGGCAGATTTAAAAGGATGTCATTATTAGTTAAAATGTGGTGCAGTGTGCACTTGGACTAAAATTTTTAAATGCGTGGGGCTTGCAGCTGAACGAAAAGTTTTGTTTGCTTGTTATGATCTTCTTATGGATGAAGTTTCAGTTTTCTATATCTGCACAACAATTGTCTTCAGTTGTATTTTTAGGATCTTTCTGCGCAAACAGCAAAAGAAGAAAAATGAATTTTTCCAGAAAAATGTGTTTGAATACTTTGAAACATAATAGAAATGCATCGGAACACTGTGAAACAAACTTCAAGTCACTTCAATCATGTTGCATTTTAGGCATATGGGAATTTTCATAGAAGAAACCTGCAATTCCCCATATTTTATATGTATCAAAAACAAGTTTTATGAGCAAGCGGTATGTAGTTGACGCAGATGTTTCAGATATTTTGTTTTTCGTGAATTTACAATTGTAACAAAATGGTAAGACAGATGTGCTTCATTCACCACACATCTTTTGATGAAGTCAAACTTGATTTTAAATATAAAATCAGACCACGAAAACATAATTATTTTTTGTCGATCGTCTATCTTCAGAAATTTCTTCTCTAGCACATAATTTCAGAACAATAGTATTACACTATGACTGTGTATGCGTTGCACGTTCTTGGCAGTATACGAAACCTTCGAGTACTTAGTTTTCCACAGAATGAAGGAGTTGTTTTCGCCGTCGTACCGTTTTTGAACAAGACGACAGATCTGTGCTCTGTTCAGCACTGCTGGTACATTATGGTTTCAAACACTCCTGAATACCTATTTTCTGACAACAGTTTGAAAATCTATGTTCCGTTGACAATGAACGGACTAAAGGAAAATGCAAAGATGTCTGTGCAACACTTCTGTCCGTGCAACACCTACGGACACCTTTTTCTGCGTCTGCACGAGTTTTCAGCTAATCTCAATGCTAGCATTAATTATGGATGTCCTCGTACTTGGACGCAAATTTGGTGATCAATTTTGATTAATTATTGATGGATCTGATTTTACAATGACCTTCTCGCGTGAATGGACTGTACGTTCAGTCGAAACGCAAAAGAAAAGGCTGGGTATGGCGCTGGATAACTCTTACGTCGTGCACCTTGTGCGACAGAGCAAGTAGGAAAGCACTGCCTGCAACTCTTCTTCGCCTACTACCAGGAAACCACGAAATCTTACCCACTTGCGAAAAGCAACATCCTTGAGAATTATCTCGTTATGCGACAAGACGCAAGGAGCAATTAAGCGAATGAACGGGTGCTTCTGTTGTTTGTAAGCTCTGTCAAAATGTTTCTCAAAGCGATTTTTTTAAACAGTAATGTGCTTACATTTAGCAAATCGTCAAAAAACATGCAAATAGGAATGGGACGCTTTGTGCAAATGTTTTCACACCGTTTCGTGTCATGAAAAGTAAACGAGATCACATTCAAAAATATATTGCCTGGCTGTTCTTGCTCAGTGATTTACTGAACTTGCAATGTACTGTTGCATTTAAATATGGACTCAATGCTTGAACACTGTGCAATCCAACTAAAGTTCACTCCATTCTTATCTATAGCGCTCCTAGTGGCAAATTCATTTACTGACCAGACCATACCAGCATGGATAATTTAGCCAAAGGTTGTTAATAAGAGTAACACATCACCAGAAAATATACCGTTTTCACTGATCCTAACAGGCTTGGTGGCCGTTGCTGCTAGATCGCAAAAGAAAAAACTCCTCTCTTATTTTATCGGAGATGCAGGAATAAAAACAGATTTTTTCGCCCACGCACGAACGTGTCTTTTCCATGGCGTGGCACACATTACCAACCTCTGTGATACATTAATACTATTCATAAGCCAAAAAGCATGAGCCACTTGGCAACAGATGCTGTATTGTACCAAGTTGAGTTCACCTCAGCCCGTTTCGAGAGAGATGTTACAGGATTTGTGAGAGTTACGTTGCCTAAAAGAACTTCTAGCAACGTTATATCGATTTTCTCAGTGCAACATAACTGGCCACATTTCAGCAAATATCTGTTACTACTTCTGTCCATACAATTACAGTATTTAAATCGTACACATGAATGCAAGTTCGCACAATTTTCAAACTTGTGTTTATGCGAAAAGCTTCCCTCTCAAAAAGACAAAAATTCCCAACTTTTACTTGCAGGTCCAGTCACATCAAGTTATGAATGAATTTATTTCTGCTTAACATTGTGTGATTTGTTCAGTCAGTGTTTTTTGTTCCTCACCATTAAAAACAAAGACATAGAAAATGTGGTCACTGAATTTCAAACATGAAAGATACAGTTGTTTTTCAAACATGAAAGATGCAGTTGTTTTTCAAACATGAAAGATACAGTTGTTTTTCAAACATGAAAGATACAGTTGTTTTTCACACATGAAAGATACAGTTGTTTTTCAAACATGAAAGATACAGTTGGAACAGCCGTAAATACTTCTATTGTATTTCTTTGTTCACAAAGATTACCTTAGTTTGACTTCGTTGTTCCAACTGCTTTGCTTTCACTGCACTGATGGCGCTTTCAGTGGGAGACAGCTCTGCACCACCACCTGTTGGAAGGAAAGAGATAAAATACTACATTTGCAGAGAAATTGATTTGATTGAAAGGAACGTTGGTAGGTGCATATTCAACGAAGAAAAAAGTAAGTGCTGATTAAACAAAGAAGCCTGATATTGAATAAGCTGTATAATATTCCAAAATAAATATTTAAGTGCAGGTAAACTTAATTGCCTAAACTGCTAAAATTTGCTACAGCAGACAAAGAAAACAAGACCCTAACCCGAAAAAGGCGTTGCACTTTATATTACGTTTCTGTATTTTGTCCGTTACAAGTCACAATTTTAATAGTAATGCGAAATTGGCATGTTTGATTTGAAAATTTGCAGAAGTCAGAATTGTCTATTTGCCTGAAATTTATTTCACTTGCTGGGAGATACCATTTGTAAAACAAAAGCTATATAGGAAAATATCACGTGGTTTCACACCATTACAAAATTTAGTCTGGTGTGCGTCCGTGACAACCGTCGCGGAAAAGTTTTATAAGCAGTGCATGGATTTGCTCGAAAATATCCATGTTTCGATCAAACTCCATCGACTAGCACTACCATCGACTGTTCAAGGTCAAGGCAGGGTCGTTGGCAGTGGAACGCGCGGTGGTGCCAGGCCTTCCCACTGAAATTATATCCCGGTTTGATGTTTGTCGATAGCATAGCAATCATCTTTGAGAGTAATTCAGTGATTTAGTGATTACCTCTTTGAAATTCTATAAGGATAGGCAATCAAGTCTGGCAATAGCCAATTAAATCAATCGTTTAAAATTTGAAGAAAGCTTGGGCAAACAGTGGGAAAATTTGTTTGTTTCTCCTACAAAATTTTTCCACTACATGTGCTTGATTGAGCGTATATGAATCTCCCCCCTTCCCGTTTTACGTTTTGCCCCTACACCAACCAAAGCTTGGTGAAGAGGCTGGGGAAAGTGCCGTCAGCAGGCTAAGTCTTGTAGGCCAAATGCAGCCCTCGAAGCAGCACTATTCGGAGCAAATCGCAATTGCCACTTCCACCAACAGTGTTTTACAATGTAATCACCAGACAGCACAGCTACGATTTTAGTGGTTTTATCACTGGCGAAACCTGCGCGGCGAGCCCTGCTGCAAATTGCATCGCGTGAGTGATAAACATCATTTTCGGTAAACATTCATATATATCATTTTCGGCGTTTACACTACATCACGCTATAGAGTGTTTTAACTGCAACCCGGCAGCTTTGAAAACTCTTGGAAACATCCATCTCAAATGGTTTGTTGATAAAAACTTTCGCTTTTTATGGCCAAGCGATGCATTCTAGTCGCGCACCTACGATTTCTTTCATTTCTTAACAACCAATACTCAGCAATTCCTCAATTATTTAATTCTTAACCATTCTTGAATTCAACGGAATATTTATATCAGGGATGGCCAAGCAGTCACTGATCAAGAGCCACATTTCTTACTGTGTTGCCGCAAAAGAGCCACATCATACACATGGCCACACATGAACATAACCACATCTCTTCCTCGCTTGTGTATGTTCTTGCGCAAGCTGCAAACCGCCCTTCCACGTAACACGGTAACTAACACGTGTGTCGCGTAAATGCGCTCGCGTGTATATGTGCTTGCACAGACCACCAAGCACGGTTCCATGCAACGCGTGTGTAAATCACATCTCGTGTGTAAATCGCACCCCGTCTTTTAAGGTGAACAATTGGTACAAAATTTTGCGACTTATACACAATTAAACACTGCATTTACGTAAGAGTCGCATGAAACTGGGCAAGGAGCCGAGGGTTGGCCAGGCCTGAATTCCATATACTGCTCCAGAAAATAATCGCTGAATTTTACAGTCATTCTCTTTATTCGGCATTAGCTGGTTGCCATTTTTGTAGTAAGCCGCACAACAGAGGGCCGACTGATCAAAAAACGTTACACAAAATTTTGTTTCAGCACGTTAATTGAACAGCTAAGGAGAGACGATGATAATAAATTAAGTTTATTTCAGCACGTCAACTGAACACCTAAGAAGACACGCTGGTAGTAAATTTTCAGAAGGAACTTTTGTTTTGGACCATGCCAAACCAACATACAACTAGAAATGCACAAACACGTTCTGCCACAGGAAATATAAAACAGCATGCAAGAGACAGGAATTTATGTTATGTTATCAGGCAAATAAATCCGTTTCCGTTTATCACGTCTTCGGATACTTTATGCAACTCGTTAAGTGACGAATCAGAGAAAAAGTTCGGTCCGCAAGACTACCGCACGAACGACATTTATATCAAACAAAAACTGGCGACTCCTGATCAAGAGAGCAACACAAGGTTGGGACAGCGTAGTATGTGCAAATTTGATTATAATTGATATGCACTTTTTATAAACATTATGATGTTTTCGTGTAATGTGTACTTGGAAAAATCTACAATGGCCTCCTAATAAATTTATATGATTATCGTTCAAGATTGTAGGCTAGTTACTGTGAGACAATTTCAAGTTAATTTAATTACCCCGGCCTACGTAAACGTCTTCAGTGTGTTTTCACAAAGACTATTATCAACAAGTAAAACTTGCGTAGAAAAATGAAACTGACTCATTCAATACTTTGAATAGTAAAAACTCGGCCGATTTTGCGTCACAAGAGCAATGCGAAATGTTGAATGGGGTCTTCACCGGTAGAGTTGAAGTTCATATAACTCGTCATTTCACCCACAGAATATGGCCTGTAATAGATAGACCTGCGGATACTTAAAGAGAAAGGTCAGTGCGAGCCAATGAATTGCTGTGGGCACTAGATCTAAACCTAAGCAGTGCGCATAACTTCAAATCTAATCCTGAACCACTAGCGAAAACAGCCGCAAATTATGGGGGTCAAATCCTTTGACTATAAGCGAGCAACAGTCAGTGGCGTACGCAGAAAATTTTAATGGGAGAGGTTCATTCAGTGGCATATGGTAGTCATTATTTGTAGTTGGTGTTCGCTCTTTGTGACGTCACAATTTGACGTCATATAATATTTCCAAACCAACGTTTTGGCGAAGTTTGTTGACATAATATGCATATTATTCTACACGCACTCCCTTAATTTATGTGTCATGGCACTGAATGTAAACTAACAGCTCTCCAGGTTAGGATATTGGAGGAAATAAACTTAACCCTACGACACAACAGTTCATAACTGCAAAAATATCAGGCGAAGGGTTAAAACATAGGAGAAAAACACACTCATCACTGCGTCCGAGCAATTTACAACTTCAAAATGAGGCTGCGCTAATGTCTCGTCGAATAAGTGCAGTGGAGCATAGAAAGNGTGCGACTGGGCTGTCTGACGCACACCCCGGTTTTCATGATTGAACCTTGCTAAACTACACAAGAATTGAGAATGCGCGTAAAGTACGTAAGAAAACGTTCGATTTTTTGTTATGTATAGAAGTCCAGCAAANTTTTAGTTGTCCTTTTTCCCTGCTGAAACATTATCAAATGCCTGAATGCTTCTATGTTAACAACTGCGGTTTTGAGCTCGTGTAACAGTTCCATCATGCTACAGAAATTGGTAATGTAGCTAATGCGGTCAGCGCATGCGCTGATCAGTCATAGCAGAAAAAATAAAGACAGTTGTTTCCGATAAAGTGAACTATCGCGGAACACACTCTTAAACATGCATAGTGGACGAAAGGTCTGCAAAAAGTGGTGAGATGGTTTCTGGATGCAGGCGATAACCCAGATTCCCACCAAAACCTAATTATCACTTTTTGGCCCATTTACAATGTTCCTTGAAATTTCCACGCAAATTGATTCCACGGTATTTGGAATAAGCCGACAAATTAACAAGCAAAAAGTATGCGAAAACAAGTAATCTCCTTTGCGCAGGCCATAAAAGTTTCGTAAAATGTCAAGCTCAAGGGGGGGATAACCCCAACCCAACCCCCCTTGCGTACGCCCTTGGCAACAGTATTTTGTTTGGGACACTGCCTCTCAAAGCGAAATATGACAAGGTATGCTAGAAAGTAACCCGCTGGCTACGCCTATGTCCTGCGCTCTAGATTGTAGCGATTTGGGTCAGGATTATCTGTCGTGCTTGATAATAGATCGCTAACATTCTAGTATTTTGCTTAATGCAAAGTTTCGTCGTTCTTACCTCCACAAACGTTATGCACGTTTTCAGTCTATACGCATGATCGACCAAACATTTAAGATTTATGGTGCTTCAAAAAACACTTCTGTTTCCCTGCAAATGTTCGAGCGATCTGAAAAACACCCAGTCACCTAACTAAAGCACATCTGTGAAAAGAAACTTGATGATCTCTCAGTTCAAAACCTTGAAGCTATTGTTACGCAGCGGAAAATAATTTGAAAAGGTTTAATCATTTGAATTATTGCTTTCGGTGGCGCTTGCTCGGCACGTTCGTTCATACTGCCACTCAAGCAAAAAAAGATGCTTGTTAGCTTGTTAAGCAAAGATTTGTTAAGCAAATAAATGCTTCGCCATAATTTTTTTGTAATTTCCTTTTCAAGTGCTTTCTACTTCAGGAACAATACGGCAACAGAAGTGGTCGTTCGCGCACAAAATCACATACGCACCCTTGCTGTCCAAGGTGGGCACGCTGGAACTCGACTGCTCCAGACGTTTTGAAGAATTGGATGGTATGACAGGCGACGCGGCTTCAGGCACGGTAGGAGCATTACGCTCAGCGCTCTTCCCATCATTTTCGAAAGGTAAAGGTGGCAGCAATGGAGTGCTGGATCGCGAGCATGGTTCTTTATGTGGCGCCCGTGCTACCTGTGAGGATTTTACCGACGTGCGATATCTGACCGGATGCTCACCGTTTGCTTCTTCACTCAAATCAGAAGAATCAAGATCAAGTACGGACGCGTCCGGCTCTAACACTGCGCCGCTGTCCCTGTCGTCACTTTTCCTATGATCTCTGTCCTCGTTTTGCGTCCGGTTCTCCGTCTTGCACGACGTCGACCGCCTGATGTCGCACGTGGGCTCCACAGGCGATTCACTGCTGGGTGAGCGATGAACCGCCCTTCGAAAGCTGAAGTTCACGTGAGGATAGCAAGGTCGAACGTTAAGGGGATATGCACCGGGGGAAAATTTTAAACTTGCCGAAGGAAGAGGTGTCTCGGCATCAGGGACAGTGTTATCGGACGTGGCTTGTCTGGGATCGGCTTGATTTAGACTTAGTTGTTTGTTGTCGCCTTTGCTGTACGCTCCAGGCAGAGATAGCGTTTTGCGTGGGGCGAAATTACGGCGTGGCTGCTGTGAAACAAAAACTTGATTTCGACTTTCATAGTTCTTGCTGTTTAAGTGCGATGTTGAATGATGCAATTCATGTTGCACCGTGTAATGTCCTGGCGGCGGTTTGGCGTAATCAGGGCCCGTAAGTCCAGCAGGTGGCGCTGAAGAATTGTATCTTCGGTTCATAACAAGATGCTGGCTTCCTGTAGAGTTGACATTCTCGTAGACAAGAGACTTTCTCGTGGCGGGAATTGGTCTTCCTGGTGGATCGACTGTCCTGGGTTGCAGTCGTTCAGGCGCCAATGATTTTGCTCGATGAACTTCGTAGTTGGGGCTCGGTGAGGTTTTGACAACTCTCATCGCGTGCACTCCCTGATGTAGCACCCTTACTTCCGGCGACGGAGTAAGAGCTCCAGCAACTGACATCTGTAACACAAATTAACTTAAAATTTTGTTGATAAAAATATATATTCTAGTATTACCTCCAGTGACAACTTCACAGTATTGAATGAAAACTACATTATTAAAAAAGGCAATTCACAGCTGCTTTTACGTGGTAATGCTGCCCATGAAAGCATAACAGCAACAAACGGAGCCTTGAAAACTTTACAGCATGAAACACACTCGACACAAGAGAACTTCACAGCATCAAATCGTACCACTTACAGCTACATTTTAGTTGTTTATAATTCAAAAACACTTTACAGCAGGTCTGCACAACTCAGAAAGTTCGAAGGGACAAAGTGATCATCATAAATTCTCGGCGGGCCGCAAAAGTCTGTTTCATTGTACAGTACTGTGGGCTGGAAAAAATTTTGCAACGACAATTATTATAACCGACGTCAGGCTTCTGCAGTTGAGAAAGCTCTCACGGGCCACAAGAAAAGTTCTCGTGGGCCGTATGTTGTTCAGGCCTGCTTTAGAGCATCAACAATTTAACGTTTACAAAAATTATAGTTAGTTGGAATGGTCGGTTATCACTACGTGTTCCTAATTTTTAAATACTTCTAACTCTACCCCAATTTCAGTGAGGTTGTTTCAGTGGCCAAAATTTCATTTGGGCTGTTGGAATTTACCAAATGTTTAGAATATATACAAATCTGAATGAACCTCTTCTAATTTACCAAGATGGTTCCAGTAGTACCCAAATTTGAATGAAGCTGTTTAATTGGGGTTGTTGGAATGTAGCCAAATTTTTCCATTTGAATCCAAATTTCAGTAAAGCAGTGGTATACATTACCCATAATTGAATGAATCTGTTTGAAGTTACCGAATTGACTGCAAATATATGCGTTCCGCCAGGACTAAAACCTGTATCTACTTGTCTCGAATTCTACACTTGGCTAGGCTTGAGGGATCTTTCAGTGACATCTGATTTCCTTGGTAAGAAGCTATCAACACAAACTGAGAAGTTCTTCACCGGCATATATGAAGGCTGTTCGTGTGCATGACTCCAGTTGCTGTGGAAGTTTGGCGGGACAGCGCTGGCGCATCTTTTCGGTACAACCACAGTCTCGTTTCGAGGCTGCGTTGGTAGGACCCCTTGGTTCGATATCTGTAAATAAGAAAATTCAAATATTCGAAAGCCAGTCTCATCACGGAAAAGCAGATCTATTTGCGAAAGGAAGATCTTTTCAATAGGAACTTGTGCTTGCAACATATGCTGCATATACTTTTTCTAATGATGTTGTTCGACTAGTCCAACATCGAGTGATAGAATGAAAAACACAACATGACGAAATTTTTCAGATTGTCAGTTGAGTTGTGTTCCCAATTTAAGGAAAAGAAAGCACTGTTTGAAGTAACCTACTTCAGTCTGTTCCGTAAATGTACAGTGGAGCTGACCCGGCTCAGGTCCCCTTGCCCAAATTGGGCATATGGGCATTGGGCAATGGTAGATTTCGCCTTAATTTTCAGAAATTCTTAGAATTCACGTTTAAAGCAGTGGTTTTCAACCACTGTTCTGAGGGCCGCATGCGGCTTCCGAGCATCTTTTGTGCGGCCCTCAGCAGTTTTTCAATAAAACTTCTAATATTTTGTGTAGCAGACTTCGTTGTGCTATAAAACAAAACGTGTCAATTGACTTGTGTTAAAATTTCTTTAATGCGGCTCTCTAACAAAGTTGTAAGTCTGGATTTGGCTCCGTTTAGCGAAAGGGTTGAGAACCACTGATTTAGAGGGTTGGATGGTGGTTAAAAGTGCCTGCGAAGAGGGGCATGAGTTAAACTGCTTGGATTGGCATTGTAGTATTTTAATTGTGATGCTTACAAATTTAGCAACCAAGCCGTTAATACACAGTTTTTTTCGTGCTGCAGCCTTAGAGGACTGTACATTGCTGCCTGCATGCTTCGGAAAATTTGGTTAAACTTGCGTCAACTCATTAACAGCGAAAGATTTGGAGTGCATGGCCTAACGGTTCTGGACGACGAGAACACCTGCCCTGAGATCTAGTGCGGGCTAGCAGTGGATAAGAACTCGCTCAAACAATGAAGAAGAAGGGACAGATTTGGATATTGCTACTACGCTTGACCTGCTAGCAGGAAGACCTCGTTTTAGGGACAGTGACTGTACCTCACGTATAGCAACGACGTATCGCAAATTAGCCTGTCATTGACGAAAGGAATGTTTCATGAATATAATTTCACTACGCGTCTGCATAGCTNTAAACAAGGCTTCTCTTTGTAATGAACCTGATAAAGCAAAAATATTTTCGTTGTGTATGAAAAAGTAGGTTGTCTAAATTGTGTGCACGAATAGATGCGAAAGTTTTTCTTTGAAATCATGAGAGGTCTTGACAGGGAAAATTACTTTTGCGGACATGTCATTTATCATATAGAAACAACAATGCAAAAATCAATGAATAAAATGAAATGATTTTGGACATTTCGAAAAATAACTATTTTCATCGTCAGCAAAGATTTACCTAAATAGCGAATTTAGTGATTGGGTCATAAGAAAGTATTAAACCCTTATTGGTGCAGTACGACTTGTATCGAGTGCTGTGTTTTACACTACCTGAGGAATTAACTGTGCTTTTTTTGTTTCACAGCATACACAGTCACAGTAAACCGAAAGGAACAAAAATGTTTGGGTGTGCGAAGCTTATGTCCGAGGCAAAAATTAAATCAATCACCGCAGCCTCGTTTTTTCAAACTGGACAATACAAGATGGGGTTTACTGCTGCATGCACTTTTCAAGAACGATACGCAATAACGGGAATTTCCATTTTTTACATTTTTTCAGAAATCTGTTGTCATATTTATATAAAAGGTCAGATATCAATCAGATTTATAACTCCTGCACCTCCATCTCCAACGACTGTGCAAAGAAGCGAATTTACTAGGCTGTAGGTCACAAGCACCACATGAAACCAGTTTTTCCAAAATTACTTCAGCCCTCTATGTAGGACAGCGTTTCTCAACCTGGACGCCCGCAGGATGTTGGCTGCGGGTGAACAAACATCTGAATTCCAATTTTCAGACATGCAGAGTGAGAACCACAGTACATTAATATCGACGTTTCATATGAGTTTCGTATATATCTATAGGCTAGATGTTATTAACCACTGGGTGTGGGAGTTTGAAGCGCTCGTTTGCGCTTTGAAATTTCTTGAATACTGTTGGGCACTAGAGTCTTGACTTCAGAATCAGGTGTACACTGACAGCAACGATATTTTGATTAAGCTGTAAATAAATGTTCATTAATCTACTCACTAAAAACAACCAACTTTGATTTTGCTGTCAACATGTCATCTATCAGACCACCGCCTAGGCTCTATATTAAATGGACGCCTTTAACTACGATGAAGACAAGGTTAGCTCAGCAAAAGAAAACACTTAAACGCATCTTAAAAACGGAAACAGTAACGAAGCATTCTTGATACAACATTACGTTCAAAACAACAGTGGGAAACATATAGGAAGGCATTCGAAGGTGTTACATCAAAATGCCTACGCGCAGCATGTTTGAAGATTCAGCAAAGCTCTCCAAACAATCCAGTTCTTCAGAAAGACAGCTAAGTTTTATAAGATAGGGTTTGAGTTTGAGCAATTGACGTAGTTTCATGAGAATATAAACAGAACATAAGAAACAAAGCCGTTTTCAAACTGACGCTTCATTAACCTGACTAACGTATAGCTTGCACCTAAAGACATCGTCAGTCAACTTGTACGAAAGATCAAAAATCGCTTTTTGGTTGCAATACACTTTAAATACATAGCAGCATTTAGTGGTATGTTGTAAGAGTAGCAGCAACAACAGATGACATCTAATGGCATATAGTTAAATTTTGTCACAGGCGCAGGGGTTTCAAAAAGACCAAAAAATAAAAAATCCAAAAGAGTTAACAAAACGCCAAAAATTATAAATTTGGCCGCAGAAACGCCAAACTGGCAACACGGAGCAACACTGCAAGTTTCTTTCTTACATGCACTTTCATTGTCCCGTTGTTACGCAACAGGTTTAGGTAGTTTAGCTGCTATTTCAAAGCAAACCTACGGGAAGCAAATTTTATTTTCAAAGCAACTTTTCATTACCATCCATCTTGCCAGTTGCCATGCATGAGCTCATTCTAAAAGTAGGCCTATGTAGTATATTCAGATGTTTGGAAAGTTCAGTTTGCAAAAACAATTTGTTGAGTGACAGTTACTAAAATTCTGTGATGAAAATAGAGATGACATGATAAAGACCATGTGATTGACTTTTGGAAGCAGGTGTTATTTGAATCGTCAATCGTTACGAATATACTGTACAAAATGTATTCACAAAAATGTGATTGGAAAAAACGCTTTGACTGAATAAAAAATTGCGCTGAATTATGTTCAAAGCCTTTTTGCATCGCTTCTGAGTAATTGGCCTGTATTAAAGGGAATAATCTGATTCTCTTCTTTGCTTTGGTTTTCAAAATAAAAATTTCAGAGAAATTAGGTTTCGTGGCAGTGCATTCACGTAGTGAACCACAGAGTATTGCGCGGTTTACGTTTTTTTGAAAATCAAGGTAGGAAGTGGGACAAAAAAATTGAGAAACGCTGTTCTAGGGTAGCGAAAAAGTTGAAGAACATGCACCGCTGGTGTTCGTTTAATTATTTTTTCTCTATTAATTTTTCTGCTCTCTTTGTATACATTCCGTAATACCTTTAGTAGAGAGGAATTTGACGTCGTCGCCACTTACTATTTGATTTGACAGTTCGCATGCAGTCTTCCGGTCATTGCGACCCATGTTGTTGGCTTGATTCGCCGATTTGGGGCGAGCACTCATAGTGCGACGCTGCTGTAGATCGAAGTAGGGTCCAGGTGTTGTGCTTCTGTACGGCGGAAGGATTGGCGAAGAGGAGGCGTGAGGCTGCAATAAGAGATATTGAGTTGTCAAATCAACAAGAACTACTCCATAAAAGGCTGCTTTCACAGCTTGTAGAATAGCGGTGGTGCTCACCCAGAACCGTCGCCATAAAGTCATCAATAGGGGGGCTTTACTTTTGTGCGGGGGTGCTTGACATTCAAATTTAACAAAAATTCCATTGATTTATAATGTTTCATATTTTAATTTGGGGGCTTGGAGCTTTGTTTGGGGGTCTAAGCCCACCAAAACCACCCCGTAGCGACGGGAGTGTGCTAACCTTTTTGCCCATCGCTCCAATACCAATCGTTCAAACACTTCGTGCACATTGAACATGACTGGCTGCTAACATTGCGTTGATTAAATATCGACATGCCAGAAAAGCAACAATGGTGACGTAGAACTGCGTATTTTTCTGTTACGTACATTTTCTTCAATAGCTGGGAACACGTTTGCCGTAAGTCTTGATTTGCTAGTTCATACTGATGAACCAAAAACAACTGAAATAAACCAGAACCAACGCAAAGCAAACGCTGTTTGACTTTCATGAGATTGTGTATTCATGAGGTTGTTGTAGGAAATTGCTTATATTGGCTTGTATATTGCTAACAAGTGACTTGTATATTGCTAACGAGATACCTGATGTGATGAATCTCTGCTTTATTTTATTTATTTATTTGTGGATTTATCGCAACTCATGGTCCATATCAATATTGGTTTTATGGTGCAAAACTGTATACTAAACGAACCTCAGGTCATCACCACCCAACACTTTTTGGCACAACTCTATCAGGCTTTTGCGATCGATACCGTGAATAACTGGTCAAAAATACCCTACATTGAAAGTGTTTTAAAAATTAAACAGTGCCCTTGAAAATAAGCGTTGTTTTTGTTCTTTTGAACTTCATAAATAATTTCATTTTTCCTTGTCTAGTCTTGACTTTTTAGGTGTGGATCTTCTCCCATCCTGCGGATATAACGTTTATCATCCTATGACAGAATTCCCCAATTATCCAAAACATGTTTTACCAGAATCTATGTCTATTTTCAAACAAGAGACTCACAACAACTTAGAAAATCAGGACGAAAATCAATAGCAGCTGTTCGCAGTTCGCACTAACAGCGACAGTGGTGTAGGAGGTGGGAGTGCAGTGGATGAAAGCGCACCCCTAAAATTTGTGATTTGTCGAAAGTCAGGGAAAAAATCCCTAAAAACACATGAAGGCCTTTTTTTGGAGGTCATATCTTTGTGGGAGAAAATTGCACAAAAATTTGTCGGGAAAGTTTGGGAAACTTCGGGCAAATATCCTTCGCACCCTAAAAAGTTTGCCTGCTCCTACACCTATGAACAGCGATACAAGTGAAGAGAAATAAACAGATTATGAATACATACTAGAAGGACGTTTTGTCTTATATCTGAGTTTTGTGCAGGGAAATTTGTTTAGAAACGCACTCTCCAATTCGTTTACAATTTTCTTTGTTTTACACCAGTCCGAACGCAGTGGGCATCAGCAAGCTGCCAATGAACCAATCAACAGAAACTTTGGGCGCTCTGACGTCTGTTTGCTTACTTGATGTACAATGAGACGACTAAAGCAAAATAAATGACACAGCCTGGGCTGCCCCTTTGTGGAACGATCGCTTTTCATTCAGCAAGACATCCGCTACAACACACTTTAGCACAAGTGTAGTCGATTGTTCCAAACCTGGTGTCAGTTCTTTACTCTGAAAAATGCGCTCACCCAAGCAATGTACGAGAGGAGCGGTAGTTGATAACTTACGGTGTTAGCCGGCAAGCTTTAAATTCAGTAATTCCTTATTCATATCCTTATCACTTTTTATGGTTGACTGACGTTACTTTGTTATGTCAAAGCGTCGTTTTTTTCACGACTTGAACGCACAGTTTTGCAGTGCTTTATTTTGAGTCAAGAATCGAAAATCCCTAATTTGTCCAAAGCAGTACAATGCGGTGATATTTGAAATCAATTTGAAACATTTAAATGTCAGATAACTAACTTTTAGTGGCAAAGATGGCGAAATACCCTGCGGTCATTATTATCGATCACAGTATGGTTTTCCTCAGAGAAAACGTTAGCTACACCCTACAAATCAGAGTAGTTCACATGTAAGTTATACATGATACAAAGAGCAATAATATTTATTAGCAAACCAAGCGTTACAAATACTACTTAGGTTTAGAGTAAAAACCATCCTTTCTTAAAAATCAGTACCCAGTACACGGTTGAAAAGCCATTCTACAAGGCACGGCTATTTACCATCACAATGTTATGGATTACAACATCATGTTAGTTTTGATTTGGATAATTTTCAGAAATGTATATCGATTAACATACTTTACCAAAAAAATTGCTATTGATGTTAATCTAAAAATAAGTTGTGGTCAATATTAAACATTTGATAGCTTTTGCGCTACGAAGCAGTGTTCCCAAACTGGGGTTTGTGAAGATATGACAAGAAAGAAAAATGTCTAATACAGTTTTTTTTAAAGAAAATGTTACGTACTCGGTATGGACCTGTAGGGACCCGATTTTCTCTGATTCTAGGGACCCGATGATAATTTTCGCTGATGCTGGTGACCCGATTTTCAATTCTAGGGACCCGAACCGGGTCCCTAAAACATCTTAAAAAACCCTGGTCTAATATAAACATATAATATGTACACTGTCACAAATAGCAAAACATTATTCAGTGTCATTTATTTTTCGTTGTGCATTATCTTTCCGCGTTGGGTGGGCGAAAAAATTGATGAGATATGAGCTTGGGGCCGGAGAAAAAATAAATTCGCAACTGGGGTCCGTGGCACAAAAAGTTTGGGAAAACCTGCTGTAAAGTATGCTACTTATTATTGACAAGTTACACACAACTCTTCGCTTGCAAACACAGCAAGCTGCTATTTAGGCGCAATGTTGCCAATGATCACAAGTAAAACAGGCAAGTCTCAAATATGTAGGAAGTTACATGGTTCAACCATGACAAGATAGCTAAATTTGGGAAAGCACTTCATATGGCTTACTTGATTCTAATGGGCTCTTTGTCCGAATTCCAGCGATAAAACAGCACGTTTCTTCCACACGATTTTAGGTCTTGATACGGGTTATATCAATGTATACTCTTAATTCAAGCCTTACAAGAAAAAAATAGCCCTGATGTAGCAAACGTAATCAATTATCATGATTACATAATTTTGTACTCGTTTTACTTCTAGATTTACCTTTAGAAGCAAAGTTCAAATTAACGTAAGTTGCTTCTTACCCTTGTATGTTTTTCCTCCAGTTCTTCGGTATCGCTGTTGAACAAGTTTTTCAACCTTTCCTCTACTGTGGGGTTGTTGTTGGTTCTCTTTTCAAAGCACAAAGTTTACAGTTCAGCGCGGCTGAAAACGCAGATTTTAAATCGTTTTAACGCAACTACAGACTTGTTTCTCGCGTCAGGCTCAACTCATTGTCTCGAACGACGAAGTCAAAAAACGATTATCCTCGAGAGCCATAAAGCTTAACGCCGTAAACAGCTTACAAACTCGCCACTGCGACAGCTTTCTGCATATTTGCCCAAGACCTTTTAGCTGCAAATGCCGCAAATGCCAAGGTCAGGGATTTACCGGACAACCGCAACGCCGACGCACTGCTTAGGTACTGACAGGCGGCAGCCAACGTACAGTTGGTTCAATGAAGATAACATGCCAAAGGTGCAAACCACCAAAACTTAAGTAACTTTACCAAAGGAAAACAATCGCCGTTAGACTTGGTATTGTACAACTCCGACGGCGGTTATATTAACGCTAAGTAAGTCATTCTATCCATTCCTAACTTTTTAAGACTCCATGTCTGTCTATTCTAGTGTCTAATATGCGTTGTGTTCCCGGTTGCGTTGTGTTTTCCTGTTGCGGCATTACTCCCTTTTAATTAGATTGCAGAACAAAACTGTAAGAACCCTTGAATATAACAAAACTAAGACAGCTGTACTCGATTCCAGCACAAAATTTTAGAAATACCAGGCTTATTTAAATGTCAGTTGCCAAATTCATGTACTCCTTTTATAGTGGTGGATTACCTAGTCGCTTTGACAACTACTTTGCTGAGATTGCATCAGTCCACAAATATCAAACAAGACTAGCTTCTTTGCAAAAAAATTATTTACCCAAAATGAAAACGTCTCTGGGTCAGCTTTCTTTAAAGTGCATTGGTCCGAAACTTTGGTCTAAAATTCCTGAAAATTTGAAATTTTCTTCGCCTTATACCTTTGGAAAACAATATAAAAACGTCCTGCTATCTTGCCAGAATTTCTGCTGATCTTCATTTTATGCTTTTCACATTCTGTAATATTGTATTGTTGCCACTTTTCCCTCCTATCTACCTCTACAGCTGCTCATCCCACCCCCTGTACATAGGCATGCTTTTCCCCCACTCTTTTATTGTTGTTTGTTTGCTTATTTTACCTGGCATTGATTTGATGCTTTTTTATTACTATTATTACTATTTGTAAAACGTTTGCAATTAAAATTTGGTTTGTGCTAGCAACAAGGCTGGCTGAGAATTTCACCCAGGTGGTCTGTCGCCAACTCTTTGTGATTCAACATGTCGATTAAAGAGTAAACTGCGAAACCTGAAATTCCTGATGTATTTATATTTTCATCACCATGAAATCAATTTGTTATCTTTGATGTTATTGTATTTGCCCTTGCTGCATTCGTGTTATTTCGTGATTTGAGTCACAAAAATGCATGAATAAACCATACCATGCTTGTGCAAATCTTTTGCTTGTAGTACACTTTGTTCCGCAGTCACGGCAGAAAGTAGAGATGTATTGGCAAGTGTGGTGTAAAGCTCCAATTTTGTAGTGGTAGTAGACCAAAAGAGCCAGTGCAAATTGCCGCCTAATTGGATTTCGCGCTGAATTTGAAAAGTGTTTTCTTCTACTCGTCACATCTTTTGACTGCTTGTGCCCGCGCCTGCTGCACTTAGCTAAAGCGAAAACTGAAAAGTTGGAAACTTATGGCTACAAACACAATCTTCTCACAAGTATTGGCATCGGGGACACGCCCCATGAATGCTGCATATCAGCCAAGTATTTTGACAAACCTAATCAAGAAACGTCACAGTTGGTGGAATATATTTTTGACAAACCCATACTTATTTCCTATATGCTCGCTTTCCTCGCTCATCACCTGCAACGCTATGATTGAGATCGCCCAACCACTACCTTTCAGTGAAAGGAATGTAACTATTCGAATCCATCCCGACTTACTATTATGTTTGCCGATCAGCAATCACAATCGCTTGGAATGCGCGCATTGTTTGGCAAGCGTAATGACACCAGTGTTTAAGAATGGAAAGAGCGATTAACAATTGTTGGGTAAATTAATACGTTCTGAAAAGCATTTCCCAACAACTACCTGGGTCTCTAAACGTGAAATAGTTTTTGTTTGGGTATGACGCATCAACTGCCTATGGTAATATGAGTCAACCATCTCTTTTCGCTTGGACATCCCAGAAACGTATTTTAAAGCTTTTAAGGCTCCAACACGAAAATATGCCTGTCAACGACCGACTGCAGGGAAATTATTGTAAATGAAACCTGAAATGTTTCTGTCACCTTTGCTTTTTCCGTCGTTATAAGCACATAAACATTGCGATGTGGTTTCAGTTTGCGTTCTGTCTTATCTGAAACTCGTTGTATGAAGGTGAATTCTTCCGATATCACTTCGGTTTACAAAACGGCAGAACCACCGCCCTATTGTTTCGGTCCACGAAATCTGATGAAAGGTTTCGTACAAAATCTGCATTGCTACACTCAGAATTAACATTTTGGTCATAAAAACTCATCGAAATTATCTAAAGGTCTCAAACAAATGCACGACTGTCATGCTCACACTCAGCAGGCAAGGACAGAGCAAGCTTTTCCTCATCGGAAAACATCTTTGTGACAATTTGCAACAAGGCTCTAGTAAACTAATCAATTTTTTACGTCTGCATAGGTTTCTTGACAATTTCTGTAAGAAAAGGTTTTTGACGTAAGTGATAGATCAGCAGACCTCATAAAGTGTTTTTCCTATATTTGATTTCTGTGAGTCTTTGTTTCAATTTCGCCAAATCTCCCCTTCATCTCTTGAAAATAATCCTCCGGAAACCATGAAGACAAGTAAAGTGCATCGGATTTTCATCTCCCTATTATCCCTTTGCACCATGCCCTTTCAAAAATGTCAGGCAGCAGCGAGTGTACTGGTTCCGTGCAAAGCTAAACGATGATTTTTTGTTGATTTGCGTGAGGAAGGTACAGTTTTATTTTCAACCATAAATTTCGTGTTTATGCATTGCTTAGCATGTTTATTGTCAATTATGTTGCACGTTCATGTTAGGTTTGAAACGCTTTTAACAAGAATATGCCGCCAATGCTCACTGCATGCTTTGCTAATTTCGACGACAATAACACAGTATTACGAAACTAATTTTTAAACGCAACACACCCTTGCCGCAGCTTTTAAAATCTTTGCCGTGAAAGACAAACGCTGTTACTATACTTTGTCAGGTTTCAACTCGTTGCATCATAATATCATAAACGAACTAAGGAATAACACAGTATGTAGACGTTTCTTGATACAAACGCAACGCAAATGCTTCTTCGTTTACACATCACTCAGTACAGCGGTGTCTACTGACGTGCGTTTTCTCAAAAATTACCTACCACTGCCAATCACCCGTGTACCTACTCTATTCCGTCAGGTCGAGGCAGTCAGGTATGTCAGTACATGCGCAATCACCTGCAACTGTGGATCGCTGACGTGCTCGCGCTTTCCATGGCGTGCGCTCAAATTGTGATTCTTCTCCGACAGTGGTGTGGTCGACTGAAAGGCCTTCTCACGAATAGCCTGGGCTAGGCCGAGTATATGTCTCCTGCCGCCTGAAGTGCAGACCATGCCGGTTCTGTGATCAGCCTCTGTCGAAGGCTGCAAAATATGAAACGAAAAGTAAAAGCTCTGTTGAAGTTGTGAAACGTCACAAACACATAAGCAATACATCAAAAATCCAAATCGCTTTCCCATTTACAAAATAGGTTCTTTTTCGAACTGCAATCTGAAATAATTTTCACGCTAAATTATACCTAAATCACGAGAAGACGGCAGGAGGTTTTAAAGCTGTGGTTCTAAACTTTTACAAACACGCCGAATCCTTACGTAGTTTTCCAAGCTGATGTCGAAATCCGTTTTTGTCCAATATAACAGAAAGTAAAAGTGGGTCACGGAAATGAAATCACTGAACAGTTTATATTTAATTATGCAGTAGTCCCACGCTTTCAGTCATGTTTCAGATGACCTTCGTCGAACCCCTGATACGACTCCGTCGAACCCTAGGGCTTCGATCGAACCCAGGTTAAGAACCATTGCTTCAAAGGATTGATTTTGGGAAAATCCCCAGGTAATCGCGGCAGCACTCTTTTGGAAATGGATATAGTATGCGCTTAGCTTTTATACATGCAAGGTGCATTTCCTGGGTTTTCCCAAACGTTCCGAGAAAAATTAGGCACGTCATTTGCGTAAAACTTTTCATTGTTCAAAGTATTTTGCACTTCGGTTTGATGCAAAACTTCAACCGCCTTGATAAAAAATGCTACATTTACAGTGAACCAACTTTCTCCACAAAAAAGTTTTTTGTTGTACTGCATAATCTACGCAGCTAAACTTATTTTTTTATGCACAAATGCGGAACTGTCAGTAAAATAATGCAGCACGCGCCAAAGACCACGAAGCCGTGGTTGTACTTCCAACATGTGCGAAAAACAGCCGATGTTTCGAGGATGCAGCTTTGCGGCTTCCCGTGAAAAGTACTTATGAGGCTTTAACGAATCGCACAGTATGCACGTGCAAACTTCTCGGTATTTGATCCTTTTAGCGTGGCGTCACGTCCATGCGCTGCTTGGCGGTTGGGGTTCAAGTGTCATTTATTCGTCGTCCAACGTTTACTGTCAATGGACACGAAGTAAAGCGCTTACAGTCACAAGCGCTGGTCTTTGCGCTGCTCAAGGACAGGGTTGCCAGATTGGCCGTCTTAGGCCAAATTTCAGAAATGTGGCCTCGATTGAAGTTGGTTGGCCTAAAAAATTTTGGTTGGCTTTGTGGCCTTTTTTGACTTCATCTCAAGTAGGTTGGCCTTAAAAAGTTATTTTGGCTCTTTTTTGGCCCTTTTTCGCTGAATTAGATTCCTATGAAGGCAAATACTATTATACCATTTTTTTGCGGCAACACATTTGCAAAATTTTTGTGATCGACGCCCACGTTCTGATATTAGTAATATTTTGTGTAATCACTGGAAATGCGTGCACTCGCTGCACTGTGTAGCGTGTATTGTGTTGTAGGCGTTGAGCAAGCTCAACCCCTGCAGACAGGTCTGCGTCTCTGCGACAGTGACGTCGAGAAGTGGAAAGGCTGCAATGATTTTGGTCGTAACTACAAGAGTGAATGGGAGATGACTTCCGTGTGGGTTCAGGAAGCTGCCGATGGATCAGTATGCAAGCGGTCGCACCATTTTACCCATGGTGTGCAATCTCACAAACCATGAAAAGTCAGAGTAGCATCAATAATGAGCTCCAGTACAATGCCAAGCAAGGCTTAATCTTAATTTCGAAGAAAAACATTTTTGATATTCTTGTAATTTAAATGTTTTTTGTGACAAAGGAATGACAATACCGCAAATGCAGTTTGGCTTTTTTCTGGCCTTTAAACATTCGGTTTGGCCTTTTCGTGGCCTCTGTTTAGCACTGCTTGGCTTTTTTTTTCATTTTCATCTGGCAAACCTGCTCAAGGGTATAGCAAATTTGGCCGGTATCGAGGTGGAGGCCACTCCCGGCTTCTTAAGTAAGTACGCTTTTCACTGACCGACAAAGCAGGTTTGAATAGCTCAACAATTGTTAACCCACTGTACGCTCTGTCGCGAGTTCTGCTTTGCGATGGATATTCTGGCCAGGCACAGAACAAGCGTGTTTCATGGAACCGGAAATTTGAGATGTTCAGACAACACGGGATAATCCCAGTTCAAAATCCTACTAATTGTTCCAAAAGAATTTCATTGCAGCTCATCATCTTAGATTTTTACTCGTTGCAATGGTTAAGGGACGTAAGTCCCAAGAGGTAAAAAGTTTTTCATCCTTTGAATGAAAACCCTTTGGTACTGAAGGCCAGGGACGCCCTGATTGCGACTACGAAGTAATTACATAACTGACTTTTTCTCGGACACAGCGGAAAGTAATTTTCTGCAACCGATTCTATTCGTATATAAACATTCGGTATTGCTGCTTATGGCCGTAATGCTGCTCAAAACGTCATGCAATTGTCACAACTTCCCAGTGNAATGTCATTAGAAACAGTCACACCCAATACAAGCAACCATTGTACAAAAGCCTCTGCTTGCAAAAGCGCTGCGTAATGGCTTTGTAGGAGAACGCGGTGCGAGCAGCTAGAGATGCGTGTGGTGCTGGTAAATACCACCGAAGCGTTCAGTGTGGTACGCAGTCTGATTGGAAAAAGGCTTAACAACTTATAGGTACTTACCGCGTTCTTGCGACTGCGGCTTGTTGCGACCATCTCAGCAAATACTCCAAGCTTGCTTTAAAATTCGAACTTAGTTGCCGCAACAAGTCCCTTCGTGGGAATCATTCGCTACAAGCCTTGTTTAAGTGATAACGGAAGCCGTGAACACGTTTCGCCGAGATGCCATGAAAAGCAGTCAAGCTTGTTGCAAGCAGCATGAATAAGCATTGCACCTTGGCCTGACCTATTTTTAACAACTGAACAAACAAATAATTAATAAAATGCAACGGCGTGTGGAACGATTTTCAATCAAAGAGCTCAATTTTATTACGTTAAGTGACTTCCCACGCAGACAAAAAGTTGGTCACATTGCGAAAGCTTGTACCAAATCGTTCAAACTAGAACAGTTTGTTTACTTGTGTGGGACTTCCCAAAATGTTGCAGCTACTACGAGTTTTGAATGAAATATAGTTGCATGTAGTTTTAAGTGGGAAGCTGCCAGAGAACAAAAACGTTTAGCAGGTTTACTTAGGCCCTCACAAGCATAAAAAGTTGTTCAAATAGAAACAAGAGAGTAGGGAATATTCTACAAGTTTTTCATACATTTTCCTATATTTCTGAAAACTGAACGTTTATGCAAATGATTAACTGTTCAAGCCACAAGAGGATTGCTCAGGCTCATTTCGGAAATGACAGCCCAGAACCAAAAAGCTGTAGGCAAGCGTTCATGAACAAATTTATTAAAAAATTTTTAATATGGTGGTACGACGGAGACGGGATTTCTTCTCTGTCAACAGCAAATAGCAATTTTAAGTTTTGTGTGACGATCACGCTCAGAAGAAAATTTCGATCGGTACAAAACTTGCCTTTGACTGATTTTTACCCTTCCCAAGCAGTTGGTTTTACCGCCTCATCTGAGTTTCCGTATCTGCATATGATTATTACCGTACAAAGTAATGTTATACTAGGCGAAATTTCAAAGCTCCTATCTGCAGGCCTGATTGCTTTTTTCAACAGCAGTGGCCTCAGTTGTCTTTTTGCCTGCGCCTACCACAATCGTAAGATATTTTGATGACAGACTGCCGTTTCTAAATGCAGTGGCAGTAATTTTTATTAAAACTTCACCGTAACGTAGAAAGACAGAGCTCACCTATGTAACTTTCGAACATAATGAATGTGAAAACTGAATTGGAAAGTAGCTTGTCATCACTAGCGTACGGAGGGAGGGCCACTGTGCCATGCCCCCCTCAGACCCTAAAAATAAAAAATGTATAAACAGTATTCGGAAGTGGCGTAACTAAGGGGGGGCAAGGGCCTCAATTTAAAATAAACTGACTTTGTTTTCTGGTCAGTGATATACGCACTACGCAAATCTTTTATGACTACTGTGTACGTTTCCTCTGCTTGATTTTCATTTTACGATTTCATTCTTTCACTGACAAAATTGCTTCACACGTGGCTGTTAAGTAACTTAACGCAGGTAAC
>JGI24158J21664_10000852_pt1 | contig 31110 bp, 14 predicted proteins | sample Ectturendosymbi3_FD_21664 | JGI IMG/M metagenome (IMG submission 21664)
CGGTGAAATTTGTTTTTTACCCTTCGAAATTGAAAAAACAAACTTTTTTTGCTAATAATTTCAAAATCCAGGGGGGGCTTAGCCCCCCTGCCCCCTTCCGACGCCCATGCATGCGAGTTGGTTGTTTATGGGCTTGTTTTAATAAAAGTTTGCTTTGTGTTTTTTGCAAATTTCTCTTTTGTGGATTGCTTTTTTTACAAAATTTATGGCACTTTTTCTGTTTTTATTCACTGCACAACAAAATTTGGGCGTGTTTTTTGTGTGCTTAGCTCATTGTGGGCTTGTTTTTCGAATTTTTCTCCCTGCTCTTGTATTTAATTTACCTCCTGGTTTTTCGTTTTGTTGAATTTTCTTACCAAACGCATTTTGGGCTTGTTTATCCGTTAAATTACCTATTTTGGGCTTGTTTTTAAAATGGGCTTGCTTGTTTTTATGAAATAAGCTGGAATCACTGGTGGCGACCATTTGTGAAATGAAGTCTATAATGCGGCCGGCAATAACGAAAAGATTGTGCAGTGGACATCCCTACTTTGTAGGCTGTGTGGTCCAAAATGCCAAATCGTATTATGTCACTTGGATTAAGCTTCCACTTTTAGAATGGCTTGCAGTTTGCTTAGCCTAGGCTAGCCTGAGCTCAAAACAGCTTCTATACTCTAGCTCAGACCTAGCCTGGAGTTGAGACAAATAATCGTAGACTATCTCCGATTTTAGCCAATCTAATTGCTCACCTAGGCTAGCCTAGTTTGCTTAAACATAACTTGGTTTGGTTGAATAGGCTAGAGTTCAAGTGTGTACTCAAATGATGAACAGGCCAAGGGCTATTCAATGTACTTGCAATGAATGTGCTTGGCCATTTATCTTCAGCTGTGCTAAAGCATGAGAGTAATTACAACTGTGCTGACGGATGATTTATCCTTGCATGATGTTTGGGATTGTTTTTTTCGGTCATAAGTAAGCTTTCTGCTTTGGCACTACCTTCTGATGCATTGAGATCATCTTCAGTTTGATCCACAACTGCGTCATCCTTTCTAATTTGTGATCAATATCATCATTATATTTATTATTTGCAACTGGACTCAAGACTATATCGTCATTTTCTGAATAGCTTTTGTTTTCAATTCATCCTCATTACATCGACGCTTAAAAAATGGAATCACAAGAAAAAATTTGATAGCACCTCAATGCTCTTCATTTTCAGCTGCCTTAGGTTAGCCAGTGCTCATTTTTGGTTGCCACTTGAATATTTACACCCTTTATCTCAATCGCTGCTTGTGCTTATCATGTTGTAAAACTTTTTGTATCATCATATTGAAAAAGACAAGCAATGACAATAATCTGAAAAAAATATATCAACAAGAAGGAAGAAGGAAACTGTGTGTGTGGCGCACAGAGGAGCACCTCATGTTTTAGTAACAAAAACATACTTACGTATGATCAACAATTTCACAAGAGAGAGTAAACAATTTGGCAATGCTGTCTACAGAACAGTGGTTCATCAGCTTTTTTCCAACTGCGCCTCCCTGAAGTAACTTTCCGTTGTTTCAAGCACCCCTGACTTTAAATAACCTGTAAAAGCAAATGTATTCATTGGTAAATTTATTGATAAAACTTTCCATGTTTTAAGGCGCGTAAAAGCTCGCGCCCCCTTGGAAATTTATTGAAGCCCCCCCTGATTAAGAACCACTGCGCTATAAAAAATGACATTGCCAAAACCATTGACCTCGGAAATATGTTGAGAGACTTTTCAAATACAAAAAACAGTTTTTTTTTTTCTGAAAGACATATGTATAAGCAGTATGTCAGTAATTGTCGTATTTAGTGTGTTAAAAAAGTTTTCATAGTCTTTCAGAATTTCAGTATATTAATCATTTAATTTTTTGGCTTTACCGACAAGCACACTGCACAAAATGAAAACATATATGAACTTTTACTTTTGTAGAGTGGGGGACAAGCTATCAGTTTTCTAATTGGGCCCCGCAATTGCTAGCATCGTCCCCCCGTCAGAAGACGATTAACTCGCGACTTTGCGTGGGAGGCGAAAAAACCGTGTTGATCACTGAGCGGATTTCAAAAACCATCTTCATCGCAATTATATCGCTTCGCTTGAAAATAATCACATGTTCCGCACACGTCACAATTGCTTCGTGTTGCAACCTGTGCTTATCAGCTAACTGCCTTTAATCCTCGAACACGGCTTCAACTTTCATCGTTGACACCTGCCCGTGTTGGCATTGATCAGGTCTGATTGTATTACTTGTACCAGCCTGACGTTTACTTGGAAAAAGAAAGCAAATTGCTTCAGCAGAAAAGCCTGAACACGAGACGAGTAACATAGTCCTAAGGGAGAGATGGTGCAAGACACCTGTGGGTGTTGCAGCAAAAGGGTAGCAGAAAAATGTCTGAAACAGAAAATTATACGTTGACGAAAATTGAATTCATTAAAAGTTATAATTTTGCTACTTTCACATATCTGCATTCAAGTAACTAGTCTCCACACAGGTGAAGAGTTTGAATACATCAGCAGATTTTTAATAAGAAATCGATTTCACGTAACACTACTTCGTCAGTCGTACAACCTGCAAAGCAATGCTTACGGTTTAAACGCTGAAAGCTAAAGCAAGAACGGACAAAGCAAACAAACCCAATATTTAAATCAGAACACAAGCTTCGACAACACCTATCCAACTTATCCAGAGCTTCATTGCTCAGCAAAAAGCGTTAAATATTTGGTGTGCGGAGTTCGCCGTTGAAATCAATGTAAGAGCTGAACTTAACTAATAGTGATCACGTCTGTTGTCGTTATCAATGTTACTAACCGCTATTGCAGCTGCTGTAAGTTCAGGAGACTTGGCTGCTGTCTTTCAGGCTAACTCGGCTGTGAAGCAGTTGGAATGAAACCAGTATACCGATAAATGTATCCCGTGTCAGCGGTTTTATTTCGTTACAAGAAATAACCCTAAACCAGGGGTGCTCACACTTTTTCAGCATGATGGGGGCTGTTTGTAAAATGAACAAGTCAAAATGATCTACCTGATACAAATTTGCAAACATATATTTATTAATAAACATATTGAGAATTGTTTTTACAATGTATGTTGATGTGCCTTGCATGCCCATGTTGCACAACACAATTAACTATGTACATTTTTGTCATTACCTGACTTTACTCTGATAACTTGCACTGAATGGAATCAGTCAGGGTGTTAAAGTCATGTCATTTACTCACAGTAACTTTGAGATCGACTGGTAGATCGCAATCGACGTACTGATCACTCCTGCCTTAAAAGTTTTAATTGGTCTTGGGGTTATAAATTGTTAAACATTCCCAACTTTCGTTACTTTCGTTGTCGTTTCAGTTTCCTTACACTTTCGTTTCAACTTTTCCAGCCCACTTCAACTTCATTCGTTTTGTTCAATTTCAAATGATCTACTTGGTGTTTTTTTATGGGTATACCTTCCACCACAATGATATTTATTGCCTTGCTCACGAGCACAACTGAGCATACTTTAACATACTCATTTCTTCTTCAATCATAAAGCATTCATTTCGTCTTCAATCAAAGATCGATTACAATATTTTATATCAAGTCTCATACTTTTAAGAAAAAAAAATAAAAAAGAAAAACCAAAATTGGGATCAGAATAGAAGATGAATATAACGTAAAAGTTCCGTTGCATTTGTTGCTTTACCGTGAAAAGTCGAAAATCTACCTCACAACGAATAAGAAATCATTTGAACTTTAAAAATCAAAGCGGAAACAGCAAAAACTGATTTCTTTTGTCTGTAAGTTAACTGGGAAACATTAAACCAAACAAACGTAACATGAAAATCAGGACATTCGGAAAACATTTGCTGACAATAGTGTTCACCATTTGAAGCTTTTATAACAAAGTGGCCAAATGTCAGTTGCAGAAAAACAATTCTTTTATGTAATATACATACATTTTTGACAAACAATTATGTTTGTAAATATATAGATAGATTGATTTAAGTGGATTAAATAGCTCTTTATGCTTTCATCACCAAATGTTTTTGTGTGAATAAAGCGAAAAACAAAGCGTAAAAATGCTTTCAGTACAGTTGGGGAGGGTAAATGTTGTTTCCGTCTCCACTTGCTCATATCGCCTTGGCAGGCGTCTCCTCTTATTCATATCGCCTCTGGAAACCGCTATCTATCTTTGTGATGATAGCTCGGAATAATACTCGAATTCTCGCAACATCCCAAATCTTCAGCAAACATTCACATGTGGGGCTGTAGGTCCGCTACACAAATGCCTGCTTTCGCACTACTCGACTTTTGGTATAGTCCACAAAAGCTTTGGCAATTTTTTGGTTATTCTAACCGTGTGTTTAGCACTTTATATACAACCCCTCAAGGTTTCAGGTTAAGTGAAAATGTTTTTCTGATGATTTATAAGGTCAGTCCTGAAGTAGTATTCAATTAGAAAATATTTAAAATAGAAATAGAATTATACTTGAATAATATTCATGATTGAAGACGCGCAGAGTTACGTGAAATCGATTTCATACTTAAAAGTTAGCTGAATGACGCGACTGCGACAACATTGTGGAGACTAATTGCTAGAATCCATCTGCAAACCGAAAGCGGGTTTGAAATCGAGCTCGGCAAAAACTGATGCAGTGTGTTGTTTTGTCTGGAACTCAGCAGAATCCGGCCAAAGTGCACTCTGTGCACAAGGCCTTTTGCCAAAGTGCCCGTCACCTGCAGGCTCAAGTGGCGCTTGTTCCCAGCATGAGGGTGCCTTGACTGTTTGCGTTGCGTAACTAGCGTCAGCTTTAGTGGTTCCTAAATTGGGAGCGATCTGTTTTATTTAGACGTCAACTTTAAACGGCTCCCACACGTCTTGCGTCATACCAGCGATAATTAATCAAAGAGTTTGAAGTGAAGGATCAAGGAAAGCATTCACACGGACTCCGCGCACAGGCTCGGAGGCTTGATCTGCTCGTAACAGGTGGCCAACACGGGTAGCAGCGTTGTGCGGATGATTGCTGAGTCACCAGGCTTAACCATTCACTTGTAAGATGCAAGGTGCTATCTTCCTGTAACGATTTTTATGTACACTGATATTTGAAACAGATTTGCAATCCCAAAAAGAGTGCTACATGTCAGGCCCGTAGCCTCAAGACACATTTTAGGGGGAAAGATTTTTTTCTTATTTTATGTTTAAAACAAAATTTTCTGGATTCAAAAAATTTGAGAGAAACAAAAAAAATTTGTGGTGGAACTGCCCCCTGTGGCTATGGGGCCTGCTGCTACATGTGGTATAATGTAACTTTTGGACTTCTAAGACAAACAAACAACTGTGGCTTTTCATGCCTGAATGAGAAGGAAAATCAACCAGCTACGAGTGTCTAGTGGCGTAGCCAGCCCAAAAATTTGGGGGGCCAAATTGTTTGATTTTAGGCGCATAACACTATTTTGTTTGAAAAAACGCCTCTCAAAGCACAAAATGACTACATGTTTTAAAAATTTGGGGGGACATGGCCCCTTTGGCCTCCCCTGGCTACGCCTATGCGAGTGTCGAGTGTCGGAGCTGCAATGATAGGCGTCAAAGGTCTATGAAAAATTACCGTGATATTGCCAAGTGTTTGCCGCCCCGTAAGCCGAAAGTAATCTGAGTGCAATGTTCATTTCGATGATGTTTATGACTTCGGCAACAGGTGTAACATTTAGACACGTCGATTTTCATGATATTTTTCCAGACATGTCCGGTTGATGTCGCAAAACCGCATCATATATTTTCAAAGCGAGCTTTTGGCTTCAGGTAATAATCGAGAGCTCCGTAACATCTCGCCGAAACGTCACACTGGTTCGTGGATAGGTGCGACTTGTTAAACAACGCTGCCCTTTCTTTGGTTTGCAGTGGCTGAGAGACTTCAAGGATGCTTCACTATTCCATCTGTTGTTTTTCCACAGGTGCTGACTATTTTGCCGAACATCTTGAAAAAGACCAGCATATTGCTTCTTACCAAAGAGCCTTTTTTCCGCTTATGTTGCTGGGTAGAAGATGATCCTTACCAAAGCTTGACAATTTGCTTTGCTGCAGCTTCTCTCCATAGGCGTGTTCATTGTTTCTTCACACAAAACATTTTGCAAATTTACTGCAACAGCATCACCGCCATTCCGGTTAGGCTAGAAGAAAGCGCGAAAGCGCATATTCGATCGACGCACGATCGCTTGCCGGTCGCAAATTCCTGGAATGGCTCATTTTCTGCGTCGAATTCCTGTTCGCGTCGCGCCATCTTAAAGGCTTTCCGTTGGCTGATCGTCCATACCCTGCGGTCGCGGGACAGGTTGCCGGTCAGTTGCACAAGCCAACTGCTCGCAGCGCCCGAAGCAACCTGGACTGACTTGCAAAATTATCGAAAGCTCCAGTCAGCTGACGCTCGTACCTGCCGGCCGGTCGGCCGCGAACGGGCAACCGCAATTACACTGGCCACTTGCCAACTTTGCTCGGCGCGACACAACCGCTGGTGTTTAATTTTCTGCTGATTGTTGGCCCGCGCTTGGAAGCGACGGGGCTCAGAGCGACGATTAACAACGAAAATACCGCTGCAGGACGAACAACGACATCAGCAGCACGGAGAAATTACGCAGGATTACTAACAGCGTTTTTGGCTGCGGTTGAAAATTCGTCTCATCTCAGGCTACGCATAGTTTCTGAGAAGTTGCTCTTAAAGCTACAACCCATGCAAATTCATCTCTAAGTAATAAAGCTACTGGCGGAATTGGCATTGGATTTTAATTCAAATAGATTCTATCTGAATAAAATTTTAAGACTGAAGATGCGGAGTGGTACGTGAAATCGATTGCCTATTAAAAAAATTGCTGATGGATTCAAACCCTTCACCTTTGTGGAGACCAGTTACTTGAATATAGATATGTGCGAGTTTCAATCATCGCAAAAAAATTAAAGCAGAGCCCAGTCGGATGATTCCTCGAAAGTCCGCAGAAAACCTAGAGCTATTAATGATTACATAAACTAACGAATTTCTAAGGGACTAAAAGAACATCCAGTTGACCACAGTTAAATGCTTTCATTGGATTGAGTGAAAATTTTGGTCAAATTTCAGAATTTCACCAAATCGGAAAATAGCGGAAAAAATATGTCGGCGCACTCGTGACGATGCACTGACAACGAATACATGCAGGAAAGACGTCGTTGGTGAGTTTAGAAGTTACGAGCAATCAAAATGTCACGTTATAAAGCGTACCTTCACCACCTTACCGACCAGAGGTGGCCAGAGTCACATTTTCCGACTCCGTTCCGGTTCCAAAAATTTTGAATCCTGATCCGAAGTTGTTTCAAATTTGAGAATCCGACTCTTGTTCAAACTCCGCAAAACATCAGTGGAACCGAAATTCAGCATTTTTTTAATTAAACATTGACATGTTTAAAGACGACCGAAAATCCTGCTGCTGCCGAAAATAAAAAGTGACTCCGGATCCGGGTCCGGTTTTTCACAGATTTCAAAAACGTTTGAAATTTTTTGAAATTTGGATTCGGATCCGAAACAAAATGCAGAAATCTGTCGGAGTCGACTCCGACACTCTTCGTGGCAACCTTTGTCACCTGGCATGCACAACACAGCGGCGGAACTGACATGGCGGCGGTAAGTTTGGTCACATGATGGCGCTAACGCTGTTTCAGTGTTAAGGNCAAGGGTTTTTGGGGGGTTAATGTTAGAGTTAACCGTAAAGCCCNAAAACACTAATACTGAAGCTGCCTTATCGCCAATGTGTTGCCAGNGTTACCCTCACCATGTGGTCAGCGTTACTGCCTCCATGTGCNCGGTGGTGGTGGAGTTACTACCTCCATGCGCATGGTAAATGAGGTGGTGAAGGTAAATTATAAGACCAGTGCCGAATTAACAATAGTAGCAAATGTAGCCATTGCTACGGGCTCCTCGCTTTTGGGGTCCCCGCGGTCCTTTGGGTTAAATTTGTTTTTTTATTGCAAGGGTGGATATTAGAATTTAGGTGCCCGAGACGAACTATCAGATAGGGGGGTCCTATATATTTTACACATGCTCGTCATTCGCTGAAAGCAAGTTAAAAATCTCATTTTTTAAGAGAATTTGCTTCTGCGTGAAAGTTGATTTCACATGCGGTAAATCGTTTGAAGTCATTTAATTTTAATTTGTTTTTTGTCTACACATTAAATTAGTTGAGGGTCCCTTTTGGCACACTTGCACATAATTTTTGCTTTATTTTGGCAAATATATGACTTTCTTCAGAATTTATTAAATGTGTCTCTAGAGCAACCATGTCCAACCCAAATGGCTAACTGAGCCAAAAATTGTGTCACTGTCTTAACCAGGGCCGCACATTGAANAAATATTAATGAGGGCCGCACATTAAATGGCTTACTTTGATCTTAGGAAGCTAAATTTAGCTTGTACTAATGTAATGAAAGCCTTCGGATCCTAAATGCAATGGGTCAGACGTGATAAAGTGACATTGAGGACCGCCTGCATCAAAAATGTCAAATTTAAGATCATCAAAAAGGACAGGTTGTCAGTATTTCGGATATTTTTACTACAGCGGAACCTAAACTGGGCCGCACGAAACCTTTGACTGGGCCGCATGCGGCCCGCGGGCTACAGGTTGGACATAGCTGCTCTAATTAATAAACTTTTTAACAAAACTATACAAAAACTAAGTGCGAAACTCTCAAAAGGGGGGCCCGAGAGGACCGTCTACTTCACCTGCCCTGGCATCCACCCCTGATGATGTGTGTAGAATTTTTTCAGTCCAAAAATCACCATTTTGCTGCATTTGCCATCAGCAATTAAGTGGAAGTTTTCCATTGAATGGTTTTACATTAGGCTACTAGGATTTGAAAACTAAAGGATTTTACAGTTATTTGCAACATTATGGGACCACTCAAGCAACGAGGCGAAATTGCAGCAATTTCCAGATATTGCTTGATTGTATTGTTATGAATGGCATTTTTCAAAAATATTAATACAATACCTTGACCTGTTCTATAAGTTACGTTAACTTTTTGGTACTTTCAAAATGATTTGGCCAGTGGCACCAAACCTGGGATTTTGCTCCCAGATCTGGGTTTTCAATGCGTTTCCGGGTTTCTAGGTTTTCTTCTGAAGGTCTGCGGTTTTTAGGATTTACTGCGTAGTGGTGATTTAACATACGGTATGAAAGATGTTAAGATAGGGTATGATTTAGTATACTTCTTATTACTAGTCTCACCTTTTTATCTTGTTTTGTCATCAAGGTACCTTATAGTTTTTAGCATAACTGGTGAACAAGTAACTAACACAGTATAAGCTGTAAATATTAGCTAGTTGCAATAAGTTCAAGTGACAGAGATACTAATGAAGCAAGCCCAAAGAAAAATATCAAGTGGTGTTCACAGCAATCATAAGGTAGAGTGATTGAAAGATCCAGATATCAAATGTTAGCTGTAGAAGTAGACTGGTAATGAAGATTACTTGTTGTAAATGACCGTCAGGAATGCATACAAGTCCATGTAACTGTGATATAATAATTCCAACAGACACAAAAGTTCATTAGCGAAGTTACAGTATATATTCACTCGCACGTTTTATGATTTTCAGGTGCCTAAGTATGGTAGATAGCAGAACGATTCACCTAATTTTGTGTCTACCTGGGATTTTCTGTTCAAATCTGTTTTTTTGGTCAGTCTATATGTTTTTCTTATCTTAGTGGCAGTCCTAAAATTGGCATCTTTTCGCTAGCCATTGGGTAGTGTACTTGGAGTCTTCTTTAACAAATATGGGAAATGATTTGACATTTATCTGACTCCCATGGCGACCNACTGCAGTAGAGAACGGTCATTTTCTAAACTTAACATGGTAGAATGAACAAAGGAGCACTATTACACAAACAAGCTGACATCCTGACTCTAAGGAATATAGAGCATGAAAGTCTATGTAACACAGACGCTACTACTATCATAAACAAAGTCGCTATGGCAAAATCTAGAAAATGCAGTCTTAAGCAGTAGGTTTGCAGGTTTTGACAATCGGCACTTACACTTAGACTATCCCTGTCTAAATGTAGCAATGATCAAGTTTATTGATGAGTCTAGAAGCATTAATTACTGTCTCTGTACTATACTTGCGAGCTTTACAGTAATGTATTCTTTCTGGTGAAAAGATATGTATATACGTTTTCGATGAAAAGATATATATCCCATAATGTCTACCAGTTGCTATTTAGGACCAGGTTTTGCTTACTTGCGTAATTCAGTATGCCTAATAGTAGTCATATGGATGCCCACAGAATTTATGATTTAACAGTTTTTCACCTGTTCAAGTGTATTTTTAACTTAAAGAGCGACGCGCAGTTAGTATGCTGAAGGCCCCGCGCTACCTTAATCAGGCGCTATATATGACGTGGCATTTTGATTGCGCGTAACTTCTTAAATACTCTCCAGCGCCGGCTTTCAGGCATATATTCGTTGTCAGTGTATGGTAACGAGCCCGCCGACATGTTTTTTTCACAATTATCTGATTTGGTGTTGTGCTGACATTTGACCAAAATTTCATCTAAGCACTTAAGCTTCCTTGAAAAGTATAATGTATTTCAAAAATATCAATACAAATTCAGCATAAATTTTTTTGCATTAGTATTTTGAAGTGCAGAAATGCAGTTTCCTCGGGCGTTTTATGTAGGCCTATTGCTGTCCAATTGTTACGAGTTGTGCATCCAATTAATTTTGTCCAGGGTATGATCTTTCTCTAAAGGTTTGAGTAAATTTAACCCATAACCTGTATCGTGGTGTGTAACCTATTATTCTTTAACTCTTCCGGTAGATCGTGGTAGGATATGGCGATGTTTCCAGTCTTTCACTCAATGTATTATTTTTGCAACTTATTTTTCGAAAGGTCGGTAATTTGTTATTATTTTTGCAACTTATTGCTTAAAAGGTCGATAATTTGTCATCAAATACATTCTGTTTGAATAAGACTTACGGACTGACGATGCGTGGTGTTCCGTGAAATCGTTCCTGTTAAAAATTTGTTGATAGATTCCTTGCTTGTCTTACATGTGGTGTGTAGTTACTTGAATTTGTCATGGAGTATGATCTTCATGTAATGTTGTTGAAAAGGCATAAATGTAATGAAATTTCAATTATTAGACATTTGGAACTTTTCTCGAGGATGGTACCATGTCTGTCGACAAATAAACGCTACTTTTTTCGTCATTACATCTGAGGCAACGGGGCGAGTGAAGCAATTAAAACGAAACTCTGCACGCGAGTGTTTTTGTCGCGGTATTTCCCCGCTTACGATACCGCCTTGATGTGCGTCACAAGAGCCCGACCGGAACAGGATGATGTCCTTTAACCGCGACGTCCTGAAGGGGATCATTTTGGAAACGGGCAAATAAGTTTGCGGCGGAGAAGCCCGATTAATATATTTTCTTGTCTGACAAGCAGCAATCGAGCGAGATTAAAGTCCTATACGCACTGCGCCAAGGAAAAGCGTAAACCAAACGAACATGACAGCGTTTTTCCATGCTGCTCGACCGACAGCGTATTTTGTCTGGAACTGTGTTTTTGTCGGCTGCGTCGCTTGGATGGCAAAGCGTGTAAAACTGCTGTAGCAAAGAGATACGAAGCGAGACGGCGGAATTGAGCGGCGCAAACGCAAGTAATGACAAGCGAAACATCACGTAGGCCACCACAATTTCACAAATGCAGATGTTTCGTGATAACGCCAATGATAATCTCTGTTCGTTTTTCTATCACTGGACAAGCAAGCTCTGTCGCATCGTGCAGTAGGACGCTTGTGCTTCTTTCATACAATGCTGTTGAGCAAGATTTCATGGTAAGATAACTTTAAAGAATTTGATCATCAACTCTTGCATTATCACCAATCAAGAATGAAATTATTTCATTTAAATGACGAACGCAGAAGGAAAGTAACTCAACTATGACCGGAGCACCTCTCCTTTGCCATTGGTTATTGTCCATCAAGACGCCTGGATTAATTTCTTGTCAATTTCATGCGACACACGACTTCAATGACTCAGATTCACACACGGTGGTACTTTGTTCACGTGATGTATCAGTAGCAGCAAGAAGGGTAGTAGAGTACTACCGGAAAGAAGATGTGACCCAGTCAACGCTGTTGAAGATTTTTTGCTTGAAATTTTACTAAAAACTAACTACGAACAATCCAGTACTTTGGTGACACATGAAGAAAGTCAGGGCGTGATGTTCCCCTTACAAAAACAGGCGAAGGGACCAGTGGCGTAGCCAGCCCAAAAATTTTGGAGAAACAAAATGTTTGACTTTAGGGGAGCAACAGTATTTTTTGTTTGGGTCGCCGCATTTCAAAGCACAAAATGACTAGATATGTGAAAATTTTTGGGGGTCACGCCCCCTGGGCCCCTGGCTACGCCTATGGATGGGACACGGTTTTTTCCACCTTCCAGTTACTACACCACGCCTTTCAACTCGGCTATTGGATTTGCCTTTGCGAAAAATAAAGTTTCGCTGCTGCACGCGCAAGATGAAGATCCCCCATTTTCTTTCCTGGTTCGTCATGCATAACAAATTTTGCGACCGGTCCTGTTATGCATGAAGTGCATTTTATCAACTGATGAAGCTTTGAGTTGTGAACATGCACGACGTTTAAAATCGGCATTCGCCACAACTTCCGACTGACATTTTACAAATAAATCTAAACGTTGTCGATAACTTGTGCGTGTTTTTAATTCTAGTTTAAAAATCATTCCTTCAGTTGATCGGACACGGAAACCGAAACGCAGGTGGTAGTTATACAAATTTACACTCAAGGGTTTGGTCAGGATTTACTTCCTTACTTTTAGGCGATTATGACTCTTACTTTACTATCAATAAAATTTCTGTGTGAAGCTATATACAGGGTGTCCCTGAAGTCGCGCACCATATAAAAATTTGTTTTTTGTTTCAAGTTGCGAACCATCTCATAATTTGCTTTTTTATGTTACAGATTTAATTGTATATAGGTGAAAAACTATGAAAAAAATGATTGTGATCAATAAAATTGTTATTTATATGTATTTTCATAAAAATCTGCATGGTGCGCGGCTTCTGGGACACCTTGTTTCACATCCACTACTGCGTTGATGTTTAATTGTCAGAAAATGCAGTTCACGAAGAAAACCACCGCTGCTCTTGCTTTCGCTATAAAAAGCAAACATTTGACAGAAGCTATGTGGAACAAGTTGTTTTCTGCAGGCTCTCATTACGAAAGTTGTCCAGCTTCCTACAATCGCCTTTGGTGTATTCCTTTTCGATTGGAATATGACCTGTAGCAACCGACAGTCCTTTCCAACGTTAAAGCGCAACGTTTTCAGGCGTTTGAGAAACCTGTTCAATGCAATACATCAAGCCCGCAACCACTGGGGTGGCAAGCGAACAGTTCCCCGCTGAAATTTTCAAAAACATGTTTAGTTGTTAGGTACAACCAGGGCTTCTCAAACTATGGGCCGCGACCCAAAATGGGGCTGCAAAATGTAAATTTGGAGTCGCGAAACAAATTGGCTTGACATATCAGAAAAAAATTCTGTAGACTTTAGAAGAAAGTTTTGTTAATTTGTTATTCGCTTTACTTTTTCCATTGCGAGGTTCTTTTATTATTTTATGGTTTTTTTCTTGGATTGTGTGCATTTCTATGATGTGATCACAGGCAAAAATGCCACTTGAGATTTCTAACGGTACGTTTACAATTATCAGTAACTGTAGGCTATCCATCAGTGGGGTAGCATAGAAAATCCTTTTTTGAAGTGGGGCCGCAGAACAAAAAAGCTTGAGAAGCCCTGGGTACAACAACAAGTTACACTCATTTCCCCCTTCAAAAATATCAGCTGGTTGCGGTGCTTATGCAACACATCCCTGGATGTTGCCAAGCGATGAAACCCTTTTGTGTAAAAACAGCAGACGCAGTGAAAAATGTGAGTTGTTTTACGCAACTGCCACCCAGCATCTCTGTTTGTGAATTTGGTTGTGGAAGTGACTCGCAGATGATAAGACTCACCTTTTGTCAGACTGAGCACAAGCTCAACCACAAGGCTGCCTGAGTCCGAACATTGTTTATTTTTAAAATTTGCTTTTAATGCAAGGCATTCAAACGTCATTCACCGCTCCCAAGTAATCTTTTCCGATCCAATATGATTTGGTTTATCGTCGCAAAGGCGAAGATAATTGGAAGGCGCCGAATCTTGCAACTTTCTAATAAGCTTAGTCTTTGACGCTTTGCCACGTCATTGACTAAATGAGTCGTGTGACTACCACGTGACACGCATAGTGGATTACAGATAAAAAATACTCTGCTTTCCTAGTAGTGCAGCGAAGTTGCATCAGCTGAACTACACGTAGTGGTTGAATATATTCCATCAAATAAATAATTTTTCACTTTGTCGCAGCTGTTACTGCTCTTTTGTTGACAAAAATGTATTTAAATTGGAATTTTGCAAATACATAGTGGTTTTGTGAGATGTTTCTGAGAATAAACGTCATGATAGGCAATGCATTTTGATGTTTAGCTGAAATATACACAATCACTTGGCTTAGGCATCAATGTAATTAACGAGAACAAGTTGATTAATGAAAACGGATACTTTGAAAATGTTTCCATCAATTTTTGCAAACGGTATGTCGTAGAAATAGTTTCTCAGGTTTCTAAATCAGTTCCAGCAAAATATCTGCAGAACATAACTTAAACAGCTTGAACAGGCCGTAGTTTGTCACAGCGCAGCAATTGCGGCAGACAGACTTCCTTGAAGCGCTATGTCTAAGGGCCGACGAAATACTGGCAGATCGTAAAAAGTGGGAGCTCTACCAGTCAACCCGATTTTCATCTTTAGCACTCTAATAAATAGATTTATAATGATTCCAGTTACTGGGTTCTGACGTTTCCATCCATATGGCAAGTGGGAGTGCATCAAAAAGCTCAGATCCCACCTTACAGACAGAAAGGTTGTCAAGCTGGTATTAATAGTCAGATTAATTCTAAGGAAATTTGCAACGACACAGCGAAACCCTCACTCCATTCTCATCCAGTTAAACGATTTTATCTCATATCTCATAAAATCCGTTTTCTTTTACTCGAGATTGTTTTAGGCACCTGGCTATCAAGGCTATCCCCTCTGATTTATCCCCCCCTGATTATCCCCCCTGATTATTAAGATTGCTGCTGATGGACGAATGTTCGAACCGAACCGCACAGTTGCGGAAAATCCTTCGGTCTCTTTTGTAGAGTTTTATCCAAAGTAGCAAAACATCAGAACACAAAATCTATTTTTGCAACGAGCCAATTTTGTTTGAATTTAAAAGTTGTTGAAAATGCTTTTTCTGTCTGAACTCAAGATGATTTTTATGTCCTTGGCAATCAGAAAATGAAAAACAAAAACTGTAGCAGAAACTCTTCCTAAACTGCTTCGTTTTCATTCCCATATATTGAAAATACTTGAGAAATCGCATGCATTTGCCTTATGTCTAACTCCAAAGACCACTTCAAGTATATCAACAAGTTATTTTTAAATGCTGCATGTAGCCTAGTTAAGGAGATATAAAAAGAAAGATGCCATTTGTGAAGGTTTATTGTCGATTTCGGAAATCATAGACAAATTTCAAAACCGTAAGCCATACAACGGGCGATGGTAGGCAAGCAAAGGAATGAAAATCTCCAGCCGGGCCTGTTCAAGCCGAGATGCTATGCAGCATGTGGCACATGCCAGATATCTAGCAAATGGCACATCGCAGGTTATGCGCAAAGTCCGACTGCTCGTGCAATGATTGCTTTTGCGTGTGGTAAAGTGCAAGGCCGATTTTGGTACCAAGAGCTGCTTTTTTCTTCGAAGCTAGAAGATTAGAACTGTGTTCAGCATCATCCTGCTCTTTTTATGGAAAAACTGACCGAAGGAATTCATCGACACGTCCGACTTGTTCAGTATCGCAACGAAAGTGCAATTATAGGCTTCCTCATAAAGAAAACGACACAGTCTGCCAAGAGAATTTCAAACATCAGGATAAACTAGACTTTTAATCCCTTTGGCTGCCTGAAGTACGGGAATCGCACGTCAGTGACAAATTTTTGAAGGGCTGTTTCCCGTTCATACTCATGGAAACGTAAAAATATTCAAATTTTGCACATTTTCGTGTTTACTCTGATGTATTACGAGTATTTACGCAAATATTTGTAACCCTCTCGTTGATATTTTGTACGAACTCCCGAACGCAGGACACCCGGCCATTAAAAGTATTGAACTGGATGTAAAAGTTTAGCAACAGCTGACGACGTATGTAAATTGTGTTTGCAGCCATTAGTGCTATTTTGTCTGAGGCCTTATCTCTGTTAATGAATGGCTTTGCAATCAACGTCGATATTAAAATACTTTTCATAAAATCAACGTAAGGCTACTTCACAAAAGGCCATTGATCGTAGGTGTTGGTTGCATCTGAAGAAAGCTTGATCGTGTTTTTGCAAATGTCTGCACACCTGCATTTTTCCCACCGGGATTGACTCGTTCGGGACTAGCTGCATGCCGGAAATTGCGTCATGTTGAAAGGCAGTAAATGAACGAGCCTTACATTTTCATCTCAGCTAAGTTTTGCAACCCATGACTAACATCGAATTCGAATTTCTGAATCCGAAGGCTTAGTCAGGGCGGTACCTGTGGTTAACGTGAAAACGTCTTATCACAACCAAGTTTTTAGGGAGTCAAATGCATTCTTGGTTATTTATGACTTTTTGTGGACAGCAGATAACACCTTATTCGTGAGAATTTCTTCAATATTTTTTTAAATACCTTCATTAAAAAGTTACCATCTCATATACTAGTAATAGGCTTGCAAAATCTTTGAAGGTACTGTGCTCCAGTTTAGATTCATTAAAGCAGACATTGATCAGGTGAAAAGTTCACAGGTTATGGCACTAATTGTGAAAAAACAAAGCACCGGGGCACTCATCATACCATCTCGATTAAATGTTTAACAACCCTCCAAGATTCCATCAGTAGAGTCAATGGTGCCAAAATTAGTTGTTATCATACTTACCACCAATTATATTCCCACATTTAACCTCAGTAAATGCCGAGAAACTCTTGCTTTTCAGCAAAATATCCTTAAATTAAAAGTTGCGGTCAAAATATATGAGTCAAATGTTTGCGCAGACTTTAGTAACAATTTCTACCATGCCCATTTTAACTGTACCAGACGTCTTCGCGTAGGCCTGTTTACCGACATTGCACAATCAGCTGCTCCGTAAACCTGCAACGCCAACACTGGCAGTTGTCAAGGGAAGCGCGGGCCGCCGACAGGTTGCGAACTTTTAGGGCAAAATCTTGAGAAGCTGTTGGGCTGGGGCGATAATGGCGCAGATTTTTTCAGTCGTTTCAAACCCTGACCAAAACTTTCCGCGACAGAAACAGCTTTTAACGGAGATTAATTTTTTCAATGACATGTTAGACTGCAATTGTCATTTGCAAGTCCCGCTTTTCTCCGAAGCTCTGATCCGCCAGATTAATCATTCGCTGGTCAGGGTGTCGTTGTCAGCGGTTTGCGGGCTTGTTTTACGCTTTTTAATTGCCAGGCTGTGCCGGTTAAAGCATCCATTATCCGCCTATAGCTGCCCGACTACACGAACCATGCTGGAGACGGTATAGGTACACGACACAGGAGGAGCCGTCGCGTGCGAGCACCGCGCTTGTGCAGGAACGCTTTCGTAACCCTGTGCTGCCGCCGGGCACTGTTAGACATATCCAGAAAAATCCAAAAAAAAATTTAATTGGGAAAGCTGAGTTAGACAAGGTACGCAGGAAGACACGACGAGCCGCAGAAAAACCGCAGCATGTTGCAAGGCGTAGGAGGATCTGACAGCTCGTTGCTGTGACCTTTCTCAACGACGCTTGCGGTCGCAACCTCCTGCGCAAACTATTTTTTTTCCAACTTTGGTTGCATAATTTTCTGCCACACCTTTGTGGCTTAAATGTATCGTACACGCGCTAATGAACGTATTAAACGATCTTCCTTTTGACACAATCTTTCGCAATGTGCTGCACTGAAGATCGGTTGTCACAGTTGCGTGCATACCTGGTTGCTGGACAATCACTAGCTCATGCAGGTGAATGCCTGGCGCGATGGTCCAAGCAACTGACCTCCCAAAAAACAAAGAACACTAAAACATTTTGCATGGTTCACCATACCATTTAGAGACTTTAATATGAGCAATATAAGCAAGGCATTGTCGTTCCAGAACAATTACAATTATTCAGGTGACAGTTGCCATGACGTCAACTTTCGAACGAAGAGTGCAGTGAAGACCATTACCAGTCCACTTTGTTTAGCGTTTGTCGTTATTCGCGTTTATCCTGTTCGTTGTTTTGAAAGTGGTTCTTGTTCGGTTTTGGTCACGAATAACCACCGTGCGTAAAAGCAATGTTTCGCTTTGCACGTCTTCAAACAAACCTAAAGAAAATGTCCTTGGTAAAATTAGGCGTGCTGCTTTGCTTATGGCCAGACCCGGTTGAAAGAATGATAAATTAGAAATTTATTAAAGGACTAATCACTAAACGACTTTTGTTTGCACATGACTGGCTGATAAAACCTCCTTCAAACAATCTAATTAGCGTTGAAAATGCTATTTCATGACGAAAAAGAAATATTTTGACTTTCTCGACTGGGGTAATTCTCGTGGTGTTTCCACGTCCTGCCTCAACAGAAGATATTGTCCGTAAACGTAAGGAACCACGTCGTTTACAAGCTCTCTTTTCACGCGCACTTTTTCAATTGGCCAACTTGTAAATCGGTTGACTTTAAGCCATCAGTAATACCTACACACGTTTTTACAAATATTATGTACATTTCTGTTGTTTTTTCTTAGTTTCTGCATTTGCTTCTCGGTGGCAATGATGTGATTTCAGTGCATGTCCTTGAATAGCAAACTCATGTTTGCGATCCAGCCGTTATACGAAAACGAACGAAGTGAAAAAGCGTTAGTGCATTATAAGCAAAATATGAATGCAAGTTGAAAAACTTCGGCGCAATGATAAGCTCGGGAAGCGAAGATGGGGCAAAGAGCAGCTGTAGCTTTTCCAATTATTTTACTTTCGGGCAAAAACCATTTCAAACACGATAAAAATTTTTTATCGAAGTTGTCATCTCATCATTTTGTCAACTTAATTCTGTTCTGGTATTGCTGGGGTGAAATTTGCATTACATGTGTTTTGTTATTAGTTAAAAATGTTAAATTTCACAAGTTTTGAAAAATTTACTTTGAGAGATGAATATAATTTTTCGGATAAAACACCGTGGTCACCCCAGATTGTTTGGCCCTACGCTTGTGGGCCCAATACCCCTTACTATGTTAACATCTAGTTGCATCGTGTTCAATTTTACGGAGTACAGAATAAGAAGAAGTCATTCTTCAGCCATCGATTAAACCGACTGTTTATCTTGAAATTTTAGTAACTAATCTGCTCTATTGTAGCCAACTCTTCTTTCATCTGTAGTTTGTTGTGCAAATTGCTGAGTAATGAACGTGAAACAACTGAACTTTGCACATCGCCGGAACAGCTCATGATTCCCAATAAGTTCACACCACAGCAACCTAAGACATGCCAGACGTCATTTGTGGAAACCCAGAGCACAAACGCAATGGCTATTTAGAATTTCATTGGAGTTTGGTTATCAGAGTCAAATACTATCAGTCCACGGGTTTTCCGAGTTAGCAAAACAGTATTAGGCGATGTTCACTTAGTTTCCACAAGCGATCTGTCAAAGCACTGAAAATACGTCAAGGTGACCGAGCAGGAGCAGGCTTTGCACAGCTGCTTCTCATGAGAAATTGAAGGTTCGATGATGCAACTCATTGATGCGGTGATGTGTCTACAACAGTTTCAACAACCGAAGCACAAGACCTTTCCACGCTCGGCCTGGCGTGGCGGAATACTATTTGTTAACACTGGATAGGTCGCGATGTGTGAAAGGTCGCAACGACAACCTGCCAAATTAATAGGTCGCCTTACGATTTGGGTGGCACGGACATCTCGCGACCCAGATGTTTAGTAGTTTGAAATTGCCCTGTCAGGGCAACATGCTTTCTGATCGTTTTTATTGGGCGGCAACCATATGCCACGCTCTGACGATTAACGTCTAATTACACATCAACAAAGCTTCAAAAAGTAAAGTCGCGAAGGTCAATGGCTGGGAATTGCAAAATGACCAACCGGTTTCATCATTTAATTAACGTAGCTAAGCCTTTAAACATGTAGACATTTTGCTTATCTGTACTAGTTTGCTGAAATCGAAATAACCTTATTGCTTCCTGGCTTTAAGGTCACTAAGTCTACATTTACAGCACAAACGGCAAGTGCCAGTCCTGCTTTTCCCACTAAGTTCGTTGCAAGGATGTCCGATTCTGAAAAGTTTGCAAAAATAAGGGTAGATAATTTTATGTTAAGTGCAATATTCCCGATTTCAAACAATGTAATTTTTCTCGTGCTACATAAGAAGCCAAACAAAAGTATGGCGGTGTCACGTCGTCGATACTGAAGCAAGAAGCGAAATGACTCGATCAGATGTACGCCATTCCGTTAGGGTGACTTCAACTCACTCTGCTATAAAGACAGTACAATGACAATTGTTATCGTGTTCCCAACAAAAAATATCTATATTTCAAGTTGCAGTGCCTTTCAAGTGCTGCGCGTTTTATCAGTTACGCCACTTGGTTTTTGAGAGCTCTGCACGAAACCTTCCATACATAGGCGTAGCCACGGGACCCAGGGGGCCATGGTCTGCCCCAAATTTTTAGCATACTCAGTCATTTTGTGTTTTGAGAAGCGGTGTTCCAAACATAATACTGTTGCTCACCTAAAGTCAAACATTTTGCTCACCCATAAAATTTTGAGGTCGCTATACGCTACTGCTTCCATACATTTTAATATGGTGCAGTCAAAAACGGGCGAAGTAGCGAGATTCAGTTTGACAGTGTTTTGTCGTTGCCAGCTAAAGGCAAGCTTTTCCATTTTCTACCTTCGCTGAATACTGTTGCTTTGAGAACAAAACAAGTGCCCAAGTTGTCGTCAGTAGGATGTTGTTATTCTTATGATTGATTGGGATGAACCTGGAAGGTTGAATTTGAAATTATATTTATCGCTTCTTGGGTAGCTAATAGGATCAGTAAGAAGGTTTTTTTAGCATACGAACTCATCTCCGTTGCGTGACATGGAAAAGTCTGCAATGGTTACAGCACAAAACGTTCATTGCTCGTGTGAACTTCCAGTTGCTTGATTCACGCCCCAACAATTGTTGCCGCTTTTGTTCTTGTTCCAAATTTAAGCCGCAACATTTTAATTAAACGCTTTTCTTCAAACAATTGGGAAGCAATCGATGATTGATCGCGTCAGAGTTGACAGTTCGCGCGACTGTGACGTGACAAGCACACGTTTGTTTTACGCACGCGTCGGGCCATTGCCACGTGCGAGAAAAGCGCGCACCAGGACGAGACTTTCAGTCCATGGACACGAAACCGCAGTAAATTGGCGTCAATTGCTGGCAGTCTTTTGAAATGTGACTTGGCTCTACCGATTTTCTTTCAGTTCGTGGTAAATTAACAGAAATCAAGGCGAGCAGGTGCAACCACGAAGCACTTGAAAGAAACCGTGCAGATCTGTGCTTAATCTTCGCTCGCCCTGCGAAATTATCGTCGTTCACCGCCGTTAGAGCTGTCGAAGTAACTAGTTTTACCAGTAATAATTAATCAAGGCCTAATTTGGAATTAGTTGCAGGCAAATGCAATTGACCTGCATAATGATGGCATAAGGTGCCTTGATATCATTTCTACAAAACACCACTGCGGTGTTAAGGTACCCATGTATCCTTAAGTATTGATAAAAGTGCCGAAAACCGCTGTAATAGCGTCGAGCAAACTTGATTGTTCAACAACGCCATGATCTATTTTAATACGATTGAAGGATTTTTAAAAGAGAGCGTGGTGTAACTATCAAGTGTGAGAGCTTTGAAAAGTTATTAACAAAAGTAATTTGTGTTTTTTCACTATTTTCAATGTTTTTTGTTATGAGATTTACTTTGCCATTATAAGATAAATCACAGAGAAGCCTTTCGAACCGGTAAGCGCTTGGTGTGTGGTGTGAAGCACTCTTTGAAATGCTGAAGAACAGTGCATTATAAGCTAGTTAGGCAGCTGCCTATAATCTCAGCCCGAGAATCAAAACTTAGCTTTTGTTCACACTCAGTAGTTAAAAGTTAGCAGGCATCGAGATGCGTCTGTGACGAAAGGCAAACTTCACGACATGATGACCGGAAAAAGCCAAAACGTTTGTTAAACCGTGGCCAGCACAGACACAATAGCTCGTGTGGAAAAGTGTCAATTGCCCGACACGCAATGCGTCAGTTTCGTCCCACACTCCCGACAAAGGCAGCGTATGCAGGTTTCGGCTTGTGGTCCCAGCATAAAGTAAATGTGGTGTCCATGTGTCATGTAGCAATGAACAGTGTGCACTGACTATGCTATGCTCTTTCCTTGACTGCTGACGACTTGTATTCTTAGGCCCTACAACTTGCAATTATCGATTTCTCTGGTACTCCGTAAATTAAAGATCACTTGGTAACTTTCCTTTAATCGAACAGACTCCAGGAAATTATTAAAACTGTTCTTGATATTAAAGTGCTGACATTTATACGAACAATGAAGAAGAAATCATTTGTGATGATAAAAACAAAAATATGTAATTCAGTCTTTGGATGTTTTTTATAGGCCAGTCTTTTAAATCTGAAAATTTTCATATAGCCTTGTTGCATTTTCACCATTGCTTAAAAGCGTTATTTGCTGTATGACATGCAGAAAACAGTTTGCCAGAAACTGTACTGAGATGTTACGCATGCGCGGCAAAGTGCACTTTGATGAAATCCATACGTTCGCAAACATTTCACGTTGCTATGAGCAGTCGATATCTTGGCGCAGCCGCAAGTACCTGCGACCGCAAACGTGGCGTTTTGGCATTTTTAACGCCTCCCAGTAAACAACACATATGTGACAATAATCCGTTCTATATTAGTGCGTCACGATAATTGCGATTCCTCGCTGTTGAGATTCTTTTTGAGTTCATCGGTTTTACTTGCAGACAATCCCCTACGTCACTGGATGGACCTGCAGGCGTTCAGTAATTGCGTTTGATGGAAGCTCGTCAGCAAAATATTTGTTTCAAACCACCACTGACCACAGTCTCGATGAGACGAGACGCCATTCTTTCGTAACCACCTATCGAGAGTTCGTTGGAAAAACAAGCAGGATCGCCTCAGAATCGAAATACGATGCGATATGTTTCGCATTTCAGAAGTGTGCATGCAGTAACGAGCAACCAAGAAATCTGAACTTGAAACAACAAGGCTTATAAAACTTTCACGAAATGTAGCCAAACTCACACAAAATATATAACCAAGTTGTTATGTCGAAACAAAGTGAAAGCTTTGTACAGTTTTGCATACAAATATACTGGCATGTTAGATCAAGACATGCATGAATATACGTGCAGGCCCAAGTACCAGGTTCGTGGCAATTAACACAGTTTCACAATCATTATCAGGGAACTAAACCTTTCTCGTATATAGAGTTTCCTAGCCGCTTGTTAAACAACATAAATAACATCGTCCTCCCAAACGTGAAAGCGTTGCTATGGCTTGTTTTCGGGACTAGTTCAAACCAGACCCGTAGCCACGGGGGGGCATTCGGGGGCAGTAGCCCCCCAAATTATTTTTGTGCATCACCAAATTTTCTTGTTCCCAGAAAAATTTGTTTCAAAAATATGATAAAAACAAAAATCGTGCCCCCTTTAAAAATCTATTTTGCCCCTCCAAACATCAAAACCTGACTCCAGGCCTGGTTTGCACCAGGCCCATAACCAGCTTGGAACACCAGGTGAGGCGAAGTGTTTTCTGATGGGGGCCCAAATTTTTTAAACTATGTCCAATATTTTTAAACTATGTTCAACACATTTTTCCAGGGGGGAGAAGCATTTTGCAAGGGCTTCGTACCCCTGTTTACGGGCCTGGTTCAAAACAATTTTGCAACAGCCAAGCCAAAGTAACGTTGAATAACGTAAAAATGAAAACAACCGCGTAGAAACTCAGGTTAAGGAATCGTGTTGCAGTGACTGATGACACCTCCAAACTGCAACTGCTTCAATGCAACCCGAGGGAAGATTTTGCGTTTGTTTATTGTAACAGCTCGAAGCTTGGTTGGTTTTAACCAGTACAAACGTCTTGATCTAAAACTAAAAGAAGTTTCTTGGTTAGAAGCTATCTGTTGTGCGCATACCCAGAAAACCGTCTCTATGACGTGTTGTCCACAGCAAGAAGTTCTCAGCTGTGTTGTTTATCATTAAAGTTTAGACGAAGCGGAAGGAAAAACTGTGCCTGGTCTGTGGTGTGCGGATGAGGAGGAAATGCGCAACATCTTTTCGGAGACCAAGACTTGAACTGTCGTTTAGGTCATCGCGTTTTGCTTATGACATTGTTTCGGAGTTGAGTGGAGAAGAGTGAAGCCCAATACTACAATTGCCTCTTTTTGGTGGCCTCACCTCCACTACGGCATTCATGCGAATACCAACCTTTTTTCCGTGAACTCTTCACCGCGCAACCTCCGTTGTGCACAAGTACCATTCGATCCATTAGCATACTAACCCCATTTGAATTGCTAGATGGCACCCAGGTTAAGCTTGACAACCCTTGCCACAAAAATGTGGCTTCTTCACAAAATTGTTTTTATCTTTGCCACCATCTTCCGAACGACGATCAACCGCCGCTTATTGTAACAAAGCATTACGGCATTGAGAAGCAACCTAAATTCTTTGCGTACTGATCTGCACAGGGCTAACGCCGTGGAATTACCACTGCAAGATGTTTACAGAAACACTTTTCAGTGTTACAGGCTGACATCAATAAAGATAATGGAGTACTCATTTATCTCGTTGCAGACTTGCAGCTGGCAGTTTTTCGAACAGGACTTTTGGCTAGCCCGAAAATCAACGAATCAAAGTGTCAATTATAAAATGCTGCAACCACTTTCTTAGAATTGCATGCAGCAGCGAGAGGTGCAGTTAAAGGTGTAAAAAATCGAGTCTTGTCTATGTATTGCTAGAAGTGACTCTACTTTTGGAAAGAAAATGACTTGATCTGACTTCTGTCACTTTTATCGAAAATTCGGACAGCAACTTGTCGAGGTATTTTGGAAACAGGGACCTTTTCTGCCCTTTACTTCCGTTTGCAGAAGAAACATTTCCGGAAATTTTTGGAAAAGTTCAAAATATCAGCTGAATAATGCCGAAACCTCTGCATTCGTCTTCAGTGTCAGCAAGTAAAGGGTCGAAATGGCTTCATAGCAAAAACGAAAGACTCGACATGACTCGACAGTAAATTATGACTCGACTGAGATGCGACTCAGCTTGCCTAAAAGATGATTGCGAATGACTCGGGTTCGTTTTGGACTCGCATATGCGATGACTTGGACTCGAATTCCATACTCATGACGTCTGGCTAACTCTGCTTAGAATCGAATGTGACCAGTGGTGTAGGAGCCGGGGGTGTAGAGGTGCAAGCTCACCCCACACAGTTTGGTTTGTCAAAAATTTGGGAAAAATCTGGCAAAAATTTTCGACATTTTAATACTAATGAAATTATTTTTTTGTCATTGAGTGTGTAAATGAAAGTTTATTGTGTTATAGAAAACGCATTAAATATGTATAAAATCAACGAATTGTTTCTCGTAACTTTGTTTTTTAGCATATATATGAGAGTTGATGAGTAGCTGACTCACTTGAAAGTTTCTGCAAAAAAGACATTTTATTTACGTGTTTTGTTCATTGTGCATTGTGGGAATCGAGTATGCTGCAGCAGGGCCCCAATTTCATATCAGTTGCGTCCCTGCTAGGTAAATACAGAAAGTCTGTGTTTTTACTTTTAAGAATGGTGTTTGGAATTGAACACATTTTTCCATACAGTATGTTGCTTATATATCCTCAACCAGATGTGAGGTTTCTTTCTGACCACAACAGCTGGAGTGTAAATGGAACACCAAACCTCAGAACTGTGAAGTAGATGCTCAGAGTACTGAGCCAGCTGGTTTCTGACAATGTTCTTGCACATCCTAGCGTACATATTTTCAGTTGGGTTTTAAAAAACAAATTTCAAGTGGCAAATTTTCTATTTTCTGGTGTATGGCAAAATGGTAGAGGAAAACATATTATATCAACAGCTACAGAAAATTTGTAGGGAAAAATTTGTCGCGTTAATATTTTTCGAGTAAATGTGGGGAAATTCGAGCAAGTTATCTTTTGCACGCCCAAAAAATTGCCTGCTCCTACACCTACGAATGCGTTCTGTGTTCAAATGACAGTCACGCTCGCGCACTACGGTCGGGGTTTTCAGGGACCTGAACCTGAATTTCGAAAGTTTTCTGCTCAGCACCGTAAAATTGTTTTTTCCCATTTTATATTTTGTTTTAATTTCTGTTTAGGAATTAAACTTTTGAGTCGATATTATAATCAATTATTTATTACCCAGCAATAAAAGAAGAAAAGTAAAAAAATCATGAGCCAATCCCGTAGCCTGCTACGAGTTTCTCCTTCAGCTGAAAGCACTTGTTTTTCGAAACCTATCACTAATTTTAACCACAGCTGCTGTTGCAGAGTGCGTTCACATTTGAAACAGTGACGTAAGCGAACTGCCCATTCTGTAGCACTTGCGCAAACGTGCCACTACTTATGCAGACATACTGAGTCAACCAGCGCTTCAGTCATTCTATCACACTCCGTAACACCAATTTCGCAAACTGGCAAACAAGTTTAAGCTTTCTTTGTTGGCGATGTCTCTAAAGACAACAGCATTATTTGCTCCTTCATGCAGACACTCCGACTGCCCAATCGAAGGTCAAGTGGCTGACCGGCATCATCACAAGCAGGTGAGTGTTTTTATTCGACGACGTATATCGACCGCCGACCGGCTGGGTAAAGTCCATTAGTTGTCAGCGCTAGGAGGATCGTATTTTGCTATGAAGTATCACCTAACTCCACCCAGTCTTGGAAAAATACAACGAAAGTTTTGTTCAGCTTGTTAATCTTTGAGCCTGTTTACTGTAGATTACCAGAAAAACTGACATTAAGCAAAAGTTCAGTTTGAACTTTTTTGTCAAGGTGTTGGTCATTACTAGTGGAAGTACTGCTCAGTTAAGTTTTTTTTCAATAATTGTTGTTTGATAAACGCTGTTTTTGTGGCTTCCATGTCAAAATTAAATAGTCAGCATTTATTTTCTGTCGCGACAATTTCGACACAAACTGACGGGTCATATAGAATGCAAGATTAACCATTAATGCTGTAAAGTGACGTTTCCAAAACTTTTCTGTTACTTCCGAACTTGTCGAAAGTAGCTTCATACAAAACAACCTATTGATCCAAAGTGATGTTTCGTGAGCCAGGTTCAGAGTGAAGTACATATTTTCCTGTGACGTTCAACTGCATCAGCAGTTGCTTGCCAATACATTAACCAAACGCATGACTTCAAACTTTATCCAAAATAATTTTGAAAGACCTTTGACTCCCCTTTGTGGGGGCAGTGACATAAATGACAGCTACGGCCGTCGCTTCCTGTCCCTGCATTCCTGATGAAGTATTCTGTGCTTGGTCGCGATGCAGAAATAAACTGAACTGACTAAGCCGCCACCTGAAAAAAATTAGCAAAATAGTTTGGATTTTCCCTATCCACGGAGCAAAACATGATGTTCTGGGCTAGCCTGAAGACGACGAAAGTAAAGTTTCAAGTGATATTGACATTTGATCAATTGCCAAGTAAGCAAAGACCAATGTTGGTTTTAAACGTAAAACATTTTACATGTTTAAAGTCACTTTAAACAAAATCCACACGATTTTCCTTTATTTTCACTTAGTCCATACTTTGCAAGTGGTTTTATTTGAAACGTTGAAGTTGACATAGTGCTGGAAGCCTTTTGTCGTCATATTTCCACAAGTACGATCTATGACACGATGGGCAACAACTGTGGAAATGTACTACCAACAGGCCCGTAGCCAGGTTTTAAGGTTACATTTTTAGAGGGGAAATATTTATGTTTTTCTTATATGCTTAAAACGCATTTTTCTGGGCACAACACAATTTGGGGGGCAAAAAATATTTGGGGGCAACCGCCCCCAAATGTCCCCCTGTGGCTACGGGCCTGACTACTAATACTGATTCCGTAAACTACTGACGTTTACTTTGACGTGTGTTTGAAACGGACGTTAAAGCAAACGTCAATAGTTAACAGAAAAAGTATTGGTAATATACTTTCACAAAGCCACAAGTCTTACTTATGGAAATACGACGACAAAAAGCTTCCAGCACTCTGTCAACTTTAATGTCTTTTGCGTTCTTTTTTCGCCTTGGTTATTATATATACACTTCACAAGCTTTACCGCAACCAGCATGCAGACCATCGATCGACATTACTTTCGCAGATGTAAAATTTTACCAAGCATTTGGCTCTCTGGCGACAGCTAGCATGCAAGAAAAAGTTCAGTCATAATGATTGGAGTGAGACGACGACGGAACTCGTACAGCAGTAATAAGCATGCCATTTGCATGTATTGATGTTAATGATGCTCTTTCTGCCAAGAGCGAACACGTGAGAGAAAGGTTTGAATTTCTTGTGCATTTTAAGCTCTTCTCTCTCTGTGCAGAAATTGAACGAATGACTGTATGAGTTGGCCATTATTTAACCGAATCCTTGAATTAGAATAAAGTGCTTTTAAAAAAGAAATTTTTTTTCCTTAGCCACCTTCTGAAACTGGTCTTTGAAAATAGTTACGAAATAGAAGGTTTGCGTCACAATAGAATAACTCTCTGGAGAAGTTGGTCAGCTTCAAGATGGTGCGTTTTAAAAATATTTTTCGTTATTCTTACTACATTTTGAAGAATAACGCCTAAAAGCGTGAAAATCGTTTTTACTGGTTAGCAAAACAGATCTGTTTCATGTTCACCTGATGAAGTCACTTAGATCGAAACTGTACAAACTGTAAATTTAGCAACGTTTTGGGGATTTACCCGCATGCAAAAAACTTGTCCTGCTTTTCAGGAGTTAAAGCGATGCCACAATTACTAATTTTAATAAACATCATTATCACCGCTATTTTCGCAGTGGTGGTCACTCACCTCAGGGGACGAAAAATGACTCGACTGTATTAAGTGAAAAACTCGACATGATTCGGCAGCAATTTGTGATGCAGTCAGGGATTCGAATCGATTTTACTTGAAATGTTTTCTCTGACTCCGTCTAGAAGTAGAGGTGTTGAGACTAGGACCACAATGATCCATGGTGACTATCATTGATTTTTGTTGCAAAATTCACCTCTATTTTCTTAAATATCCAAAAATAAAAGGTTCTTCACTAGCAACGCCTTGCAGTACCGTCTGCAAACACCGCCTTAAATTTTGTTCCTGAAAATGCTCAACACTGCCTTGGTTAACCTGTTTTTTACGAATTTTTCCACTCTAGGGGCAAGTCGTCTTCCCAGACCGCCAGTATCCCACACTTGTATTGGATACGACTGGTCCCCAAATCTTAATTTCTGGTATTGAAGATATTTCTATTTCCAAAACTTTTTCGCAGCACTCCGGTCGAAATTTTGTGGTTTAGATTAGAGCAGACACAGTAATCAAGCTGGACAGCGGACTGCGTAAGTGGTTGCCAAAAAAGCATTTAGTCAGCCGAGACTGCAGGCTTCCGCGGAGATGGAGTCTACACAGATTCCGCACTCGAGAATATTGCCAAATGTGACAACCATACGTTTTGACATACTATATAAGTTAATAAAAACAGCTTGACATACTGTCGACAACAGCTTGAAAGTTGAAAGGCTATATAAAAATATATTTATGAATATGGTACTCAAAACGGCAGAACGTGATGCTCTGCCTGACAACAACACCAGTAATTAAATCCCTGGTTGGAACGTGACTGCATAGGCGTAGCCAGGGGGCCAGGGCCGGCCTTAAACCAATGTAACCGATTCGGTTGCATTTGGCCCTGCGCCTCTGGGGGCCCGGCGCCATGTGAATGGATAGTAGTTTATTTTTGCCAAAAATTCCTTGCGTTCAAACTCAGTAGAAACGGCTTATTAAATCTCATTGTTAGCAAACAATGCTCTCGTTAGAACGAGCATTGACACGAAAGATGAAAGGTTAAGACCGTAGACGCAGACCTTCTATTCGAGTCCGAACACTCCAACAGTTGGCCATTCAAACATAGCAGCAAAAGGTGTTATATTTTGCATTTTTTGCTTGGTCTGCATTGAACCGTGTCAGCCTGTCTTGGCAGTCGCCCAAAATATGTTGAGTAGCATGAAACGCTAGTTATGCCAAAAAGCTTGTTGATCGTTGTTCTGAAAAAAATTGCACGCTGGGACCTTCGCGTTGGGAAAAATGTCTAGTTCGCCAAACTTTATTATATAAACTTTATAACTTTAAACTTTATTTTCACTGTGTCCCCAAGCTTTTCCATTTTTGATGACTCTAATGTTAGTTTTATCGAAAACTGTGGGATCCTGCGTCTTGACCCAAACCACTTTCAACAGCTAAGCGAGATTTTCCAATCGCTGAAAGCCCAGATAGGTTAGATTTGAATTATGAATTTCCCTAAGATGTAGCAGGCAGAATTTTTTCAAGTTATTGTTTACAACGTAAATTATCCAATGGAGAGGTGATGCAACTGAAATGGCTGGTACACTCAGCTGAAAAATTGGATATTTTGTTTTTTTGTAAACTGTTTCCAAGGTTTATATCGCGTTGTCCATTCAGTCTTATCGTTTACGCATACGTTTGGCATGCGTTTCGGATTGATCGCATGGTTTATAACGTGGCGCTTGGCATTTAGTGGTATGGCAACTGAAATACTTCCATGATTCTTATCTCAGGTCTGCTTCACTGTTTTACGCAATTGTCTTCGTTTACACTTTTGGCAATCGCTGAGATGCTTCGCTGTGCTGGGGCACTTCGACTCGATAACCGCAAGGTTTTTCGGTGTCCCGGCTGCAAGGTTTCACTTG
>JGI24158J21664_10000853_pt1 | contig 31101 bp, 17 predicted proteins | sample Ectturendosymbi3_FD_21664 | JGI IMG/M metagenome (IMG submission 21664)
TTCGAGTTCGCTGCAAAGTGAAGTTATGCTCAGTGGTCCTAAGATATGAATCGAATACGTGGAGACAGCTGCCAGTACAGGTGTGTTGGATGGGACGGTTGTGAAAATGTCGACAGTGGTGTGATGAGCGGAGAGATGTGTGACGCATTGCTTGTCTGAAGTGCGTTGGTGTTATCTTCTGAGAATAGACTAGGTGGGCTCAGAGTGACAGGGTCAGAACGAGGCCATGGTAGCGAGGGGACCACGAGGCTAATAAGCTGGACCAGAACGCTTGCGGCTTCGCTGCAACAGATTACCGTTCGTGGAAAGCAAAGGTGCGTACGCGTAACAGCGCAAACAGATGTGGTGTGTTGTGACACCGTGTCGATGCGAAAATATCTCTTCGGTCGAAACTGGTAAGGTTTTACCGATAAACCACTTACTACTGGCCAAAATCTGCACGAAGGCAGCAAGGGAAGTAGAACAAAACAGAGAAACACACTCTAAGAACACACAAAAAGCCGCTCTTTCCGGTAGCAAGAGAAGCGCATACAATACGCGCAAACAGCATTGTCATGAGAGGCGGTGTGAGTTACCAAGAACTTGCGTAAGAGAAAATTGACTGAAAGTAGCATGCACATTAAAGGTCGTTTTTTAATGTATGGTGTCCTAATTGATTAAATTTTCAATTAGATCTACAAAGAATTTTACTTATCGGATACAAAGAAGGTTTTACATTCTGTGCAAGTTATAATCAAATGACTTTTCTTATTCTGCCTAAAACCATGCACTTGCAATTACATGGAAAATAGGAAATAAAAGGCCCCTTTACCGAGGTCATGAATACCGTTATAGTGTGGGCCTACAATAATCTTTAAATTATTTGAAAAGCATGTGAGCATTTTTCTGTGACGAAAAAACAACTTTAGAAATTTATTCTGTGTCATTGACTCAATTGTTCCAGAAATTTTTTTTTTCTGATTTCCACGCAACACACGGTAGCAGCCGTGCATTGATATTTTTTGTAATTTTCTTCAAAATTGTGCTTTTGCCAAGATGCAGTTCCTGACTCTTTCGACTAGTTCTCGTATGTTGAACCAGTGGCAGGTCCGGGGGAAGGATTAGTGTAAATGGCTTCCCACAAAACGACCAAGTTGCCCTTTGGAGTGGTTCACCTTTTCAGTTGTAGCGTTCCCTAGATTTTGCTCTTCACAGTGCTACATCTGTCGTCCCATGCACATAATAGAAGAGGTTGTCAACATCCTGCCAAAAATATTTCAGGACAAAAGGTATCATGACGTGTTTCGGTAAATATTCAAGTTGGGAAAAGCCGTTTTTTTTCTCTTCATTTTCCTTTCTAATGAAAAGTGAATAGGAAGCTTGACGCCTGGCTATTGCATTGTTTGAAACATTAATCAAAGTTTTCGAAGTTAGTACTGTACTTTTCCTACCTATTTTGAGATGTTAGGGTCATCCATCGTAAAATGATAGTACTGACATGGATTTTTAACAGGACAGTAAAACTTTTTCTAGTAAAAAGTCATGAAAAAAAATTTGGTGGCATTGCATTTTCACAAGAACTTTCTTCCGTTTTTGTGGTTTAATCCGAATTTGCCTGAAAGCCTAAATCCGAGGGAAATTCTGGCGTAAACATGAAAGTGAGATCCACAGCTCTCAATACTTAAATCCAAACTCTAGGTAAAATTTAACAGAACGTTTGCCTCAAGTTGCAGTTTTCGAATTGCGGCGAGGTATTTTTACCGGGTACCTGAGAACGCCCAACTCTTATCTTGATATGCCCTTGCGGCGTGTGGCAAAATGTTGATTTTATCGCAGGCGTTCATCACAAGTGTGCCTTAGCACGTAGTTGCACCGTACACATAATGTTGGCTACAATTTCGGATCTTAAGTTATTGAGGGTCCATTTGCCAAGTTGGTATAACTCGAAGCAGCAGTATTTTTTAATTCAAAAATTAACATGTTGTACTGGGAAAACCGAGTTTTTGTAGATAGACACGAGTAGGCGCAACTTTTTCTCAGGTCGACTGCTTGAGCCACTGTTGACGAAAGCGAATAGGATTGCTCAAACTTCGATGCTGCAATACGAAATCGGTGCTGTTTGTTGAGGCTGCAGCAAACAGTCTCGAGTTTTGCCAAGTTTCGGACAGTAAGTTACGACTTTCCCAGGCAAACCTCATAACACCAATTTAAATACATTACAAGGCGTTAAAAGCACACACTCCTATGAAAGCATAAAAAACAATGACCCATAGAATACATGTGGCACTGAATGATTTTTATCGCTACACATATCGACAGAGTGTTATTCAATTGATTTCATCAACTGCTGGGCAAATTTTTACACCAGCCATCACTCTTTTCATTCTCATTGTCCTCGTCATGGTACTCGGGCTCTGAGTCGAAAATGTTGGACAACGAAGGGTTCGAGGCTGTTTGAACATAAACTCCATCCCAAACGCCACGTGTGGATCTGGTACTTTGTTGAACTGCACTCGTGTGAATGCAATTAAGCGACATATGATCAGTACAAGGTTAAAAAGAGGAAAGTGCTTTAACATTTAATAGAAGCGTTCAGATTAAAATCACAAGGCAGTGGTTACCCCGGGCCACGAGTTATAGAAAATTGGCAAGTGTTGAAACATATATAAAAATTCATTTTAGATATTTTCACAAATCTTTGACAGAAGGTGCTCAGCAAAAACAATGCGCTGGTAAAATAATTCTGACCCTTAAAAAGGTATTGATAGAAAAGAAAAAAAGGAATTAATTTCACTCATCTTGAGCCATTTATCAACTTAACACTTCACTAAAAATCTCTAAAAATACATGATCTTCTAAAAGGCTAATGTGTAGCAATATAGCAATACGCCCTGCCTGTATCATTTAAAACTGAAATCAACATTCTTTTGCAGCCAATATCTCTTTAATGACGTTCATCCTTTAATAGGCTACATTTAAAGTGATGTTTCAGGGTCAAGTTTCGTTGCTATCAACTGTTATTGACTTCAGCGTTATGGATTTAATAACAAAAATTCGTAGCCTTATTTACAGATATTGCAAATTATCTCCTTATTTAGTACTTTCCCTGGTGCTTTTCGGTTGTTACGCACGAAACCAATCAAATACAACTTGTTCCTCACTAACATCGCTAATTGATACATTTCTTAAAGTATCAATTCTGTGTGTCTGCACTTACCTATAGGAAGTAACGCAGTAATCTTTCCATCTCAGCCAACTGTTGTTCATCGAGCCTTTTTTTGTGCCTGCTACACGACGAGGAAACAACCAAACAGATCTGCGTGTTTCGCAAAGCAGCTGAAAAAATCGCTGAGGCGCTGTAAGGTGACAGGCGCCACCTAATGTAAGTCGTGTTCAGAAAAAAACTCGTTGCACAAGCTTGGTCTTCTCTCTTCGCAAACAAGGTTTGTCAGTTCAGGTTTTCGCTTCAACTTGTGTTTTCTAGAGGTTGTATCAAATTCTCAAAGCCTTATACTGAAAAGGTGATGCAAGGTATTTTAATGTTGTTATGGAAAGCAGATGTTTGATAAGGCGATTAAGAATGTGACAAAACTGCAGAAAGTTTACAAGCATTAGGTTTGGTAACCACCCAAACCAGCACTATTGAAACCAGCGTATTTTGTGAGTTGTGCCTTACATTGCATTGAAACGTTAAACGTGCGTCACAAGCTCTTTGCGTTTTTGGCAATTTAATGATTTTGTATACATCGTTGGTTTCAACGTTTCCTTTTTTTATTGAATATCAGTTCGAAGTTTCTCGGAAGTAAAACGTTCTTCGTGATGAAAGATTTACCGGGACCTATTTGGGCAAGCTATTTTCTCGTAACTGATGGAACTATACTGCGAAGATTCTGTGTTGGAGAAGTAATTACCGCTTACACGTTAATTGATGTTTTTCTTTGATACGAACGAAAAGCCAAATACGCCCAGCTGTGCATGCACCCCGGAAGGTAATTAGCTGAATGACGGAAAAATATCATCAGGAATCTATTAAACGTCAATTCTACTTGGTGATTTTTTATTTATTTTGCCTCAGACCCTTGATGGGCAAAGAATATTACTGCGTCGTCATTAGTAATGACGCACCGGAGCTGTTCTGTTGGAAAACGTGAAGCAGTTTAGGCTGATTAAAGTTGAGATCAATGAAAATGTTCCACGAAATCGCAGTTGCCACCCATCGTTTAACTCAAAACTGGTTAGGTCCATCTTGGACAGAAGCACATCCAAAATAGCATCACGAACTGCTCTTGGCAATAGTATAGCTAGACGCATAAAAATGTTTGAAATCCGTTCGAGCACCTGGCAGCCTTTTCAATGGTAACTGCATTACTTCAGTTTAAAGCGATAAACATTCAGAAGGTTTATTCTGTAATGAGTCGATAGATAATAAGATGACTGCGTTTGTAGGATGCAACTAATAAAAATAAAAGTTTAACTGAAATAAACAACCTATTTAGTAGAAAGAACAAGAGCAAAAACTGATGCTGAGTAATTTTCAACATAATAATTAAAATAGGGAACCGGAAATCTGCTTATTGCAGCGTTAACAGTTATGCATCATACGCTTTAACAACCGAACCTATAAATCACTGGCGTGACTTGTAATGTTACGCTACAACTGACTCAAGCTGAAAGACTCGCACTAACTTGTTTTCACTACTCATTCTCTCTAAGGCTAGGGGTTAGAATTTAAAGATCGGGCTAGATCGGCTCATTATATATATGCTGATATAAGTGGCCTAGTGGGATAGAGCGCCTTCCGCGGATGTCGGTAGGTTGGGTTAGAATCCCAGTTGAGTCACAACTAAGACTTCAAAAACGGCACTCGCAGCCTGTCCGACCTCGTTCTCGGTAAGGATGAGCTAAAGGGAAAGCTTCAGGTGCGGTGCAGCTATTGGCCTGCCACCAGTGCAGCATTCACTGTGAAAATAGCAGCGTGACCTCCAACGCAGAGTAAGCAGATATAGGCGCCTGCAGACCACTTGTGACTCTCCAAGGGCAGTACTGCGTGAGTTGTATAATGGAACTTCCTTTCTTTCTAATTAATCGTTCTAACTTCGTTTTTTCTTTCATAGCAACAAAACGATAGGTTTTTCAGAAGAAAAAGAGAAATCACGAAAAGTTTTGAGGAAGTATTATTATGATTACATCAAAGATAGACTCATAAAAGCAGGAAATGATTTTGAGCCAGAAGCGCAATGGATTGAATATCCAACAATATTGTCGAATGAGTTGCTTAAACCATCGAAGCTGCAGAGACGCCTGAGCACATACCACCCACAAAGTACAAGGAAGCCCAAATAATATTTTGAAGTAAGAAAGATGATCCTCTCTTGCTGATCATTACATTAATGGCTGCTTTTGTGTAAATCTGGCCAACATTTCAGATGTGTTTGACCAGTCGAATCAACTCAATATGACAATGCAATGTAGAAATAGGTCAGTATGTTTAGTTTCTGAGAAAGTTGAGGGGCTTAAGAAAAAGATACGTCTCTGGAAAAAAAGGGCGAAAGGTAAACGACTTGATATGTTTCCATTGCTCAGCAAAAACGTCCCCTCATGTGGACTTCTCTAAACCAATTATTGAGCGTCTGGCTCAACTGTCGCAAAAGTTTGATTACTACTTTCCAGAAGATGCGCATCCTAGAAACCTTTGTATTCTGAACCCCTTTGCTGCTAATTCTGTATCGGAGAAAGTGACCCTGTCCGTGGTACTTGATATTAAACTCATTGAACCTTCTAAAAAAGACAGTCAGAAAGCTTCGATATCAAGAAGTCGATCTTACTTCATTCTGGATTCATTTAAACGAAGAATACCCTTGATTGTCAGACCGTGCCATCAAATTTCTCATGCCATTTGCCACCACTTACCGGTGTCTGTGTGCGTCCGGCTTCTCAAGTGTAACAGCAACAAAATCAAAGGTCGAAACAGTCTTAAAACTGACACTCTGAATGTTACGTTGCATGTGAGCTTGTCTCCTATCAAGTCTCGAATAGATCTTATCATACAGTATCGACAATCAAGAAAAACTTTTCCATAAACACTATATTGCACACTGTATGTTCTGTGTTGTTCAGGGTTTATTTCTTTCTCGTATGTCAATTTTTTGTTGTTATTTTGTCACGACATCTCATAATGGGCTCCCCAAAAAATTATCGGTAAAGGTGGGCCGCAAGCTGAAAACTCTTTTGGAAGCACAGATGATATCCGAAATAATCTATAGCAGATGCAACTTCGCAGCGTTTCTTTATGCCTTTATGGAACTGATTGACTTTTCGTGTTATCGCTGTTTTGAGAAAATGTGAAAAAGTTATGTTTGCGCAGTAAACCTCAAAATTTTAGAAACTTTAACTTAATATCTTTGTTGTAGAACATGTAGTGAATATAGAGTGGACACGGGCGTCATTAAGAGGAAACTACTGAACGTTGACAAATGTTGTGTAATGAAAACTTGATGGCAATATATTAATGTAATAAAGATGCAAAGTTTGCTAGTACGGGAAATAGTCAAACTTTAAAAAATCCGCGTAATAACAGTGGCAATCAAACGATTAAAAGGTTTTAATCCAATCAGGATGGTGCCGCAAAAAGCGGGATTTGTCCGGTAGTTGGAGCACATCCGCTGTTCGCCTGGTGTGTGCATGTTTTTAGTGGGATGAAGAGGAAACGCTATCTACGAGTGCGCATAGGCACTTTTATAGACAGTTTGCAACAAGGCTATTGCCCTCGTATTTCCAGCTTTCTAACACTGACTTCAAGCTGCTCCGATCATTTCTGGTCGACGGCGTACTTTGCAAAAAGTGAAACGGCTTGTTTATCCGGCAGGAAAATTTTTCTGTTTTGAAGGCTGGCTCCAAGCAGTTACCCAAGAAATTAAGTGATGTCGACACAGAGCAGTGACGATTTGTAGATCGATTCTGCTTGTTTCTCCCCGGAAATCGCATGCCGTCTGCCAAGCCCATGAGATGATTACGAGAAACCTAGGACTTTTAAAAAATATAAGATATTCCACTTTACAGTCACATGATCTTTATCACGATGTTGTCATAAACCGTTTAAACACTAAATTTGCTGTTAAGACGTTGACAGATCTGAGTTACACAGCAGAATTAGAACGCAAACATCTAGTGTCTTTCTGCCTAGCAATTTACTCGACACCGTTGTTACTGAGTCATATTAGTGGGTTGCTGGACAAAAATTGCTATTTGTCAATTTGTTCGAACAAGACAAACACAGCTTTTTAAAAGTAGTCTTGAACTGGAACAGCAATATGACTGACGCTGCGGTTGTTACTGAATAAAGTTTGCTGCCGTCATGAGTCTATTTATCTTGCAATGAACAAAATAAACAATATAACTTATACCAAAAACACTCTAATATTTCCATGGAAAATTCAAGAAGTTATGTGCAGGATATTAAAAAATTGTCTGTTTCAAAGAATGCTTGAGCTTTTCGTGAATTAAATACTTAACCAGTTGACAAACAATTTCTCTCTTAACAAAAGACACTTAAATAAACTTTCGAAATTATTTTAAACACAAGTCTCAGAACAGCCAGAGTCAAGCCGTCAAAGGAAACCAGAAAATTGTTCTACTCTTTTGACATGACGTCATTGCTGATGTACGCGAAGGAAAAAGGAAAATTAAATTCAATGACATAACCTGTTTTGATGTTTGTAGTAGCTGTAGTCCGGTTTTATAAGCGCTTCACATAAATACCCGTTTTAGTGTAAAACAAGGCGTTGGTTGTGCTCAAATATGTTGCAAATATGTCAAGAAAATTTACGTTCAAGTGTTTTTCGAAAGGTTCCGTTCATAGCTTAATGTAATTCATTTTCTAGGTTTATGGCTAATTTGCGCATGATCTTTGAGTTTCTTGTCTATTGTAGCATTTTGCATTGTGCTTGCAGGTCATTTAAGATTGATGTTTACACAATATTATGATGGAATTTACGCGAAAAGAAGCACGCGTCGTTCGGATACTTTTTTTCATCTTATTTTGTTCAACTTTATCCGTTGGTAAGTCTTGCACTGTAATATATGCAACCGGTAGTTGCTTTTCTTCCATTTTGCGTCAAGCTCTGCTTGCTATTGATAATAAAATTGTATTAGAGCACCATAATTTTTGCTCTTATGTGTTGCACATCAAATTCAAATATATGTCTGTCTCACGTTAGCAACTTTTTGCTATACATGTGTCACTTATTGCTGATGTGATAAGAACACAGGACTCATTGCTGGTTGGGTTTGGGCGTCTTCCACATCCTTGGTGGCAATCGCAGAAAACCTGCAGTGATAACTGTTTCGACTACATAGTATGTAAGTGGTAGTAGGGACCTATTTTAGATGTTGGTGTGGACACAATCTCCTTTGCTGAGCCGGCAGAACGATTCACTCACACTAATTTTTTGAGATAGTTTTGAAATGGTTGGCCTTTTTTGCTTTTCACTTTTTGAGAAAGATTTCACTGAAAAGTAGCAAAAAATTTCCACTATGCGTCACTTACTTTGGTTATGTTGGGGGACCATTTAAAAAACTTCGGGGCCAAGAATATTTTACTGGGTCCTGGAAGAGAAATGGCAATGTGTAATGTAAAGGGTTTCAACGCTTAGTTGAGGGAAAAGACTTGCTACGCGCGAAACCTTATATATTGTTGACTAGAATGAGAAAACCAGTTGTTAAAACACTGGAAACGCTGTTAAAAGACTGACTTTCTTGCACGTCTGCGTGCAAGTTGCATACCGGTCATGCTTCAAAGAGTTTCTATTGCGTTGCATCTAAGTGTATTAGTTATAACGTATTTATGAATTTATGACGCGCTTCATCGCACCAAGTTCGTCAGGTGAGCAACTGATTTTTCTTTCGTTGCCAGATACGTGTCATCATAAGAACGGAACAACCACATGCTCTCTTGCGTTCTGCAAATTTTTGTTGCAGTTTATGTTGCCACAAGAGTTAAAACATGTTTGCTTCAAAAAATTTAAGAGGTGCTTTCTAGCCCACATATTGTTGCGCTGGAATTGTCGTAGAGAGGAATATGAGATTCCACAAATTCATAACTTGTGGTCAACGGCTTTAAGATTTGCAAAATGCTCCGTTTGTTTGTAAAGTTTCTTTTTGTGTCAATGTTCAATAAATAAATGTTTTTGTCAAAACCACGAACATTGAATGAGAAATAACACAACCTCTGCTTTCTGCAACAGTTTTCATTCAGTAACTATACAAACTGCGCATTCACTGAAAAGTACGAGGAGTCAGTATCGAAGGAAGGGTTGTCCGCACCGATTAAACACCTGTAGTGTAGCTCCACCGACCATCAGATCTCATCAAACGGCGAAAGCGCAGCTGGAAACCCGGCATTATTAATGTAAATACGTGATAATAAAACTTCGCAGTACATAATTCGGGTTAATTCCACCTTGCCCTGAAAATTTACCACACTTAGTGGAGAACGCTCTGTTTAATTCCGCTTGACTTGTGAGGCATTTTCGAATAATTAAATAGGTTTTTGTTAACAGTTTCAACTCTGAATGTTTTGTTTAAACCTGCCTGATCGGGTATTTTTTTCACGAAGACGAGAAACTTTTGTGGCAGCTATAGATCCACGAGAGCAAAAGGCTAATCTTGTTTTTGCATCACGTGATGTTTTTATTTTATGTTGTAACTTTCAAAATACGCAAATAAACGTATTTTCCTTCAATCAGAACAAAACAAGTTTTATGCAACACCGATGGCATATTATTTTAAGACAAAAATAATATTATTTGCTCAGTGATATATTAAATACTATTCCTTCTGCCTGGATCTTAACCCACTGCATATCTGAGAAATCCCTGCGTTTTATGAAAACGCGTTTGAAGATTTTGTTATATACTATAATTATACACATTTCATTGATAAAATCAAGGTTTTGTATACACCGTACAGCCCGCTGGATATTTTTTGCGGCCTTCGTATACACAGTGCACACTTTTAGTATTTTTTGTGATCTAGAACACAAGAAACATTTAAAAAAATACCATCCTCCTGATAAAATAAGCCAACTTTGAATTTCAAAAACGTAAATATATCAAAATGAAGATATTAAAATATATTAGCTTTTATAAAAAAAGAGCATAATTTGAATAAAATGGTTCTTCGCCGTTGGGTGCTGACGAAACAAATGTGGCTCTCACTAAAAAAATTTTGACCACCCTTGGTTTAGACATTGAAAAGCTCAATATAGAAATTTTCAGGAATTGTCAGCTATACGTAAAAAAAAGAGAAGCAGGATTCCAACATAACGCAGCAGTACTATAGTCTGGAGTTAATGACAAAGTGGTCGAGTTTGATTAAGCATATCTACACCGGATTTACTTATGTTTTATCAAAGTCCACTTATCAAAGTCTTTAAGGAATTCTTTGGAGAATACAAAAGGATGTACACTTTTGTTTATTTCATATCTTGAAAATAGAAATGCTTTTGTGTTATTTTGTTGTTCTGCGACATTACGGCTTGTTTGAAAAGTATACATGCAGACGATTTTGAATTTTCGTGCTTTTCCATATGAAGCAACACTTTTTTCGAAACGTTTCTCGAAATCGCCAGGATTTTGCAACACACATATTTGTCACCCCTCTCGTTTAGAAACACGTTACAGCGTTCAAGCGTTTGTAAGAAAACGGCTTCAATCATCTGCAGCTTGAATCTCCACCTGGCTGTCGCAGGCATCAGTAACACAGTGTTGTAACAACAAGTTTGACTGTGCCGCAGCAAGCAGCCGAACAAAACGCCCGAAGCACATTATGTCGCAGTGTCACGTTACTGTAAACGCGTTGATTTCCGTAACGTTGTGCGTTTAGCCAAAGAACGTGACAACTCGCACAGTAGCAACGAATGATTTTTATTTTTTGCTTTTCTTGTGTTATCACAGATTAATTTTACCAAACTAAATCATTGTTTTGTAAGACGTGTTGGTGTTCAACTGCAATACTGGAAGGTTTTTATTTGTTTTCACTGTAACTTTAAAAGGTGGTGTTGTCCATTTGTTCGAGGATCTTGAAAACGAGGATAAACGTACTGCTAGGCAATACCAATAGAGCAACATACTCTAGGGTTATTTTAATGAATTTACAAAAGTAAGGCAATGTTTATAATCAGCCAAGCTCAAATACTTGGTCACTGCAAACATATTTTTTTTAATTCCGCCAACTCATTTGCTTCGATGTCTGAAAAGGCTAAAAACGGGTATATGAATGTTCCTCCGCAAAATGTTTCAAAATGAATGTAAATCTCTACAAACTGTCTCGCTACATCCGGCTTTGGAGTTGTTTGAGTCTCTTACTGTCAAATCCAAGGAGTTCACAGGAAGACACTCTTCAATTATTCTCATTTGCGGGAGATGAACACAACAAGTGAATTTGATTTACACTGATAAAGTTTTCCTGTGACGCATTTGTCTACGAGCCGTTTTAATTCCCGCTATTTAGTGCAAGTTTGAAAGGCGCTATAATTCAAGATTGTCTTCAGCAGACGTTAAGTGAACTGTTGTCCACTTTTGCCAGAGAACCACAGAAGATTTTTTAAGCCACAGAACCAAGCTCCATCATATTGTGCGAAACAAATTACAAAAATCTTAACCGAAGTTATGCACATTTTATCTCCAAGTTCAACGTTTTCAATCAACTTGTTTGGTTACCAATAGCCTCTCGCTTAGTGAATTGTTGTAAATGGCAAAATTTAGCTAAAGTAAAATTGATTGGATGCTCACTTGTGTCAATTTATATTAACATGATGTCATCCACTCTTGTAACCCGTTTAGTTCTCTTCTCTGTTCGAAGTGCGTTAAGTTTTGCGCTTCCCAACTGGTTACGGCGATATCTTCCATTACGTCAAGAGATTAAAGACTGTAGCTTATAATGCGTAACTGCTTACAGGCGTTTATCTTCCTTGTGTTGTACAGTGAATGGAACAATTAGTCTTGGGGACGTTTCAATGAGAAGCTTTCAGTTATCAGTTTATCAGATGGAACATACGGCACTATTGCCATCAGTCACGAATAAACAAGTCGTTTTGGGTATTAAGTGGCACAAACAGTCCTCAGCGAAAGTATTAGTGCACGAAAACATAAAAATATGTTTTGTTTTTTCAAATAGTTTTGACGGGTTAATACGCATTAAGAAGAATTGCTAGCAAGAAGCATTCACACTACTACAAAAGACTTTATCAGCCACGCTAGGACATGGTTGATTATACATTCCTTCCCTGGGCAATACCAGCAACGTTTATCAGAATATTTGCTGCGGAAGATGATTGAGAAATATGTTTGTCAATCATCCTGCAAAATGCGCCTGACGCTTATCGTTATGGGCTTCCACCTACATTCTACCAAGCACTTGTTAACTCTAGCATGCGAATAGACGACTTTTCTTTGAAATAAATAGTATCAATCAGTTAAACTTGAATAAGGAAAAAGACGGCTATCCCATACATCTTGCCACACTTTGACATTTCGTCTGAAATATATTTAGGTTCTTGTGTAATGTGCGATGGCTTATCATTAACACAAACTGCTCCGTAATAATGATGGATAGAAAATTTGACGAATGCTTTTATTTAACTCTTGTTTCAGGACAAAACAACCAAAGATTTGTTAATTTGCTTTATCAGATGGCCAGTTTGAACAACCTCAACTCTCCAGTAAGTTGAAAAGTGTGCAAAGAATACGGTAGAACGAATTTTTTGTGACAGCTTGAAGAAGGTTGCGATTTCCCGACGAAAGAAAATGCTGCGCTTCACGCTTGTAATTGTGATTCGCTATATTTCTTTCTCCTTCATTTTCTTTATGGAGTGCGTTTTGCGTCATGATTTTTCTATGTCACTTCTTGCGTCATTTCTTCAAAATATTTTTACATCCCGCGCTTCGCTTGTGCAAAGTGGATTTCTGCTTCCAACTTATTTCGTAAAAGTTATTTTGAAATTTTATGTGCTTGAGCATAAATTTTTGAAAGCGTTGGCAGAGCCATTTGTCGAATACTGTCTTTATACCGTAATTTAGATATCAACACAAAAGCAGCATCTTTAATCGTGCAGATATTTTTTTCAAGATATGTTTAAAATTGATAAACACTCGGCCGACAAACTTTCCCAAAAACAATTAAAAGTTGGTCAAATTCAAATAAAAACGTACTTCTCGTGAACACACTTACCAGTATCTTCACTTATTACAAATGCGCAATACCCCGCCTCAGGGTGTGAATCGCAGCTCTGTGAAAACTGTTTTTGGCCAAAATGTTCGCTGCCTTGTCTACGATTTTGAAACCGTGTGCTGAATTCGATGTGTGTCGCAAGCGCCAAAGCCAAACTAAGCAGTGCTGTGATTAAAACACAAAACCTCCAATGAATTGCGTGTAAATCAGCAGGTATATTTTCAACATCCTAAAACCCAAATGATGAAATAAAATAAAGGAATTTTTATGAAGTATATTGGATCTCATATGTACATGGTCAAATCAATGTCTGATCGTACTTTTAAACAAAATCGTGTGCATATTCGTTTTGCCAACTCTAGCCGTGAAACTGAACACCCTTACGAAAGTAAACAGTTTTTTCCTACTCTTCATTCTGATAGCGCTTGTGTTACCTTGGCAGTGCGTAATAGTGTTCATGCTCGGTATTTACTTTCAAGTGGTACAAATGCAAGCAGTGATTCTTCTCGTCCCAAGGGCGATCGACGACCCCAGTATGGATGCGTGGCTACTGTGTTTGAAATTTCGTAGAGTCGAATCACTAGATACTTCCGTGCGTTTTTCGTACTAAGTCATTATGTGTTAAACCTACGTAACCGAATAGAGTTAATCTGTGATTGCGACTAGCTCTGAGTAAGAAAAAGGGATGTTGGTGATTACATGTACTATACACATGACGACATGATAAGTTACGTGCATCGTCGCTAGTAGTCGATATCGCTTCCTTCTTTACCTTGAGAGCGTCACGCCATGAATTGCGTCGGGGAAAGGTTTGTGGTCTTGCAACTAGTTCAGCAATGCTTGAGGAACTAAGCACAACGAACCAAATGACGGAAGACAAATGACGTCATAGCAATGGTGCCAAAATGGGAAGAAAGATTCCATTCCCCAAGATGGAAAAATGACTCACATGTTTGGATTACATAATTTCACCACTTGCAAACTCTATAAACAAAAGAAAAAAATGTATTTTGTATTTACCATTCCGCTTTGCCCGATTGTTTGATCTCCTTTTCATTACACGTCTGCTGTTGGTTTTTGTAAAGCCTACTCTTACATGAATATACTTTTAGAAAATTTCAAAGTTTTTTCTAATGGTTTGTAGTATCTGAAACTCTCTTTGAGCTACTGGAGCAAGTTTTGCACTGCCATGCTCAACCAACCGAAAACTCATGCAGCAAACCACTGAAATATGTATGAAATGATTTTACCAACACTAACAAGTTTTTCTTGTTGCAGGCCTTGACGCAAAACTTGCAGCTGTTTTTACAAAGTCAGCCGTTATCAAATCAGCCAGTAGGATCCACCTTTCCGAAGTGCACCATCAATGTTCCCATTTGTTTTAGGTAAGTTTATATATCTTCGTGAAATGATCTGAAGCAAAGCGGCTGAAATATCAGCATTATCCTCGAGTGCTTTGAAATGGTACCCTATCGTTTTCTCGATTGGTATCATGCTGTTCTTGGCAGGAGCTTATGGTATGTACGTGACGTCATGGAAAAATTAAGAACAGATCAGAAACAAAAGGTAGTTTTTTTACCTTAACTCTTCCAGTAACATGGCGTTTTTTGCACAGGACGAAATGCGGAAGTAACATTGCAAATGCTGAAAGCAGTGAAGCTGCTTGTTTGCGAGACCCGAGCTGCTGCTTCGACAAAGACTTGAAGCTTTACAAGCAATTTTATGGTTCCAGTTACATGAATGGAGCGCCGTTGTGCTATCACGGCATTACTTCACTCAGCTACTTGTGAGTCCTTCTTCTCCTTAGAATGTCGTCAATGGCCTGTCGTCAACAAAAGCTGAGCTCAAAAACGGCCGGGGCGTTGTCTATTGCGGATTGCGTTCAGAGTTACTTTGTCTTTGCAAATGCTTTGCGCTTCAAGCGTTTCTAATATATCAAGCATCGTATTTGACATGAAAGGTAATCAGTCGCAAAATGCTTCCTTGTCATCTGCTCTTCAGTTCGCGTGAACTTCCGCAGCGGAGTTGGCACACACGTGAGTGGCCTTGCACGCACGAATAGTTTATTTTCACTTTCACAAGTGAACATTAAACACGAACCGCAAAACGCTTTTTGTTTCGTTTGGTACTTCTGTACAATTGCGTAGAATAGTATTGTTGGAAATGTCGTGTTTGAGTATTTGAAAACTCGATCTTAACTCCCTCACGTAAGCGTTTAGAACACATAAGTTAAATTTCATTGTTTATATGAAAAACTTCACTGGGTTCCTTTTGGAATAGGTGACGTATATCTGCTGCATTTATGGAAGTTGACGTGATTTGCAGTCATTTTGTGACTTTATATGGCACTTTTACTCCATTTTTATTTTCGTGTAATTAAGAAAATTTTGGCTGTTATATTACTGAACACTACAAATCATAGCTCTTAGCCCTTCTTTGAAAAACAGGAGCTGTCACCGAGGCAATCTTCGAGCACGTTTCACGTTACGCCACAAAACGAAGGCAAAAGACAATAAACATCTACTGTGAACTTTGATACATATTGATGGAAGCGTGCAACTACGTAGCAATTTTGTTGTCTGTTTTCAAACATTTCCTTTTGACTTCGCTTGCAGGCTGAAAAAATAAAAAATTTAATTTTGCTCAAAGTCGAATTTCTTAATAAAACTGCTTTGACGAGCAGCTCAGGTTCGATGAAAGTATTACCGCACAGGTTCTGTAGGAAAGAAAACAATTTTTGTCAGAATTTTTCGAGTTTTCCTGGGAATGTAAAACTATCTGTGCAAAGATAGCCATGGAATGTTGATATCTGTTGTTGCGGTTTGATACTGATCTACTGTTTGCTGTGCAACTTGCAATGTTCTCGTTTCAATCTCCCAAGGCAGTCACTTGCTTGCGCTATTCAGTTTTGGGTTCGTTGCGCAGCGCGTGCTCTGGCACTTTCTTTCAGTCACCAGCGATGAGCGAACCAACGTGGGTATTGTCAACTAAAATAAGGTGCAATTTCAAAAATATCCAATTTCTTTCCAATTTTTTTTCAGACAACTGGCGAGAAAGACTAATCCCTGGTCTCCATTTTATCACGTTTCGCTCCTACGTTTGTTTGAAACGGCCCATAACAATTCCATCTACCGGATTTTAAACAGCGCCTGCTCTTTTACTGGTTTTCCTGGTCTGTTCAGTAACCGACTACTGAACGGGCCTGCATGCGGATGGAAAGGTAAGTAGGAAATGCTATAAACGTCCTTCCTTGGTACCAAAACATAGACAAATATCAATGAAGGCAAATTTACAAAAATGCCTTGTTGAACTGTAATGTGAACAAAGTTTGTAAGATTAGTGGCAAAATATGAAGGCCATAATCATCCAGAAATGCTATGAGAGCGACTAGCTCACAAATGCACCCTATATGAACACAGTTACAGTGCACATATTCAGCAGTTAAAATACTATTCCGACCTCAAATACACACAGTGCAAGGTGATTTTCATCTATAGTGAAAACGTTTTACAAATTGTTGTCACTCCTAAGATTGAAGATGTTCTGATTTAACTGAGCATTTTGATGTGTGCAACATTTTCTTAAATCATTTTCTGTTTATGCTGTTTTAAGTTTGCACTCGTTTGCTGTTAAAAACAAGGCAAATAAATTTTTCGTAGAAAGTTTATAAATCATTTCCTACACTTAGTAACGGTAATTAAATCACATAATCATGAAAAGTAACCCGAGCCACAAACGAGTTTTTCTATAACACTAATGTTTGGTATAAATAGTTGAAAACATGGGCATCGAAAGAGGGGCTTGGCCCCTATCCGCATGGATTTTGAAATTTGATATTTTCCTATTAATTCTTTCGCAAATAAGGTTGTTATCTTAGTGTCGAGAGGTTAAATGAAATTTCACCATTATTGTCCCCCCCTGGAAAAATACTTTTGGATACCCCAGGAAAAATCGAACATTACCCACCCCCCGTGGAAAAAGTCCTTCCGACGTCCATGTTTGAAACTTGGATAACTTTTTCTGTTGCTAAGAAATGCACGTCATGCACATAAACTATTTTCTGAACTGAACGATGCGCTCATTGGGTACATTTGAAGGAATCACAAAACTGGAGTGTGTTCTGCGGGAATGTTGCTACAATGACAACTCTAGGACATGCCGTTATCCAAGAAATTACCTGCGTGCGGTTGGGAACGAACTTCCCTACCCAGAGCTTTTAGCATCGGATGCTGCAGATGCGGAGTGCCCGAAGGTCAGACGATATTATCATATTGTATGCTTCGAAAGATCGTTGCACGATTTCTTTATCTTCATGATTTTTTCAGCTGTTTTCTCAATTGTTTTCCGATTTTATCTAGTGCGGCTGCGCACAAACGCTTTTGCCTAAAGCATGAACTTTCGCTGAAGGAAAAAAAGGAAAGGCAACTTGGGCAATATTGAACCTGTTTTCGATTGTTGTTGGTATTTGTCACATAGAATTTAGAATTTGGATGCTTGCCCTATGCAGGCTGATATTTCAACTAGATGCGATATTCATTGCCTGCCTTTGACCGCCGTAAAATATGCGAAGTTCGAAACACTCAGAAACTGATTGACACGAGCGTGCAGCAACATACTTTCTGATTCCCTTAAACAAGTTTGCCTGTTAGCAAGAACGCTGTACGACCCATGACCGTAATCAACCCGATAACTAGTATACACCTCAACCCTGTTCAAATTCTACAGTTATGTCTTCCCATCCTTGTAAGTATTATAACCAACTACCTAGTGTCTTTGGTGTTTATGTCAGTTTACCACCAAGGTAGACTTGATGCAGCTGAAAAATGTCAATCACCTACAGAAGAAATTTTACTCTGATACAAGATTTTGTAAGGGGGGAAGGGCTTATATCAGTGCTACAGTGTATACCTCTCCATCTAAAGGTTGAGTGATTGATCCATGACAGCTGATTGAATCGGGATGGCGCTCCGTGGGAGGAGCATTAACTTGAACTGTCTCGTAAAAAGCAAATACCAAGCATTAGTTTGCCGCCATTAGGTGTCATACAAAAAATAAAAATGTCACACATTATCTTCAATATACACTAGTCAATCACTGAGGTGTAAAAATACTTTCCTATTGACGTTCAAGATACATTAAGAGCAAGTCCTTTTGATATCGTTTAATTCACAAATGCTTGTTTATGGTTGCTCTTGTGTACAAAAATCACTTTTAGAAACTGCCACTGGATTTATTTGAATAAGATGATAGGACTGACGATGCGTAGTGTTACGTGAAATCGATTTCTTATTAAAAATTTGCGATTGATTTCTTGCTTTTTCCAGCTGCTGAGTGAAATTACATGAATACAGATATGCGCAAGTTTGAATCATCGCAAAAAGATGAAAGCAGAGTCCAGGCGGCTGATTCCTCTAAAGCCTATAGAAAACCTAGAGCTTTTATTTGCTTTTCCCGTTTATGCATTGTTTCTCCGCTCCCTTGGTATGGCCGGTGAACATATGAATAACGACATGATGTTTTCTGAAACCTTCAATTGGAAGTATGCTACATCTGTTCCTTTGTATTTATCTTACAAAATGCGCCATCTTGTCAATGTTTTCAACCAATCTACCACGGGTCATTTGTTTCATTTTGATCTTTTTGAATGTAATGACGGGGGTTGCAGAAATATTGACTAAAAGTCTTTCATGAAGCTAGGTGCTTCATCCAAACCTTTTTCTCAAAATTTTGATAATCTCAGTTAATATTGAACTTTAGCCTTTGTTTTGTGTTATGATTAGGGATGTGCATTACCAAATATTCAGAGGTTCTGGAATATTCCGTAATCTTTATTTAGAATCCAGAATATCGAATCCTATTCCATAATAACTTGTTACATAAGAATATAAGTATATCGACATTTCATTTGTGGATATTTTTGTTTAAAAATGAACAACGCCTGTATAACAAAACAGAAAAATACATATCTACAGCAACTTCTTATTGCAATGCAATATATTAGTTAAAGTTCCTTTTTCTCTCACTCAGGAGCACGAAGAGTGCCACTGCAAAATTCATTGCGACTGCAAAGCTTACTGACACCATTTGTTTTGCTGGCTTTGCAATTTTTCAAGTTTATTTAATCCAAATTTATTTCGAATCTAAATATTTGAAAAACTTTGATTTTTTATTCGAATACTGCAGGATTCGAATCCATAGGATTCGATATTCCATTATATGCATCCCTATTTATGATCGATCTTCACATTTTTCATGGTTCTATGCTATTGATTGGATGATATCAATTCTATAATTATGGATTTGCATTGAAACTACGCACGCTGTTGGTCCCACAAGTTTAAGATAAATTTGACGTTTACACTAGAGGTGTTCTTCCTGCAGAATAGTTAGCTGCAAGAAAAAAGTTTCGGTCAGAAAACTACTGAATGACAGAACAACTTTTGCTCAAATTTTCGAAACATGTTAATCAATAATATAATTTCGCACTGTCGTTACTTCGCAGGCTCACGTCACAACTGCCGCTTCCAATGTGTTCAAGCGTATTCCATGTCAGCACTCTGGCAATACGATTGCAGCAAACAGCGCTGCTCAATGCATGATGAATAAATGTTGTTTCGACTGGGCAGCTGCAATACCTAACCGAAATCCTTTAAATCCTTTCCCCGCTGTACATTCACCTGGCATCAACAACTTATCTCCTGGACAAGGAAATCTTCCTCTGCTGCTTGCTGGATTGCCAGCCGCTCGGTCTGGAAATGGTGCCAACACAATGTTAGCCCATCTTCTTTCGGGTTCTAGGTTCATTCAGCCCCCCAGCCTGGCGCCAAACCAAAATCAGTCACCCATCTACACTTGCCCATACAACTTTGTGAGAAATCCTGGCTTACCTGACCTCGGTGACCGCCTGCAAGGATGCTGTGAACAAACATTTTGTTTCCACAGAAAAGCGGTAACTATTGCTATGATACATTTGGCTTTGAGTAAGCTTTAATTTAGAATTTTTTGGGCTGGGACTAAGAGGCTGAGAAAACAGTAAAAGAAATAAAGTTTTTTCAGCAATTTCGTAAAAATGTAGGCGTATGTATCTTTATCAACTGAAATACATGAAATTTAGCAATCTACTGTAAGGCTGCATGTTTTTCAGTTTGAGTTACATCATGTAATGTTTCACCGATAAGTGCAAGTATAAACAATGAAAGGAATGTTTTTGCTTTGTTATTTTGGTCAGCAGCTCCCAAGCTGAAATCCACAGACTGTTGGAGTTAGTGGAAACGGTCTGTGAGGTTCGTATTTAGAATGGCATTTTTCATCATAGTATCTATTACGTTGGTTTGCAAAACACCTTTTCTACACAACTGCTGCCTTTGTGACGTTGGATCAATATATTTGAACTGTTCATTAAGGCTAACTGTAGGTTGGTTTAACGAAGCGCGGAAGATTGGGAACTACCGTTTCACATGCAAAGTGTAACAGTTTTAGTCTTAGCTGGAACCGATTCTGCACATTGCAATTACCAAAAACCCTGTTTGGGGAACTGCAATCGCAATTACTAACCCCACCGGTCGCCAGATCAAGTTCCACTCTGTCTAAAAACTTGTTCATTTAATCAAAAATGGATTTCATTGTACGTTTTTTCCGACAACTTTACTGCAAATATTTTTGAGCTCCTCTTCATGAAACACTGAAACAACGCTTGCTAAATGTTAGCATTAGGTTTGCGAACACTTAAAGTAGATGACATGCACTAAAATTACTCTATTGAACAAATTTTGAGTGAACCAGAATTCAAGCTTCCCGACTTTTTCATTGTTCAAATGAATCCAAAATAAAAAAACAACGGAAGAGGTGCCACATCGAAGAAACTTCGCTGCCTGCGCTAAGACATACTGTACATATGAAGCGAGTTTATCTCGACAACAGAAACATCGATTGTAGTTTTTGTGAGCAAGGTCGATTACAAAAGAGACCGTTAAAAATCTTTTGGTTACTGAATTAAGCCACGGATCCGAAGGATCGCTTTTGTTTCGAGTTGAAAAATGCTTTCTTTACTGGGTTATTTTCACCTCTACGTCATTTGTTACAGCTCTCCAACGCCAATTTAGCGCGGTTGAGCAACATGAACACGGCACCGCCTTTTCCAGGAACAGGAAGCATCGGATCAAGAAGCTTAGTGACAAATTTCAACAACTTAAACTTAGACACAGAGCATCAAGCAAGAACACCAGTCAACAACCCCCCAACTACCACAGCCGGATCTTTCACAAGCTCCCGCCCGTCGGCTTCCACTGCCTCACCGGGGACAATACGCTATATTGCAGCATGGCAAGCATGGTCCGAGTGGACTTCGTGTTCGAAAACATGCGGAACTGGGAGAAGAGATCGATCCAGGATTTGCAAGTACGACTCGGACACCCGTGCGCCGGATCATTTCTGTGCCGGTGAACACCTTGGTATTCGGACTTGCAACATGGGTGAGTGCCCCCCGAAAAGCAGAAGCTGGGGGGAGTGGCAGACCTGGGAATCGTGTTCAGCTCAATGCGGTGCAGGTCAGCGCCAGAGGAGAAGGTCTTGTTATTATGGCCGGACACGACTGGACGCATACCTGTGTGAAGGTAACGACGTAATGCAAGAGCAGTGCGTGGGCGCTGTCTGCGCCAGCTGGGGCCCATGGACCACGTATGGGTCATGTCGGGCCGATTGCGGAGGCACCGGAGTGCAAATTTACAGCAGAGTGTGCATGGACCGTAACAGGCCAGTGAACGCATCGGCGTGTGCGGGCAAGGCTGTCCTAGCTCAAAACTGTTCCCGCAAGAGTTGCATTGTTCTCACTGAGTGGGGAAACTGGGAATCGTGCTCACATACCTGCGGCACTGGAGTCCAGCAGCGCAGGCGCCTTTGCCTTCAGAACGGACTACAAGTAAACCAAAGTGCCTGCAATGGTACTTTTGTTGAAAATCAGCCTTGCGTAAGGGGTTTGTGTCCAGGAAGTGTAACATCAATGTCTTGGGCAGTATGGGCTTCATGGTCGTCGTGGAGCGCTTGTCCAGTCACGTGCGGAGAAGGTTTCAGGACAAGGGAAAGACGGTGTTTATACAAAGGAAACAGGAACGTAGCTCTAAACTCACTGGTTTGCGAGAACATATCCAAGAACAGCAAAGCCGTTCAAAGGCGCAATTGCACATCAGGACTATGTAAGTTGCAGTAAAATGTTGCAGTTGACCACAACGAACAAACGCTTCTTGAATTTAGTGTTTCTCTGGCAGTGTAGGAAACATAAAATGGCTCTCAGCAAGTTTATCAGTAAAACTGGTTGGTTTCTTTGCTACAGATTTAATTTCTGATTGTCAAGGAAGATTGAAACAAGTGTTGATTTTAAAAGCTTCTTGGCAGCAAACAAAAGTTTTAATATGTGATTTGCAGCGTAGACATTACATGAAACTTGCGATGTTAGTTTGAAAAAATAAAACAATTTGGACAAGTGCAATTTGCCGCATTCCAGTTCAAACATTTTTTGTTGGCAGGTTCCCAAAGAAGCGTTAGTTATGCATGGACAGCCTGGACCGCACTATCCGATTGTTCTGTAACATGTGGAAATGGCAGGAGGACGCGACAACGGGCATGCATGTCGCAAAATAGAATGGTAAATCTAATTCGCTTGTTTTCCACTATGTTTCAATGAAGATAACCTGCAAGCGTTTTTTCAAATAGCTTTCCTGAAAATCAAGAACNGCCGTGGGAATTTTTGTTTGAAATAAACCAACATCATTTNATTAAACACCATTCCGATTACTTCTATCTAATTCGAAATTCCGGTGACCACCTTCGCCTAAACCAGGGGGTNCAAACATTTATGTTACCATGTACCCCTTCGGCATTCCGACAGATACACATGTNCCCCTGAAATTTCTTATGACAAAACATTTTAACATGATTATTCATATATATATTTAACAATCAACATCTAACAATTTTGAAAATAATATTCACTGATATGCGTAAATATCTTTGGAAAGAAATACGCAAATATATTTTTCTTTTCTATTGCTAACCTTAAATGTCCCCCTTCGGATAGACAAAGGTTGAGAACCCCTGGTCTAAACTACAAAGGTGTTCCGCTGTTTGAACTGCCAAATGTGAGCGTTTTTGTTTTGCTTATATTGAAAAAATGCAAAACGGATTTCCGCTCAAAGTTTTAGTTGTTAGTAATTATGGCGTTTCAACATTGCTGGCGCTCAATCAAGTTTTTCATGGGTCAAACCGAATTAATCACTTTTTGGTAGATACTTTGCAACTTGACAGAGCTACGGTATTTTCATCAGCCAAAAGGAAAAAAATTTGAATCTAGGTAGAAGCTGCTAAATACCACCTATAATTAGACAAGTTCAAAATAGGTTGCTTTTCCCCTCTAGCCATAGATAGTTCAGTGAGTTGTAAGATAAAGAGAATGAACAAATCAGGAACATTTTTTACATGCAAACAGCAACTTGGTAAATGCAACGCTACTGACTTTCAAACAAGCAGCTGTGTGACCAGGGCCTTGCAGAGGGGAAAAAGAGGGTGGTGACCCCGGGCATCCAAGGCAGGTGGCATCCAAAGAGAAAATTACAAAAATTTCATTTTGTTGAAGTGCTGTAATTAGATGCTTCTTCGTATTCTAAGGCTTCTAACAGATACTGCATGGATCTGATGATAACTTGCCTGAATGGGGCATGCAAATGTACGTTAAGTGATCCGAGAGAGCGATGAAACATTGCCATCATTACATTAATGCCTCACACTCTATCTCTCTTGCTCCATTTGCAGATCCTCCATGTTACAGAAACGCCTAAAAAACTTGAATTTAATCAGGATTGAAAGAGAATACCTTTCAGTCGATGTGTAAAATGAGGTAGAGTAAATATTTTCAGATAGGAGACTTCATTTAGGAATGAGAAATTAATAAGTGTATAAGTGAATTGTTCATATGTTCCAGCTAGATCAATAAAAAGGCGTACTTCTTCATGTGTTTTTACTGAACAATACCCTTAGCGATTTGTTTATAAGTACCTTCACTCAGCAGGTGGAACAAACCAGGAATCAATCGCAAATTTGTAACAGGAAAACGATTTCATGTAACACTACGCATCATCAGTTTTACACCTTCAAGCAATGCTAACAGGTGAAACGTTGAAAGGGATAAAATAAACAATCTCAAGACTGCAATAAAAAAAATGCTCAACTCCAACCACGACAAATAAAACTAGAAAATATGCCATGCTCAAATACATGCATACACTGAAGCTTCAAAACTTACTGCATAAAGAACAAGAACTTAATAAACCCTGACGTCAACTAACGATTAACACCATAGAAAAAGTCGCTTTCAGGTAAATGTAACTTCTGACAGAGCGACGCTTCCAAAATAGCTTCAAACATCACTCGGTATGATTCTGAATAACTGTCGCAATGCGTAAACTCAACGTTCATTTGGTCGCTATGGCAACCAAGCCTCTGCGGGCGAATATGAAATGCTGCCACTGACAAAAACGGAAACGCCCTCACACTNGCGGCAAAAATCAGAAACACATCAACGCTGAGCACAAGGGAAACAAAATTTATCTCACGCGTGAAAGATCATGTTTTGAATATTAATTTGTGTTTTAAGTTTGTGATACCAGTTATTTTCACAGAAGTTCAAACGGAGGAAATTAGATTCTTCAACAAAAGTAACGGTGCAAGCTTCGTATATCGGTGGTTTATTTACGTTGCCATGGAACAGTGAATAGTGCCGCAACAAGGCCACTTTATCTTTGTAATTTTCATCAATTTCACAATTGGGTCTGTTCCAATTACTGCGGTGCGATGACCACCTCTTAGAAAATTTGTTCTTGGTTTGACCGGCATATTGTTCGTGGCAAATAACACAAGTCGCTACATAAATACCATAGTTTACGCATATCAACTTTTGGTTGAGTGGGAAGGTTTCAGTTTTGCTCATTATTTGTGAAACACATGGCACCAATGATTGTTGTGTTTCCCGTGGTGACCACAAAGGGTACAGTGGGCGCAGGGACCCGACACACCTTTGACATGCTCTCTCGTCTTGCTTAAAGCAAGGTGCTTGTAGTTGGTAAGTATTTGCCCAATGTTGTTTGCTTTATCTGCCTTTGTGTTAGCCTTTCCACGTTTCACTTGTTAGCATCGCTTGAAGATGTAAGGACTGACGATGCGTATTGTTACGTGAAATCATTTTCCTATCAAAAATTTGCGATTGATTCCTTGCTTGTTCCACCTGCTGAGTGAAATTACTTGAATACAGATATGCGCAAGTTTGAATCATCGCAAAAAGATGAAAGCAGAGACCAGTCGGCTGATTCCTCGAAATCCTACAGAAATCCTAGAGTTTTTATTTGTCGATTTGTTTACAGTTCAGAAATACATAAAGAGCATCAATGCATCAAACTGCATGGTTTTGCAATTTCAGATACTATTTATAATAAACAAAAAGGCAGCTCTATCTCCCGTCATGCCTCACAAGTGCTATCTATCGTTTGGTGAGCCAATCTGATACTTATTGGCATCCATAAACGCACTATGTAGTTCCTCAGTGCATACCGTTACTAGAAGAATTTTGCTTATACACATATCCCTCAAGCCCACGGAGGAAGAACAAATTATTAAAGATTAGCACATCAAAAATAAAAAAACTCTTTGAAATATTTTTATATTAATTTTTCGAAACTTGTTTTTTGTCAACACGTTTACGTATTTCAAATGCTTGTATTTCTCACATTCTTCAATACTAGAATTTGGTGGGGGACATGCAAACAAGCAGCTGCCACGGGAATCACCAGACCTCTGCACGCCCCTGTGTGTAGCGTAAATTTACGGTTGAGTCGCTATCGTGGTATGCAGAGTGGACACTCTGATACCACAAGAATGAATAGCAGCGTAAAAGGTACCATAAAAATGCTACTGACCACGCCATTCCTTGGAATTTTCGGATGGATGTGGAGCGTAGTCTACTGATGACTGGGGAACTCAGTGACCGTAACTCTCCCTGGGATCGCTTTGAAATTTCTCATAGCGATCGTCCTCTTTCGTAGACGTTCTGCCACATAATAGGTATACAGTAATAAAGACCTAAAGGAGAGGAGATGGAAGGCTTAATATGCAATATTCACAAAACATGGACATATGATGCAGGACATCGTAAAAGCGCAGTGCTATTCACAGCATAACAATGTCAAAGGACATCCACAATAGCCACCCAATTCCAACAAGCTGCTCCAATTAACCCATTGGGTTAGCTTTTTAAAGACAGTCCGTCGCAGAATACAAACCACTTCAAATCGCAGTAAAAGGTCATTGTTTGCATTCAAGAAAACAGTTTGAAGGGCAAAAGGAAGACGTTTTGGCTTTTTAGCGTCCTAATAACCCTACAATTTGAAGGTTACAAGATTCTGAGTCTTTCTATTTCATGAAGGTCAATGCTCGGTACTGTGAAGGCTCTGATGTAGACATCTACGCATGTTCGTCAACACCAACGTGTGGGAATTGGATGCATGTGTCACAATGGAGCAATTGCAGTGTCACTTGTGGTTCAGGGATTAGAACGCGAATCAGGTAGTTTGCATGAACTGAAACCACGCACTGGAATTTAATACGATGCAAAACATTTTACACGACTATATTTTTCATCGAAAAGGAGAAAAATGACGTAAATGAACAACTAAATTTAAGATGTTAGACTTTGATCAAAATAGTTTTCGTTTCATTAAAAAAAGCTTTCTGTTCTAATCAATTTTCTACTACGTGTGGAAAAAAATCCATGATGTTACTTGTTGCCTCAGAGTGCCAAAAATATTTTAGATCATTTCTGACTTTATTTTCCTCAAAGTGATCAATAATTCTTGGTGTTCAAAACCAGATCGAAAATCTAGAGATGACACGTGACAGGTGTCCTGGACGATCCATTTGTCCTGCATGACTTCGTAAAGATGATTTGACTTTAGTCTTTTAAATCAGTCATTTCATGTCCAAGTGCTATTAGCGCGTTGCTATGACTGTTCTGAAATAGTTGAAAAATGTTGAATAACAACGTTACAACCTTGTCACAAAGAAAGGCACGTGTCCACTAAGAATTTCTTTTTATGCTTGCCAAAGCACACACAAGGCATTCTGCAGTTGGCTCCAGAAAGCGCTTTTTCATTTAGCCCATTGCGAGAGGTAAGTTTTAATCTAAGATCGATGGCTGCGCTGAAATTAGTGGCTCTACAATGCGGTCATCTTCACAGAGATGCTGGTCAAGTCAAGGAAGTTTTATGTCTTTGGTAATGAAGAGTTTGTCATAGACATGTGCGTCGCTTATTTCTGCGGTCATTCAATTAAGAACTCATTACATTTTTGGCGTTGTGCACTCATGAACAAGCGCTGGTCAAGCAACAAAAAGAAATCAATTCTATTTAAAGTGCCTGATGATTATATGTGGAGAGAATCGGCCTTCTTAACATCTTTTATGCTTTGTTACAGGTGCAGATCGATCGATGGCACATCCTGTTTAGAAAACAGCTTCAGGTTTGACGAAAAGAGGTGCATTCTCGCAACGCCATGCTCGTAGCGAGTTAATTCAAGTCTAGCTATGGAGTGAAGAATTTTCACCAGTTTTCCATCCGCACTTACTGGAAACCAAGAGCAACATCAGAACATGTCGCTTTAGTGAAAATACGTTAAGATGTCACTCGAAAATGCATAGTTACATTACAGGAAATTCTTCTAGGTAAACTGTTTATTGTACTAAAAAATGCTTTGTACAAATTAGTGAACAGTTTCTAGCAACTATGCAATTTAATTGGAAAAAAGGTACCCATTTCAACCTTAGAGTATTACAAACGTGTGCAGAAAAAGGTTCTCTAGGCAAAACCAATGTTTTGTCTGCTTTCAAATATTTGAAAATATGGTGCATTTTCTGATTTTGATTTACTTGCCAACAACTTACCTATGCTCTACATACACTTGCTTTGCTTGCTGCGGTTCAACAACAGCTGGAGTCGGTGGGCAATGTCGAACTTGATTTGGCGATTTTAACTAGTGCTGCCTGATTGCATTTCGAGGCGATGGCCAGGAACCTAGTCACTTTGTTTCCAGCCACCTCATGACCAGCGCGTTTACGTTGCACAGTGTACGTCACGAGACCCGAAAGACTGCTTCAGTTCACACGAGGCTGTTGGTCTGAAAAATGGTCTAAACACACGCTCCCTTCTGACATCCCTCATCAAAATCAAGGAACACAACATTCTTGCGCTCGAGTAAAACTCTGCAAACAATAAAATAACGTTGATTGCAGAGCCGGGCATTGAGAAGAATGCATTTTTAGCAAGTTTTAAAATGTGTACGTGCAGTTTGCAAACAGTCGTTTTGTTAGCCGTTCTTTCAAACGTGGCGGCAAAAATAATTTGAAAAACAATTTTCACGTAAGGTACAGACCAATCAGATGATATAAACCTTTTGAATTCTCGCCATTATTACTTTTCAAAAGATAGCTTGAAACCAACAGAGGCGACCTCAGGGTTTGGTTGATGCAAGGGGTCTCACTCACGCAAAGGTAAGAAGAAGGTCTGCAGTCTGCACGCACCTTCAATTACGGATACCAATTGCAACTTGGAAACCCGGAGCAAGTAGCTCCCCCACTGATGACCACCCTACACACCAGAACTTCATTTTATTAATGCCAAATGCATGGTTGGATATCTGATATTGCCAAAATTTACAAAAACAGCACATGCTTCTTTAAGCAATATTGCACTGTGCGTGGGATCAACAAGTTGAAAACCTGCTTCAGATAAATAGTTACTTTAAGAATAGACAGTTACAGGAAACTTGAAATTCCCCATCCAGTGTATTCGATGAATAATCAAATTCAGAGGTTCATAAAACACACCACGATATAGACTAGCTTTACAAAAGAGTCCAAAACCATCGGATTTTGGTTATATCGCCTTCAAAAATAGATATAACAAGTTTTGAGTGCTGGAAGAAAGTTGCAATTGCCTTTTAATGTCTTTGTTTCTCAACGATTTGGTTATACTTGAAAACGCTATTACTCTAAACATAAGTCTATGAGCATGGAACAACGATATTTCAAAATACCTTGCTGTAACCTTATGGGAAATAGTACTGTCGACGTGACCGTCATGGCACTAGATGCTGTTGATGTACTGTGAGCACATAATTACAAACGGCGTTACCAATTTTTTGTAAATAGTTTTTCCTCTTATTGCTATTTTACTGATGTTCATTATTTTCACTGCTCGTAGCCCCTTTGCTACTTTCACGTACTGTACTACATTTTTGGTTTTGCGTGTTCATTAATAAACGTATTTTTTGCAGAAACTTGTGTCTTCACTGAAAAGCGAATTGAGGAAGACAACCATGAATTTAACTTTTTGTGTTTGACTTAGGATTTTGGCATCGGCAAAAGTTGCAAACCACATTGTTGCACGAAAACATGAGATCCTCTGAGTACCACAAATTNCACATCAAATTACTGACAATCATATGAACTTTCTTGATGAACTTTGATGCAAAAACCAAATGTGTAGAGTAATACCATATATAGGCAAAACCGCCAAAAGCAACCCTCAAACCCTTGTTACGTCAAACGACGAAAGCAGCGGGCAGCGGATGTCTGTTTAGCACTTCACATGAACATGTTTTTGCGTCTATTTGAAGCTCAAGCGCTTGAAACGTGAGCCTTGATACTACACGCAAAGATTACTGCGCCTGAGGCAACGGGAGAAGACCGCTGGCAACCGCTTCCAAGCGCTAACGCTTACCACGTATACTTCACTTTCCACAAAACAACCAATGTTACCTATTAAGTACCACAGCGAAATGAAGCTTTCAGAACGGCAATGAATTAAATCAATGCTCTGAACAGCAAGCCAGAAACAAATTTTTATAAGGACGATTAAAACCGTTCAGAATATACAAGCGCTAATTCAAATCAAGTGACGATAAGCATTCCATGCTTCTAGGGCTAGGCAGTGTTCCCTCTAAGAAAATTCTACCCTGAGCAAATGTTTGCTGTGTTGTGCACGAAGCCAGTGCCGGATTAAGGTGGCCCGGGGCCTGTAGCGTATTAACAGCGCGGGGTCCTAAATTAAAAATCCGTTTGAACAAGTTAATTACTGTTACATCATAAATTTTCATGTTTGGGGGCATGTTGGGGGCCCCGTGACATCTTGTTTTATCAAGGTACCTTAGTCTTCAACTGATGAACAAGCAACTGACACCGTATAAGATGTAAATGTTAGTTAGGTGCAATGAGTTCAAGTGACAGAGATATTAATCAAGCAACCCCGAAGAAAAAGCTCAGGTGGTACACATAGCAATGTTAAGGCAGAGTGGTTGAACGATCCAGATCTCAAAGGTTAGTTACAGAAGGACACTGGGAATGAAGATTTAATTATTGTAATGCTGCCAGATCACCATCAGAAATGCAAAAATCTTGCTGTGATATAATAATTCCAATTTAACATGCTTTCAACGAATAAAGCTTCTGCATAGCATGTGTAAAATATAGGGTCCTTCTTCTGAAGGTTTGCCTCGGGCACCAAAATTCCAATATCCACCCTTGCTTGCAATAAAGAACAAGTTTAAAACAACGGACGCATGGCCCCCAAAAGCGCGGGGCCTGTATTGCCGAATTTGCTACTATTGTTAATCTGGCACTGCACCAAGCTCATGCAATTGCGCAACTATGCAGACACATAGCCTGTGAAGCGTTCCCAGCATTTAAAGGCCTGTGCGATGCATACAAGGGTGACCCAAAAAGATGCGTACCCATATTTTGTTCGATAAAAAAAACATTTTTTAACGAATGTCTTTTCTGTTGCAGGACGTGATAGGTGAATC
>JGI24158J21664_10000854_pt1 | contig 31098 bp, 20 predicted proteins | sample Ectturendosymbi3_FD_21664 | JGI IMG/M metagenome (IMG submission 21664)
TAATTGTTGTGACCAAATTCAAAGGAATTCGACTACGAGAGCAATGAGCGTATTGACGATCACTGCGAAAAGATACAAAATATCAAGGATTAACAACAGACATAGATCATTATAGGAGATCAGTTTGACAGTTTATACGCGAATACTATTTTCATTGACAGGCTCTATTTATCTTAATTGGTTATTTTCAGTTTACAAAAAAAGCAAAACCGAGTTATTCCACACAAAACACGACCGGCTAGCGGCGGACAGTTACGGTCGTTACTGGTTGTGTGAAGATGATTTCTGAAACTGAATCTCGTTTTGATTGAGATTCCTCATCGCAGAAGTATTCATTTCTGTGCCTGACGGTTTCGATGGGGACTGTGCATGTAAATGCCTTGGATGTCCCAAATTTCTCGACGGTGGGCAATGCTTTGTCGCATGCTTTGGTCAAGATTTATAATGTGCCTTATTAAAGATTTAGCATCTTGAATTTTTCATTTTTTCTTCCAATGCTTTCAGAAAGTTGTAGAACAAATCATGATCATCATCAAGTTTAATCAGCTTGTTTTCCGTAAGATTGATTTTCTGCATCCCTAGCATCGTGTATTTCCTGTTGATGATGAAACAACAGTGGAACCGCAAATGGATGGACAATGAAATAAAAATCACCGAAGGAAATTACACAATCACAAATTTACTCGTAAAGATCACACGTGATATCGAATCAGGAATCTTTTCGCCATTCCTTGCACCAGCAGCTCTTTGATCCGCGTCTTCGATCACTTGAAGAATGTAACTCATCCTGTAAGGCCATTGTTCTGTAAGCACAATCCAGTGAACGAGGTTCCAGGCCAGTTTGTCAGTTCTGCCATCTTGTCCAAGCGTCAGTCGTCTGTGATAAAGCAACAGTCGTGTTTTGCTGTTTCTATAATACACTACCCAACAAAATTCATGCTTTTTGATCCAACTGGAAGCATGCATTATTAGCCAAGCGTGTTGCATGCGCAGTAACACGTCTTTTTTCCCGATTCCGTAGAAAAGTAATCGAATGTTTTGTTTAATTTTTCCAGAATGTTACATACTCAGTTCCACATCACCGTATTGGAATTTCTGAGGATTTTAAATCCCAGCACACCTGAAATCCCTTGTGTTACAACAAGAACACAGCCATTCAAGACTGTCAGTTGCAACATTTATGAAAAATGAAAAGTTTGCAAGAAATTGCAGAACTTATCAAAAGGTTGACATTTTTGACAATAAAATTTTTCTTTTCTCATTTTCTAAATAACATTAACAATGTAATCTGGAGGATTTTCTGAAAAGAAATTTGCAAGAACATTCCCAGCAGGCTGTGAGATATTTTATCATACAAGGCAATTTTTCAATTTTTGAGGTAAAGACGCAAACTCTGTGCATGTTAACTAAATCATTGAAATCCCTGCTAGGAGCTATTCCTGGCAAAAACAAAGCACTTACAAATGAAAACGTTTCCACGAGTGACAGCGATTACGTTAAAACTTGAACAGAAGAATCAACCTCTGTTGTACTTTGATAAAGTGTTTAAAAAATCGGAAGGGTTTCACAGATAATGAATTGCAGTTTTTCACTTCTTTCAATAGAAATTTAAATTTCACATGCAGTAAACCAAACTACAACCGGATTCCTTAATAACGAACACAGAAGTAATAACCCTTGTTTGCCAATTCTCTTGTGAATGCCGAATGATTACAGTAGGTCATTTTTCAACCAGTAGAAAACGCGAAAAAGCTTTTAAGTATTTCAGGTCTATCTAATCGGTCAATTTGCGAATATTTATTTTTACGGAAATTTTGCAACANGCCAGCCCGCTTTTTGCAAGTCTGTCGAGTAACAACGAGCTTGCAAGCCCGACCAAAGTATATATCGCAACACCCAAAAGCACAGCGCCAAAAATCATAATTGAAACTTGGACCTGCAATTCTGGCAGACCAAGTNAAAATCAACGCAGCAAATCAGCTTTGCCCAAAAGTTCAAAGCGTTCGCCAGTTCAAAGGTCGCATTTGACAAAAACATTATGAANTTGCTGCAAAAGCACTATTGTGAACTCCACAGTGAAAAAGTTGTTCGGTTTCAAGTCACCACATACACAAAGACGATAATGAGTTTCAGTTACATTCAGCAGGCTGTGTGCAAAGTGCAGCAAACAACGTAAAGATGTCAGTCGTGACTGAGTCAATTCCAATCAGAGGATAGGTATTGTGTTTAGCTAAGTAATATTAAGAATTTAAACGAATCGGGAAATAGGAGCGACTGGTTGGTGATTTTATTTCAAGCTGGATAGAGTTCCACAAACTGGAGGCTCTTCGGAAAGAAAGTAAAGCCTGCCCATTTTGTGAATAGTGGAATCTAAAGGTTAGGGTGGTGGCGCAACGCGCAAGGAGTAAACTCTTTGAACAATCTAGTAGTGCTGAAGGGAAAGGAGAAGATATCATGTCGAACGTTAATTTGTAAAAGTGAGGAGCATACAATTTTTCCCTTCGTTGGGATAAACGTATGAGATTGAAATCAGTTGGCACGTTATTAGAAGACATAGTTTAAAAGCAACCTAATGGAGAAAAGTTGCGACTTCCCAGGCATTTGTTTGTCACCATCGGAGCAGTTGTCATAGATGATGCTACCAATGTTTTTTTTATTGCCACAATCAAAATTGGCGCAATAATACGTTTGTTCCCTAAATAATAAGAAAAGCGTGGAGAGGTACAGAATTTGCGAATGAACGAAGACCGGTTAATTTTGTTCATCATTTTCAGATGTAAATGTAAAATGTGGGTGTGGCATAAAAGACTGTAGTGGAAAAATAACCCCAAGTGTTTGTGGTTATCCGTTTGAGAAAGGTAGGCATTATTAAAAAATAATGGGTCATTATTAAATATTCTTTCTTGTGATTAGATATAGTCATAATGACACAGTTTGTTTCGGTGTCAAGCGACATTTCTGACCTATTATGGTTTGTCAGATATTTTGCTTCTCAGAGTAAAGCAATAAAGTTTGTCGATTACCTTTTTGATGTGTTTTGTGCAAATTAAAGTTTTTGGTTAGATGTCAGATACCCACAACAAGCTACAGTACGGGAATAACTATAACCACTGAAAAATCTTGGACTTAGTGCTAGACATCAATTATATTTGTTTTTCTAACATGAATCCCAACCCTAACCCGACACACTTACCTGAACACTAAACTTTAAGCCCTAATCATCAGTTTTCTCAGCGTATTTGATATGTAGAATATTACTCTGCGCATGCGCACATGGCGTGAAGTCAGAAATTTCGCAAGTCTGAAATCTCGCTTGACACGGGGTTAAAAGATGTTTTAAGGGTTAAAATTAGCATTCATAACCATTCACCAGTTGTATAAAATGCAAAGATCTTGAGATAGAACGCTACGCAAGTGAAAATCTGCGAATGAAACAAATCAGCAAGCGTCCGAACAAGTTAAAATGCCTTCACGCACACGAAACATAAACAAACTCTTTCATTGAACAAAAAGGAAGCATTGCTGCAAATCACAAATGCCACGACATATTTTTTCAGATGTTGAGAGCATTATTTAAGATGATACTTCACTCTTATAATTTACGTTGCGATAACAAACAACTTGTCTCAAAGTCTTTTTAAAATATTGATACAAGATGCATCCATTCTTTGATGTAGGCTTCAACCATTTGATGCATCCATTCTTTTAAGTAAATACCCCCACTAGAGCCTACCCCCACTAGAGCCCAGTCGGCGGATTCTGCAAAAGCTTTCAGCAAAACTAGAGCACTTGAGTGAACCATGGTAAATGCAGACAACAAATGTGGAAATCCTATTTCACAAATTTTCTACCTTTTTCAGCAAATGGCTTCGCATAGGAATAACGTTGACATCTTGTAGCACTTGCGCTCGAATTCCCGGTGCTTTCTGACGTTTTTCTGAGTAATCTTCTTTTCTTCCTTTGTGGACAGCAAGTGTGATGATTATTCTCATCTCTTTTGACGGCATCAAGTTCATTTTCGTTTGCAGTTTTTGGTCGTTTTCAGGCAACTATTCAGCAAAAATGCATTGCTTTCTTGATTCAATAAACCTTTCCATTTTTTTATCAAACGTTAGCATATTTCATCAACATGGATAGCTTCTGGCCAGAGCTGTTGTTGCAAACGCTTGATTAAGTTGAAGTTTTCTCCCCAACTGATGCACTGTAAAGAATAGTCGCTAATCAGGCATTTAAAAGTGAAAACGTGAAGCCAAAAACGGTATTTGATATTGATTGGCATTGAAGATTGCTTTAGGCGCATGGAGGCGTGCTTATAAGCACAATGTGCAAAAGAAACTTTTTCAGCAGTTTTGTTTACGGGCATGTGCTACACAAATTATGCTGCGTCACGTTCCAAACAGAATATCTAGCTTTTTTCACCCAGTTGAAATGGTTTATTTGATTCCTACCAGTTCTGCTGTTCTGATGTCGAACATATCCAGTTTGTCAAATACCGTGAAATCGTAAAGCTCTTTGTTCGCCAACCTCGTTCTCCCAGCATTGAACAATTTGACAAGTCATCCAAATAACGTTGAAAATTCTTTTGAATGATCGAGGATTACATTGCAGGTTTCTTTGAACCGCCGGAGTTCTTCGAAAAATCTCTCTGAAAGATTAGAAAACAACCAAAACATTACAAGATGAACTTAAGCACTGCTGCACGCATGGGATGGTTTCTTGATCGTGCAAACACTATCTGGTTTCTTCTTGATTTACTTAGTAGTTCACTCTACACAGTTTTTTCGTAATTGGCATTTTTCAGTATGATGAACCAGCCTCATACAGCAAAAGCTGTAGTATCTTACTGTAACCAGTGGCGTAGCCAGCCCAACCTTTTTTGTGGTACCAAACAATTTTGGAGGGGGTCAAAATATGTGGTTTTAGGCGAACAACACTATTTTGTTTGAGTTAACGTCTTTGTTTTGAGTTACCGCCTCTCAAAGCACAAAATGACCAGATATGCTAAAAATGTGGGGGGAATGGCCCCGTAGCGACGCCTATGACTGTAACCTAACAAAGCGAGCGCTTGCGTCAAGCCTAACATGACTATTTCATCTTTATCGACGTTGTGTCAACTTAGTGGTGACGGAAAGTTGTCCAGTGTGTAAGGTAAAATCATACTTTGCATGCATTAGAAAAAGTGTAATGTATTAGAGTGCCGTTATCAGCAAGCATAGAGAGGGTGCAGATATAAATTTATAAATCTTGAAAAATGGTTGATGCTTAAAATCTGTTGCAATTGCATCGTTCCAATTCGGTACCTCATCTAGCAAAAAGAAGCGTGGAGATTAAAGTGTTTTTTCAATAATCTTTATCGATGTCAATAGCTGTAAGTTAATATCAACACCAAAAAAATGACTGCATTTTGCGTTGGCAATAAAAAAGCTTCGCCTCATTAAGAGCTGCTAAAAATAGACAAGTGGCCAAATACACCACCATTTAAGGCTCATCTGAAAACATTACCTGCATTTAAACAGCAACGTTGAATGATCCAACACTTCCGAAGGTCCTTCATCAGTGACGTTTTTCGTCTGGAACTCCTCACGGCTATTTTGGGGAACTATGAGATAGAATTTAAATTTTCGTCATTGTCATTAATATTTCTTTATTTATCCCTGTTCTTCATGATAATGTTTCCTTTTTACCATGCTTTATCATTCAGTTCACAGCAACATAAAATATAAACTGAACTTCGCATTTGCGTGAGTTTCCCATACCACCACTGTATTTAAAGAATTAAAATTTGTATGAACTATCTGGAATTGCATTTACAACATCTTCAGAATCACCTGCATTTCAAACGTATCACTTAACATATCAATTTCAAAGTATTGGATTCATGCTTGGTCGGAACAACGGTGCAAACTACTTTTGGAAGGAAGAATGAGTGTTTATAAGCTTAATTTATTTTCTTCACGGAAACGTCAGTACAAAAACATGGCCGTTAGTCGGAGATCGTTGTTATTGTTTTAAAAATGGAAACAAATCAATGGTTGTCAACAGCATGATAGTATATAATGTAATTAAAAGCGCGCGATAAATTTCTTTTCAGATCGAAGATTCGAAACCTTTTCGTCTTGAAAATTTGACGTTTTCCGATTTGATTTCTGATGCCGAATCTAGCTAAAGTGGATCTGCACTGTGAAAAAAATGACGGAACTTCCAAAAATATTATCTGAAAATAAATTGAGGACCAAGAAATGGTCTCCATTTTTTGCCTGCGGGAATCTCCAAAACAACACCCGCTACTGTCGTGTTCGTAGTCCTATCTAAATATAACGAAATTTATATATTCGGTTGCGCAACTTTCGCTGTTCTGGCTGCTCTGATGTTTTCCGTTGCTCTCAGAAACTAATTTTTTGATCTGAAAACTAACAAGCACATACCCCATAAGATTTTGGCAAATTCCGCAGCGTTAGGGTGGCAGAGAAAAGTATCGCACGCCTATGAGTATAATCGTGGTCTAGAAAAATAAACTGGTAATGGTTTATTCATGCACTTTTGTGACTCAAATCACGAAATAACGAAAATGCAACAAAAAAAAGAACAACATCAAATAGCACAAACTAATTGTATGCTGATGAGAATATAAAATCATCAAAACGTCAGGTTTAGCAAACTGATGTGCTCTAACATAGTTGAATCACAAAGGGTAGGTGAAAGACCATGGGTCAGTTGTCAGCCAGCCCTGTTGCTATAGCACAAATCAATTTTTAACTGAAGAAGTTTCACATCTAATAAAAGAAAAGTAACAAAATGCATCGAATCAATGTCAGATACAACAACACAAAACAACAACAAAAACAGAGGGGTAAAGCATGCCCAAGTCATGGGCTCTTTGAAACATTCCCGATAGAAAGTGCATGATATGCCATTTTGCTACAGAGTGGCTGAGCAGGTGAGTTTTAAGTTGAAGTACCAAGCAACCTGCAATGATTAGTAAACAAAAATATCTACATCTTTTTATACAATGCAGATTGCAAAAATCAAAGCTTGAATCAGCTCGCCTCTGCCTCCTCTGGCATAATATCTTTACATTTAGTGAACAAAAAATGAAGGACGCTCCACCGCATGATCAAACGGTGACTGCATCGAGATCAGCGTTTCTTAAACATTTGTGGGTCACGGACCCCTAGTACATCATAACAAAAGTTACCGAACCCTCGCGAAGAAAAGTTGCAATAAATAATCAAAACTGCATTTCCATCATCGCAATAGTAATCGAAATGTCTGCAAAGCCTATTAATCCTTTAAATCACATTCACGGACCTCTTACAACCAAATTCAAGGCTGAGTTGTAAACGGGATTCATTTTGAAACCCGAACCCGGCCCGCGCCCGAAATCACAAGCCGGAACTCGGCCCAAGTCCGGCATTTATTTTTGAAGCCAGATTTAGGCCCGAAAGCCAAATTACAGAGTAAGTAAAGATATGCGCAACCGCGGGGTATCAAAAAGCGTAGTGTGCGGGTACAGCTGCAGGTACACGGTTTTATCACACCCAAAAGAGCAACAATCTTGTCCAAAACATTGGCTTAAACAAGCACAAAGTTAGCTTGTTAGTCAATCATAAAACTGCAGAATATAATGTTTCTCAAGGAAAAAAGAAGCTATCACGCTACTGTCCACGATGGCGCTATAGGCATTAAAAATTATCTAGGATAGCGTTATAGACATAAAAAACGTTTTGTAGGCCATGGTTTCTTAAAACAAGCCAAGAATCTTGTAAGTGATTGATCTTTTCGAAGCAACGCCATTGCGTGCTAATTTCCTCACCGCTGTCGCCTTCTCAAAAAAACTTGGGATTAGTCCGAGCAGAGAGCAAAAGAACGTAGCTGTGTTTACAAATGGATTTAATTGAAGAAAATCTCTTCACTCACAGAATTCACCGCGGTGAGCACAACAAATGTACCCCACGAAAGAAAAAAATCTTTGCTCCGCATGCTATAAAGAAGTTTTGTATCGAGGCCCGAAATTGCTCCGAAACATTTTGATGAACAGCTTGAACCCGGCCCGACTTACAACTCTGATTCAAGGACCCGACCCCTTAGGGGTTCACGGACCAAAGGTTAAGAACCCGTGATCTAGATGTTTTAGGTAGACCAAAAGCAATTATGTAATGTATTAACTGCAAAGGTTGACATAGTTATCAAATATTTGAAAAGAAAACTTTTCCAGCAGAGCACTCGTATTTTGTTTCTTTTTTGAACAAATAAACTTTACTAAAGCTGCTTCAAAGTTTATTGCAGTTATGTGGTTGTTTGAAACAACAAACACGAATCACACTCAACTTTGTATTCTCTGTTAAGCTTGTTAATTTTATCGATTTGAGATGCTTTTGTACTAAAGATCGCCATTTGTTTGCTATCTAAAGTTCTTTGCTGTGCCCCTTCAGGTGAAGTCATTAAATAACCGGTGAATGGTAACTTCAACCTTGATCTCGAAACAGTTTCACAAACCCCATTTAAGAATATGTACATGCTTCATCTGAAGAACATTTCATAAAAATGGACTTTAAAAATATTTTCATAGTAAGAAATATAAGGAAAATCAAGCGCACTGTCAAATGGCAAATCATACTGATAAGCTTTTTGTGTTGATACTCATTCAAAAATGTGCACTTGTGTGGATAACTGTTGCTGTATCAGCTAAGAAGAAAATCTTTGCTTCAGAATAAATACAGCAAAATGATTTAAATTGAATTTTTTTCTTAAAAATAGATAAATAAAAATTCGAAGCAAATTTCACTTAATGGCATGAAAGCAGCACTAACCCACTTATGTAAAATGCATAAAAAACGCGCTAGTTCAATCAGCAAATGTCTTCGGCCAACGGCATCCAAAATATTGAAGTGAGGCCAAGTTTCACCCTAGCATCGTTCGCATTGTTTTTATAAAAATAAAATAAAAAAGCTTCTCCACGCGGCAAACTGTGAAATGGCAAACGTTATGCCCATCTTGCAACAAAACCTTCAACGACTAAACGATTCACTTGAATTGCCTCTTTTAATTCACTCCTACGTCACGTGGATTAAACCCTTGTAGAGTTTTGTGTTATTCTTATAGAGCAGTGTTTCCCAACCTTGTTAGGCTTGCGGCACCCTACAGAAAAGAATAATAATTTACGGCACCCATAGCAATTTGCTTTGAGGTTTGATGACAGTTTGGAAATGTATTTTTAATGATATGGTAAAAAAACGTGTTAGCCCGCGGCACCCCTGGGTATTGTAAATGGCACCCCGGTTGGGAACCACTGTTATAGAATTTTAGACTGCAAATGCTGAACCGTTGAGTAAAAATTGTCATGACCCTGTAAAGCCAATATTCATTCCAACAAGCTGTAGATAGATGGTATTTTGGCAAAGTTTCTGCTTTAGGTCTGAGTACCATGGTTTGTTGAGGCGCGACGTGCTACCACGTACTGAAGTGACTAAGTGCTAGGCTGCATTGTCCCCGTTGATGGAGTGAGATATTGCACAACTGCATTGTTAAATCATAATTCCTAGAGCTCATTGAGCACGCTTGATGCATTTTTGCCAGATATCGGCAAGTTGTTTGCTAACGTAGCTAGCTTTTTGCACGCTTCATTGTGGTTCAATCAGGGCATTAGTTCCGACAAGAAACTCATCCACTCACCCCCAGGACCGGCCCTTTTACTAGGTCAACTAGGCGGCCGCCTGGAACGCAGCAGTCAGGGGGGCGCAGAATCCGATTATTTTTGGTTTCCTTATCCCGAATGCTTTACTGTGACGTGTAACGGGAGTGCAAATATTGAAGCTTGCCTAGGGAGCAGAACTGTCTCGATCCGGCTCTGCACTCAGCTTTGCATTGCAAAACTTCAAACCCTTTGTGATTCAAATATGTTATTGTAGAGAGCATCAATTTACCAAACCTGAACTTTTTGATGTTTTTACATTCACATCAGTGTGCAATTAATTTCTGCTCCTTGATGTTATTCTTTTTCCTCTTGTTGCAGTTGTGCTATTTCGTGATTTGGGTCACAGAAATGCATGAACAAACCATTAACATTAGCAAAGAAACTTCGCTGTGCATAGGATACATTTAGATAACTGCGAAGTTGATTATACATGGCTAAGCACGACTACGCAACTTTAAGGGGTAGGTTTTGTTAATTTCAAAGTCGAAATTTTTTAAGCATTACGCTACTCCTAAAATGTCTTGCGCTTGCTGTGACCTTCTGGTGCGTGATTGGCTAACGCCTGCTATACTTCTGAAACCCGTGATTGCAGATAGATGTTTGAAGTGAGAAAACTTCGTTGTCAGGATGACATATACTAAAGCACACGTGCTTCTACAGTTATCGTGTGGGTGACCATATCCGATTGCATCACACAAAGACCAATGAAGGTAGGAATCAATTCGCAAAATCCTCAAAATAATAACTTGTCACATCTCCCAAACTGTATTTCTTTCTGCGCTAGAAAAAGATTCTTGACGCCCTTGACTTGAATTCTCAACGTGCTTGTTTTGAATTACTCAATTTTATAAATCCCGTTCTCTACTGTCTTAGATGACTGTAAACACAAGAATTTAAAGCTATTTTTTAATAACTATGAACAATAAGCGAGAGTAAAAAGAGTAGAGCAAGTCGACAAACTGCGACGTGTGAAAAATTGGGAAAATAGCAATTTATTTGTAAATACAACAAAAATTCCAACAAATCACGAACATGTGTCACACACAAAACAGTTTGTACCGCGATTGGTTACACAAAGTATTGCGTATCTGAAATACAAACAATGAGCCTCTTATCACGGTTGAATGATTCAGCATACACTTTGTTCGTTGGATCTGCAAGGAGAGATTTGTCACGAAGAAGATTGGTGGACAAATGTGACCTTTTAGTCTTAACCCGAGTAAAAACTAGATCGTAAAAAAGGAGGCATCTTGCAGGTAAGTGGCGAAAAAGAAACAAGCAAAGCATTACAATGCAAGCTATGCAACGATACCCTGGTTTGGCGTGGAGGTTGGACGAAATATTTTTGATTGGCGAAAAGATTGCGTACTCAGTTATCTTTAGCAAACCAATATACAGACTTGTAGACAAAAAAGATGAGTTCAGTGATAGTTAGTAAGTACCGCAAAAGAGTGAACTTACAGTACCCAGGCCGTAAAGTACTTAGGCCGACGCGAGAAAACGTAACCCATGCGATTGCGTATTTCATTTAAACTGGTTGTGGTGAACCAAAACAAAATTTAACATTAATAAATTGCTGTGATATTTGTTAAATTGAAAGCTGCTTTGCCAAATTGCTGCCTAAATCACAATTGGTTCTGTTGCAAGATTTGTTGACTTGGACGCCTGGTGATATTTCTAACTGCTTCTACTCCATATGCCTTATCAATCGACTATTTAAGCATTATTATTTTTTGCCATGCTCGCAATTTTTTATGTAGTTTACTATTTTCTTGACTTCCGTCAGTATCCGTTAAGAGTTTTCTTCTGCAGTTGTCCATGTTTATTTCAGCTGGTGCTGGTAGTTGAAAACCGCTCCTTGTCTCGGCAGAGATTCATCGATTGTCCCTCCCGGAAACAAAAGCGAGGATGTTGAAGACGACGGAACTAATGGAGATGTTGCTTTTGGAGGAAAAAGCGACGGGAAGGAAGTTTCCGGCAGCATGCCTGACAAAGTAAGCGCCGCCAAAGGTATCATAGTCGGTGGAACACCCATGGACAGCATTGCTGCTACGGGGAACTGCTGGAACAGTGACAATGCAGGAGGCGATAAAGGATTCAAGAAAGGATAGTTGTTGCGATTAAGCTCACCGTTTTTACGGTAAGGTAAGCGGGGAGTGTTTTCAAGGCTGTCTCCATACGGAGACATGGCGATGTCATCAGGTGATGGGTAAAAGTGTGCACAAGATGGCGGTGTTGAATCGGATGCTTCGTCCTGTGAGAAAATGACATAAATTGTGGCTACCATGTTTAACTTAACGTGGCAAGCAAAACCAAGGAACATGAACTATAGGAAGAGCTTATTTACTAATGTTGCGTAGCACAAAGCAAACTAGCTGCATCATTTTTAGAAGTCCTAAAGCTCCTTTGTACATTCTTTTTTGTACCATGTTTCATCCAAAAACAATATTGTTTTATTTATTCTTACAAAATTCTTTAGAGCTTGACATTCTTTGTATGCACAAAAAAGCTGCTGCACTTCTATGCTTTGTTTGTCATAATTCATCCTGTAGTAACTTCTAGCTGAAAATTACCTTGGATTTTACAATGTAATCCGGTTTAGGAGCAGGAACTACGTCAACTTCGGTCAAATCTTGCAAACCACCAAACTTGCTCAATTTTTCCGATTTTCTCCATTTTGCTCGTCGGTTTTGAAACCAGATCTGGAAAAACACGATGGAATTTTTTAATTTTCTACCACCTTATTTTACGAAAAACAAAAATCTTGATGTGGAAGTATACGGTATATTTCAAAAGAATTATTTGCAACTAGAACTTTTGATTCATATTCCACAGAGGCATCTGTAGGCTTGTCAACCCTACATGAACTAGACAACTGTTTCTTTGTTAAATCCGGTATTAATTACTAAGTGGAGAAGCTGATTGACCTGCATTACCAAAGCTTCCAGGATTAAAACATAAAAACTTTTGCACAAACATTTACTTGAATTCGAGCCTCTGGGAGATTGATCTTGGTAGCTAGCTTGTCTCTGGTGCCAATGTCAGGATAATGCGTCGTACTGAAAACTTTTTCAAGTTCGTTTATTTGATGCGGGTCGAACGTTGTTCTGGAGCGCCGTTTGCCTTTCTTCGGTCCTGGCCTGGACGAGGCTGATGTTGACCGTGACTCGACGCTTGCACTCTCGCCGTCACCCGTTTCTTTAGCTGCCTTGTTGCTGTCATCTTTTCCAAAGTGTATTCCTGACAAGAAGTTTGTGATTTTTACGTTCGAGTTCATAGCAAACATAGATTGCTTCTGTTTGTTTTTTATTTTTTTAACAAAACTCTCTGAGTGGAATTTATGCAAGTTATAGCACAACAGGACTATCTTTGGAAAATTGCAAGTTCTTAGATTTTTTTGGTGAACAATGTATAAAAATTGTTTCACTTTAATAACTCAGACGAAGGTGTTGCCGAAAAGTGCTCGACCATTGATAGCTGAGCGTCTTACACATATTTGTCAGAACCAGGGTTTTTATTTAGTGGTACGGCCTAGGTTTTACGCGCAACTGCAATCGATAGGCGCCAACCTACAAAATATTAATATAAGATACTCCAAATCTAACGCCACAGAAAAGGTCAAATGGCGTCATCAGCCAGAAAATGACGGCTGTCGTCCTCGTTGCTCATGTCGCTACTGTAGCAATTGTTCAATGTATGGTAGACTGTCCAGTTTGCCTTCATTATCGAGAGCCCTTGGATAAAATTCGGTTGGGCTGCATTTATTTTTCGGGTTGCTGAACTTTGGTTAGCTTAAATTTACCCTTTGTCGGCATATTGGCTGGCATGCTTTTGCTTCTTGTGTTTCCATTTTTACAAAGGTCGTGGTTTAGTTGGTTGAACCCGCGCCACCAAAGCTGATAGGCTGAGTTCGATTCCGGGTCGGGCCAAACCGAAGACTTGAACAGCGCTATTTGTGGCCTATCCAGCCTCGTGCTCGGCGTTATTGNGTGAGAGTAAAGAAACGGTTTACGCGCAGTACTGCCACTGACTCGCCATCAATGCAGCATTCACTACAGGAGAAGCCACATGGAATGGTACAATGAGCACACTTTTTGCTTCAGAAACAAACGTTGCGACGACTTGACTCAACTTTTAAAATTGATTTGAGTGCTAAAAAAGTGATAAGCTGACTGCAGTACTGAATTTTTTGCAGTAAAACGCAAGTGTACAAGAGCGTGCAACCAGTGCCTTACAGAAAAACAAATTATTGTTCTAGGCGACCATTGCAAAAGTATTAACAAAAGAAATGAAACCATGACAACATGTCGGCACAAGACCAAATTTAAGCTAAACAGAGCTCAGAAGCCCGTAAAACCAACGCAGCCAAGCCGAACTTATCCAAGGGACCTCGATGAGGGATGTCAACCGGACAGTCTACGGCAGCGAAATGAAACAGCTAGGGAGACGCCGTCACCTTGCTCTGCGTTATGATAAGGTTTAGCGTTTTCTGTCGGGTTAGATTTCGATCAACCTATGTTCACGTTGTGCACATTAGTGCTTGACGATCGCAACTGCAGGCGAAAACTAGATGTACCACTGAATTAATGCTCTGATAAATAAGTGTAAACCTTATTGTCTCCTTTCTCCCCGAACAGGTGTGCAACTTTTAATTCACGCTGATGAAGACACCAGTACTTAACTTTTTTTCGGTTGAACGTTAAAATAATTTTTAAAAGTTTAAGTGAAATACAAACAAGTTATGTTGAACCAACCTGAACTGAGTTCAAATATTTTTAGATCAAGAGGTTTTTCTGTTTCCATTTTCTCGGAAGTACTCTTGTCAATTTATGTTTCCTCACAAATGATCAATAGTCTGATCTCTTTCCGCAACAGCTAAGTTCCTTAACTTAAGACACACAGTCTAGAACTGATACGGCTGGGCAGAAGTATCGCTGATTTTGTTTCTGTTTGTTTGCTCGCTGTGCTTGCAAAGCGTAAATCACCCCCTGACGGAGGTCGTCACACGAGTTGCTGGTGTACTGAATCGGATATTTTATTCCACCAGTAATTTCTTTGCACACGGCTGGAGGTACGTTTATTGCTTTGGAAAAGAATGAAGCCAACGCAGAGTTTCATCGCTCATTTGAAAATGCTGCAGAGCGCACCGTGAGGGGCATTCATCTCTTTCGATATCGAATTTAATTTTCTTGGAAAAAGTATTCAAGTGCGCACTATCAGTTGAGCAAATACACTGTTGTCTTTTAGTTGATTACGTTTCTTCAACAGAGGTAAACTGTGATTTGCAACAATGCAATGACTGCGTGCTTTAGCAAAATGTTTGCAGTCGCAATGAATTTTGAAGTGGATAGGCAACACACTTTCAGCCAAAAATCTATTTTTCTCGCTGACGAACAAGATGCGTGAAGTGGGTTCCCTTAAGAGCTCACCTATAACGTCAAACCACTTGCGTCACGTTTTTAGTAGTTTATGAGTTCTCTGAGATTGCATGATAGCAGCACTGATGATTGCAGCCAAATTGTTTTTCTTGACGATCATCAAATCTCCAATTTTGCGTTCTCTACTGGACGTAAATTAAGAGCTGAGTCTCTGCTATGATGAAAACGTTGTTCTTTTTTAAAGTGCGTGATGATGTAGATTGTAGACAACTCTATAGACAGCAATCTGATTTTACGTCAAAGCACAAATTTGCATTGTTATATTTACGCAGCGCGGAAGCGAATGTTGAGTATTTACGGAAGGAAAAATCTGGTGAAAAATGACTTCAAATGTGTTTCTGCTACATGTTGTTATCGTTACGATTTGAGTTCAGAACTTTATGATGTATGTATTTGCAGCAAGCTAGTCATACCTGTAATTAGATAATTGGCAGAATCTCAAAATTAAACTTTGCAAATCGCTTTCTATCTTAAATATGAGTACAATAGACACGGAGATCTTTTTAAAATTAAGTAATTTTACAACGACGTGCTTCTCAAAAGCGCCTTCACGCTTTTTTCACAAGCGGAATTTATTTTTACTGCTATGACATCATTTAGACAAAGCGCAGTTTATTCTTCACAATGTTTTTTTTTCGTATCAACGTTTATGGTTTCTTATTTGGGCATGTACATCTAAAATTTTTATTTTGTTCTCTATCACCTCTGAAAAATTTGTCAGTCATTTCCTATCATTTGGTCATCGATCACGGCTGAAAAATCGCATTGCTCGTAAATTTGTTTTGGGATCGTCCATGTGCCGTTTTGTGTTTTGTCCAATTACACAAAGAACGAGATGAGCAAAGCACTTTTGCATTTAGAAAACGTCACTAAAGGAAATTATTTTGCATTTTTGCATTTAGAAAACCTCAGAAAAATTTTAGAAACCTCAAACTTTTTAGAAAACACTTTTGCATTTAGAAAATTTAGAAAGCCTCATTTAGAAAAAAACTCAAACACTTTTGCATTTAGAAAACCTCACTAAAGGAAAAGTTGAAAAACAGCAAAAACTTTCTGTACCAAAGTAACAGTAATATTTTAAAGCACACTGCTTAATTTACTTTAAAAAAACAGTTTGAAACAAATCACCGAGTTCCCGACAACACTGTTAATTTTTAAAATTCATTTGCAACAAAACAGGGATACATCATTTATTTATGACCTACAGTAATAGAACATCAGTAACTAATTTTTCATGTTAGGCTGGCTTGTTACTTGACGAGTTGCACAAAAGTTCTTGATGGGAAAATAAAAGTAACTGAACAAACTAAAATACTGCTTATGAGTTGATCACTTGCCTTTCCTTTCTATCAAGTGCCAATCTGCGTAAGGCATTACGGGGCACCAATTGGAAAAAATCGTGTCAGACAAAGACCTGATTTGACGCCGCATACTTAGGAAGACATGATGGGTGCATCAGGGCGCTTCAAATTAATTGCGGGCCCAGCTGCAATACAATTCATTAAGTAGCAAGCCAGACGGAAAGCAAATGCTTTATCGCCAAAAAATTGCAATTTGGCGCGTAATAGACATGACCCAGACTGCAGAGGAGACCTATCCACGCACAATCAGCTTCAGCGGAGATGAGTTGCAACATGAGATGGCATGTAGACTGCTTTTTCATTATAGAGTGAGACATTGAAAACAGAGAAGCGGTCTTATTTTATTATACCAGAAGTGTAGAAGGTTTTCCGAAAAGGCTTTATCACCTCGATGAAATACTTCTTATGTTGTCATTGATGGTAAGCAGCAGAGCTTGCCGAATGTGAAAGTCCATCAGCCGCTCCACGACCCACGAGACGTCTTGTATTGGCGCCATTATGCGGCGAAAATGCGTTTGATGTTTGACTGAAACACAAGAGAAATTCGCTCTGACTCATGTTAAACTGTGGCAAGTCCTAATTAACGGGACCCTCATTGTCCCCAAGATACTAAACAAAGTCTGACAATGCTAAATATTGCCTGCGAATGCGCAGGAGCTAGAACCTGCGTTTCTGTGATCATGAACAAACAGAAAGTGATTCGGAAACCGCGCCTGTGGCTGAGCTGAAAGACGAGAAAGCAGCGTTTAACTAAGAGTCATTAGCTTAAAAATTCCACTGACTTTATGGCATAGATAAGTCTTGTCATTTGTGACCAAGTACGAATTGTCACAAAATTGTATATGCATTTTGGATTGATTACATCATTAAAACATACCATAATGTTTTCAAGGAAAACAACATTTGGTGGTTAATGAACCTATTACAGAAAAAAACGCCTTTTCAAAAATCATCGACTCCCACATTTCAACAGTGTTTGGTTCAGACTGACAAAGGTTTTAACTCGGTAAAATTTTTAACGTTAGAATGGCTTAAGTTCATCAACAAATTGGCAATAGCAATTTTATTTCTTCCTGGTTTAAAAAAGAATTTCTGCATTTTCCGTCCTCCTGTTCTGTAACTTCAGATTTGCAAGCAGCATACCTGTTAGGTATACGTAGCAGACAAACGTGTGCAGTTTGTGAATAAACTGAACAGGTTTTTGTAATCTCGGTGAACAGATTTCGTGCAAGGCACAGGACATCAGTAAAAGTATTGTCAAGTAAATGGTACTGTAACGTACAGTTTTCTGTTCACAAGAGAAAAAGGACGACTCGGTAAACCCAATGCCTTTGACGTAAACAGTAGCAAGCTCCATCCGTGTATTGTGATGGCTTGGGAAGGTGAACTGTTGAGTGCTGTTGTTTGTGATTGACAGCAGCTCTCATTTACGAGTCAAACTCTTCGAGGTTCCAGTTGGTATACAACGCTGCAGTGGTAACGGCAATACAGCTGCTTTGCATACTCGACCTCGGCAGCGAACAATTTTGTCAGCGCCAATGATCGGTACTCAACTGAAACAGCGCACGTTACATTAAACGAATATAAAGGGTTTCTCAAGTGAAGTTTCTTTTAGTAGACACTTACACAAATATTTCTCGAAGTATCGGGCGTACAGGAATTCCACGTTTATAAAAAATATCTTTCGCAAGATATTCAGTTTTATTACCGACCAAGATACGTGAATGACTGGCGTTGCTTAAAGTGTAGGTATTTTCCATTATCCTTATTGTTTTTGGACGCAATGTAACCTGGCAAAGCTGTTGTGACTGAAGACGATGATCTAGTCATTGCATTGCGTTTAAGATAACGATCACACAACTCATCCACGTAAGCAATGCAGCCCAATCGCCAAGATGGCAGAACTAAAACAAATCTCGGTTTCAGGCGTGTGGTGGGTGTCGAGAAGCTTCTTTCATGATGCTCAGTACATTTGACTTTAAAGTTTTCCCTGAAACTGACGACAACAACAACATCTCTTTTAGTATGAAGTTTAACTCACTTGAGCATATAAGCCCAAAATTTGTTATGTGCAGTGTGCGCAGGAAAACCACACCGTCAGCTGTTGAAGTGCCGAATGATAACGCTTTCGATTTTTCCAAGAAAACAAAAACTTAACAATGTTGAATTGGTGATGTGGCTCACGTGTGCGCAATATGCGTTTGTTGAAATTTTTATCGTCATAGCACAGCCGCGTAACCTAAAGCAGTAACCGATCATAAAGTGATCGTGGAAAACCAATCATCTAATGTAAAGCATGCTCCTCATTTCCTCTGACTAACCAAACTAAACCGCGATTAACGGCTCTGTTTAAAGTTATAAAAGTCTGTTTGTGCAGGAGAATAATTGAACAATTTATTGCGCGTTCTTTACAGCGAGCGTACGAATCAGATCGTCATTAAATTAAAATGTTGTAACAGCGTAATCACGCACTCAAATGGCTGTCAAACAAAATCATGAGGCTAAACTGTCGTAAAGTTAGAAGCAATGCAGTTCGTCGATAATTAAATTGCGTCGTTATGCCGCAAAAACAATGCGACCGTAATTTTAACGAGGATAGTATATTGTTTTGTGAGTTAAGCTGGAGTATAGTGCAAGCACTTGCATCCTTCGCAAGGGCTACCTTTAAAATAAGCAACCACGAGCAAAGCGCTATGTGTATCAGAAAAACACACTATAAAAAGGTGGCCTCATTTTACCTTCGAATTAACTGTTTTTGATAAAAACGGACGCTCGTAAAACCCAATGTATACTAAGCACATCGGTTAATGGACGTGTTGACATAAACTACGAAATCTCTTCAAGCTGCTTTTAGCATAGTTTGTTATCTCTGTCCGAGGACAAATTCAGTTACTATATGATGATGCTACAGCGTTGTGATATGTTCCACTTCGCTTGAAACTTCTGAGGTTTTTAGATTCACTTCCGCCATACAGAGAAGCCTGCAAAGGTGTTAAAAACCCTGGCAACTTCTAATCTTATCCAGTTTGTCACCGCCTCAACCCAAGACCACTTAACCCCTATCCCCCAGGCTATAAAATGATCGACCAGCTAAGTCGTGCGTTGGCGTTCAGCACATAATTGAGGCACATGTGAATCTCATTAGTTTTTAATTCAGTTTTACAGAAGCAGTTGCAATGACATTTGAATACAACCTTTTGAAATTTATTATTTCCACGGTTTCTGATTAAAACTTACACCAAGATGTTTTTCTCTGTTCTGGAACAATTAACTGATTCTTAAAAGCATACCGCAAATTTATTTTCGGGACGGCCATTGAAAAGCTGCATGCAGGACATTTTAAAGTTTTTGGAGAAAACTGCCATTGCTCACCTAAATGTAACTTACGTTTTGAAGATCTTGCAAGTCATAATTACCCAATAAAATACAGTGTTTCACAAGGAAATCCGACTAATGTCTATAGTGATATTCCGACTAATGTCTACAGCATAAAATTGAATATAAGTCTGAGTACTGTTGGGATGCAACTTAGTCTGAGTACTGTTGGGGTGCAACTTAATTTGCTATCTACTAGATTCTAGAATAAATTACGTTAGAGATCNCCGNAGCAAATGTTAGTGCACCAATGTGCGCTTTATTTTGCGCGGCTTCAGAATGGTNTTTCACAGTTGTCAAGTGGAAGCATGTTTTGATCAGTTGGAATGTTCCTCAATGTTTTACTTTCCACCAATGAGGAAGCCTAAGTAACAGATTGTTGTTAGTTTTTCCGCATTATCAACAAAAAATTGGACTATTATGGAAATATTTCCGACTATTTACCTCACGCACATAATGCAGAAAGCACTGAAGCTTGTATCCAACAAAATCGAGAATATTGCTGCATTTGACCAGTTACTGTTGAATAATCCTTATTTTCAGTTTTGAAAAAGCAACATTTCTGCATACATGCAATTGTTCGTCAATGAGAAGTATTCTGCAAATAAATAAAACCTATCTATATTCTGCGGAACCGTGAGGACGATGTCTGATTTGTCTGAAGGCAACTTGCTCTCCAAGACGTTCACCTAGATTGCAGACAAGCTTTGTAAAAACTATGGAGAGGATACCGGTACACTGTCTCTTCCACTCATTCAATAAGCCGTTATGGTGCATACATCAATGGCACCATAGATATAGCCAGGCCCGCAACCAGGGAGGGGGCAACTGGGCAATTGCCTCCCCCGAAATTTTCAAAAACATATTTAGTTGTTAGGTTGGCTACAACAACAATTTACAATCATTCCCTCCCCGGAAATATTAGCTGGTTGCGGCCCCGGACATAGCGATAACATACCTTGTTAAGGAGATTTGTAAACGCCTTTGTCATTTCTAAATCTCCTGAAGCACATACTGTACATGTTCAAAGAATGCTGTGGTTTATGGGCAGACGTAGAGTTCATGCTCCAAGTTAAAAAAAATTACATTTGTAACCGCAGACTTTACAAATTTTAGTTTAACAACTCTCAGATGTATTTAGCTATAGCTCTGCTCGTTGTATAGGCTCAAAAGAAGTGAAATCAATGTTATGCTTGTAAACATGCAACCATAAATGTTTAAAAACTCTGTTAAAACCATGCGCCTCGCCAAGATTTTTGGTTGAAGAGACTGAAAAAAACGAGTACCTCGTAACCAAATGGTGGAAATGAAACAAAGATTGTTGGTGAAACAGGTGCAGGGAAACACATTTTTTCCATTGTCTTCCAAAGTTTTTTTTCGAATTTTCAGCGAAAAACTTCAAAAATGTTCATTACTTGTAGCGACAACCAGATCAAGCTAAAACGCAGAAAATGTAAAAAATGCTGCAAAAAAAAACAAAATGTAATTTTCACATTGAAAAATTTATCATTAGGTGGGGAGCTGGTACCACTGGCCCGCACTGGTGACAACTTGTCTCAGATAAAGTGCGAATTCTTTTTGTATTCTTTCAGTACAAAATTAACATAAATTTAGTGTATGATGTCAGCAACGTTCAGTACTTATAACAGTGGTTCCCAAAGTATGGGTCGCGAGTCGCGACCCAAACATGGGTCGCAAAGAGTCAAAAATGGGTCGCGCCGAGGCGATCTAAACCTGGGTTGCATATTTTCACCGTTACCACTGCTTGTCTTTGTCTGTCTGTAGCGTAGGTTCTGGACAAAAGAGTAGATTGCTGACAGTGAAAACGAACTTAGCAACTTGCTGTTAAAAATCATCCATACAATGATTATTTTTATCATATGTTGCTTGATGCATGGGTCGCGAGGCGTTCAGCAAATTCAGATTTGGGTCGCGCTCAAAAAAGTTTAGGAGCCGCTGACTTGTAAGGAACTCAAAATAAGTTTTGGACATGGTTTTAGTCGGAAATCGAGTCAAAAAAAATAATAATAATGCAGGTTTAAAACTAGCTGCTTCAAACAACAGTGATAAATGAGTACTATTCTTTACACTCTGGCAAAGAAACCCAGATGGACTTAAAGAAGATGTTTAAACAGCAAATTATGCAAAAAGTTGTATGAGCTCTACTTTGAGCTGCTCTCCTCATGCAAAATTGAAAAGTAAGTTTCTGCACCAGTTGGTGTTAAACAATACAAACGTATAAATTAGTGTTAGCAAATATAGCCTCATGGTTCTTGGAAGAAGATAAGGCTAGCTTGAAAGAAAGATTTTGTGATCCTTCCCATTGGGCAAAGTACAAATCGTGCCAACAAATAAAGACGGCATAAAGTTTGTTTCAACCATTGCTAAGCAAACTCGGAATCGGAAGAGTGAATAACTTCGAATAAATTTATAGAAAATTTAACAGTAAATGTACAATGTGCTGTTCGATGGAACCTGTGCCATGCTCGCAACTGAAAAGATAGTAGAATCTAGCGGAGGCTTGAAATGTTTCGATAGGACAAGCACGTCCACAATCGCAATTCCATTTTTAAACATTATCTGAACATGAAGCAAGTTATACTGCTGGCGAAAATAGTCAAGATCGAGATATTCTCCAAAATAGATAGTTTAAATATTTCAAAAAGCTACTTCTTACAACTCTTTTTAAAAACAATTGACAAATCGAAATATAAGCCTCGCCTTCAACCAATTACATCAATTTGATGTTTCCAAGATGCTGATTGCTTATTAATTTATTTGTAGATCGACATTCGAATACTTTTCGCTTTCTCAGTAATCCTGACTGTGAACAAAGCCATAAGCCTCGTTTCTGTTGAGCGCTTCGTGTTGAGACTTGCCCCGCTAGTTGGAGATAACTTAATTTCGACAACGCAACATCAAGCTTCTAATTTTGCGCATGGCCCAAACACAACAGCAAATCAATATCCAATAACATGGAAGGCTGTACAAGGTTCATCCCCTACCACTATGCGAGAAGCACAGCGCGGATGGTTGCTAGGTTAAAGAAGTAAGCTACCGAAATAACGTTTCCCACGGGAATCAATGACATCTCTCAATATTTGCTGACTTAATGTCAGAGAAAGCAGAAATTAAATATAAAGAAGACTTACCTGAAGGAATTAAGATTTCTGAAAAGGCATGAATGCTAAGAGGTAGGCGTGGTCAAATGCTTTAGTTCGCACGTGATCTTTGCTCAACAAGGCTGTTTTACGGAATACAAAATATGGCACCGAAAAAAAGCCAGAAAGAGTTCAAACGTTTCTCACGTTGAAAATATGAAGTGGCTGACTGAACGTTAGTCAACTTTAGCTGCAGATTTAGGCAATGCGAGCTGGTTTCTCGTATGAGTCCAAAAGACCATTTGCGTCAAAAGTGAATCCTTGATGCCGAAACTTAATCTTTGAAAACTTGTTTTTCGAAGTGTTCTATTTGCGTGACGTGTGTGTAAAACGTTGCTACTGCTGCAAAAGAACCAGTGACTGAAAACAACAAAAATCTACTCCTATATTTGATATTGCTTTATCGAACGTGGCCGCTCTGGGCTCAAAAAAATTGACCTTTTCCTGTGAGCAGCATTGCCAGCAGGGCGGCAATATGTGGCACTCATATCTTCTTTAGTAGATGTGGGCTGCGGTAGGTATGTGACTAATTATATTTTTATGATTAGGGCCTAACTAGTTACTGCGATGTACTGCCTTTTTCGTGTTCTACCGGTTTTCGCCGAACAGAGGTCGACCGAAGTGAAGAATGCGTTTCTTTTCTTGAAAGTAAAATTCAAGGGTGTGACTGCACAGATAAATCCGATTTGTCGCAATGCGCGCTGAAGCGCAACCACTTTCGTGCATCAGTTAACGCATCACCTGAAAAATGCATGAACAAGGTCCAAGTGGGTAAAAAATAGTTGAAACAGACAAACTAAAGCGCTTTGTTATCCTCTGAATAAATGTGTCTGTCCTTAAAATTGTAAACATGAGTGCAACAAACGGGTCATAGCCATTTCTCTAAAATACGCTGAGTTTTGTGTGAAGTTTTTCAACAATAATAAATTTTGTTGGTTTCACCTGATCCGTCATTGCACAATAAGATAGCGAATTTTTTCTGGTACTTGTTTCTATTAACCTTTCTCTTCCTCGCAAAATTTTTGCCTTTGGCTAATATATTTCTAGGGTGAGCGCCGCACGCATTTTGCATCATTAACCAATGATCTGTGAACACTTTTTTAATCCTACTGTATAATATCAGAAGGCTACATAAACCACGGCTTGGTCAACGCCTAGATGGTTTTTGTTAGTCATTTTGTTGTAGTGCGCGTATCAATACTTTCTGTAATATTTGTGGCATATAATATCTGGTCTGATTGCGTGTAGCGTCTTAGAAGCAGCTAACTGCAACTGTCAAATTTGGCACAAACTGAATCCGCTCAATATTTCACTTCTTGATTTTCACGTCAGCACACTTAATTTTCGCACAATATCTGCAGCAAGTTCAAGGTGACTCTCATACTTTATGCATTGTCGCACAATTTTAAGCTGTTTTTAAATTTCACTTGAATATGCTTTCCGAAACATAGATTTAGATTTAACTTACAGATTGCTGTGGAAGTAGCAAAATTAAACCAGTAATCAAAAAACACTGACTTCAAACCGATAAACTGAATTCCACCTGGCAAATGTTGTTTTCAATTACGTTACTTTTGCCAAAGTGAACACAAATCACCGTTACAAAACGCAACCCTTTAAAATGCCGCTGATCTAGATCGGCAACCGCGATTTAGCTCCTATCAAATAGCATTTCATGTGAAAAGTACCTGCACTAACAACACGTTTTAAACAAATTCTCACCACCATAACAACAGCCTTGATGTAAGAGTCTACAAACTCATATTTCATAAAACTATTCGAAGCAGCTTACCTTGCCCTTCACTAAACATATTAATTCCTGTGTGCTTGTGCTGCCACATACAGCTAACAAGTTTACCGTACGGTATTCTTAAGAATTTTTTCTATTCCTATAATCGAGATAGCAAAGGTGTACAAAAACAGTTAACAAAGCTATATTGAAACAAGACAATCGGAGTTTCCAGCATTTTTGAACAAAATTTGCTGCTTTCTTTGGCCGTAAGTAAAGTGACTTCTTTGATTTGGCTGGAATGTTGATGTCCACAGTCTTAGGTGAATAACACAATTTTGTTGTATGACTTGGGAAAATATTTTAATAATTAATCTAAGCAATGAAAAAACTATTGAATGATACACTGTGGAAAGATGGGGAAATGTTAAAGGAAATTCAGGTCGTTGTACTTACAACGCCTGGTTGCTCAAGACAGTCTACTGTTTTACCACAAAAATTGAAAACAAAGTATTTGCTCCCAGAAAGGTGAAATCGGACTATCCGCGCGGTGAAAACATTCAGTTAGAAACATTATTGTTTTATTTGATTTAAACTTAGCAATACCAGTTTCAGATCTTGAACCCTAGTGACTGATGAAAACCCGAGCAAACGTCATCAGGAGTAGCCCGCAGTGTTTCAAAATGTTGTTGCTTTATCATCGCTTTAGGTACAGTTTTGATCACAGCAAAAATCACAATTTCATATGTTTCTTAAAAATGCTTCATTTAAACTTGGACGCTGTGGTTGACCCAGATAAATAATACGAAAGTAAGGCTTAATGTTTTTTTTTTTAAATGTAGACTTCGATTCTAACATGAAGTTTAGTTCATCTGAAACGACTTAAATATGCTTTACATAACCTTGGAATTTTCAAGCAGCATCTACGAAGTATAAAACATGATCAAAATTATTTAAATCATCTCTGAACTTATCGAAGTTTGTCAATTCTTGTCCCCACCGAACTGAAATGACCAGCATTTGTGTAAACAAAACAATTCCTTGCAACATCGTAACGCAAGTGACGGTTGTCAGGTCGATTGTAATCGTCTCGCCAATGCGAATTGATTAAAGTAAACCGTACGGGTAAATGTTGCCGTAAATTACACAAATCGCTAATCACATTACGTGAGCAACATCAAACGAATCGGTATCCGGGCTACGTTGCTGACCTCGTGGTTATAGAATCAAGACAAACAAGACATATTCGACATCTGATCCCTTGGAATCTCACTATAAAGTTAAGCAGAACTTGATCGCTCAAGGCAGCATTCTGTCATTCTAATTTCAGCCAACACTGTTGATGTGTGTCCACGGAAAAGTTTTGATTGATGCCGACTTGACCACTGTGACGATTACTCAGTACAGCCAAAATTTGATGTGCCGTATGTCAAAGTACGATCAGATGTCGGGGAACCAACCGTAAAAAAGGCAATTTTGGAAGATATCACGCGACATTTTTAATTTAGGAAAGTTGTTTTCAGACACTATGTAAAATTTTCTGGTTGATAAAAGTTTAAATTTATGTTGCTTTCTTAACACTTGTGGTGAAAATGTTTTTGCAAAGAAGGAGACTCCAATTGAGGTTCAACATTACGGCAAACTTAAACTAAGCTTAAGATTAATGACACACGTCTATTTGATTCTCACTTTAGTTCGCGTTTGCCTGCATGAGAAAATGTTACATGCTGAACAAAAAATGGAAATGAGTATAATACTTGCTGTCTATAAAGAGGAAGAGTAATGGCACTTATGTTCTCCTGCAATCGCATGCAAGACCTTTCTTCAGTTTTACTTTGCAAAACACGGATATCAATCGCTCTTTGACAGCGTGATGTAACAAAAATGCAATGTAATCAGAGCTGTAATGCAGCGTGCCCTGGTGGATTGCCAACCGCTTTCTTGTTTCAATTACATGCTATTGTTTCATCTTTTATCTGTTTTTCTTTGTTTTACTTTTTAACATGCAAATCGTTGACGCCTGAGGTTCGCATTTGCGCGTGACAGCACGTAAGAGAAAAACAGACAACTTTTGGAAATCTTTCCCAAAAACTTTTATGCGTTTGAACTTTGATCAAAAAACATAAGAAAAATAATACCTTGTGATTTCAAATGTTCGCACTTTTTTAATACATCTGGTGGTATTATTTCCAAATTCTGTAAAAATTTGTTTTTGTTTTCAAGGCTGATATACTCTTTTACTGTAAATATGATGAAAACTCAGACACCTGTAACCGTCAACGCTTTTTTCTGTTTTCAACCCAACCTGGGAAGAAGTAGTATTAGTTGATGCAATGTCATGAAACATGTTTCTTTCCTGACAAATTTAGATGGTTGTGTTGAAACAGCTCAATAAAACTCAAAAACCGCTCTACTTGAGAATTAAACTTGCGCTGAAACGAACATGCAGTGGACGGTTTACTAAGCAAAGGTGAAACTGCACGATATAGCCTACTCTGTGAGATTACGTAAAAAATTTGTGTACAAAATTTGTCACTTCAAATGCAAGCTTTACCTCAATGTTTTCTAATCTACTGTCATTGCAAATGCAAATTAATATTGCGATTTTTTCGTTACTCTTATTGTCAAAGACACAACTTAGTAACATTATAATCATATCAGTTCAACTTTAGCGTCTCTTCTTCTGCCAATAACCTCCAGCGAAGTACCATCAAAAATCCTGTCTTCAACTTCATTAACATCTAATCAACTCAGAAAAAGATCTGCAGTTTTTTATGGCAAAAATCGTATTCAGTAACTTCATGAGAGGGAAGTGCCGGAACCAGACCTGGACTTTTTTGGGGAAAAGCAAGATGCAAAAAACATTTTCTTCGTAACTGATCAATAAAAGTGGAAGAGAAGAGCAAAAAAAGTCAACGCGTTGAAAAATTATGCAATTTAAAAGGGTACTAATTCAGAGGGTTCGGTTGTTACTTGGGGTAGATTTGCGCCAAATTTCCTCCACAGTGCAAGCAAGCGGAGATGGGCACCGTAGGGCGTTGATCGCTCATGACACTCCCGGTAAAGTACAAAAAGCAAGAAGCATAAACGAAACCGAACTGCTAAATACGCACACTCTGCAAGTCATATCTGTCCCATTCAGCATGTGATGTGTTAAATCTGTCCGATTTTAGCACTTGGCTATACACCTGTCTGATATGCACTCGATGTGTGATGTATGCATGGTTTGGCACTTTTTGTGTTATGCAGGTTGTCCAAAAAGATGTATACGTTTTTGATAAAATAGTATTTTTTATTGAAAGGAATACTTCGTATGTTTTCTTACCACATGCTTGTCTGACAGACATGTAAGCTTTGTACGGTGTAAGTTTTTCTTCGTACACCACCATTTTGCAAGTAGGGTACAGCTCATTAGTTTATAATTTGTCCGATCCAAACTACGGTCCTGAATTGCTGTGGCTACTTGCACATTGAAATTTGTAATGACAAAAACATCGTACGGGGAATTCTGATCTATGTACGAATGTTGTTCTTGAGTCCATCAATAGTTTGTGGATTGTTAGTATAGACCTTGTCAAAATAATCTGAAGAGGAGATAGATCTGGAGAATGTGCACGCCAAGGGTGGTTCTTACGACCGGAAATGAGCCTGTATCTCGGGAAGTATAACGGCGGAGGTGTTTGAGGTAAGCATTGGAACAATACGGTGTTGCTCTAACCCGTTGGTAAAGCAAAGTGTCTGTGTGTATATTCCTTTCTTCCGCCTCAGTACCAGGATTAATTTTCTTCTCATTAGTTGAATGTAGCCTATAGCTCTGTGCTCGCAGTTACCGTACGTCTATCAGCATCCTCGAACCGGGATGGCCCGATAATCCCATTAAAATCCAAGGAGCACGAAACAGTCACTTTCTCCACACTAAGTGAACGATACACGATGCTCATGAGGGCGAACCTGAGATCAGAAGCGCATATTCTGTTTGTTCACGTGACCAATAAGCTGGAAATTTGTTTTGTCACTGAAAAAATGAAGTCAAGAAATCAGGTTGGTCTTCGATTCGCGACTGATGGTTTGTCTTAGGTACGTCTCGCGGCCTTGTTTTCACGTGTCTGAAGTTGTCAAATCTGCATCTTATACGGGTAAGATCCCGGTGCATTAGGCGGATAACTGAACTCCTTGAAAGATCTGTCTCCTGGGGCAAACGTCTTGTGAGTATCCTTGGAGACTGCTCTAAACATTGTCTCACAGTCACGATGTGAATTTCTGTCCTAACTGACCGTGGTCGGCCACTGCGACCTTTAATGTTATATCCTGTACACTTCCCGTCTCTTTGAATTTGTCCAGGAGGTGCTTTATTCTGAGTCTGGTTGGAGCGTTTCCCTCCGAAATTGTCGTGGAGTTTGAACAACTGATTTCATCGCGAAATAGGGCCTTACAATCTTGATCATCTTCTGCACGGAGTGTCTTGATGCTACTGTTTGATCCATTGAAGCTGGGAAACAAAACTTTGGAGCTTTAACTATGATTTAGGTTTACCTGGAAAACAGAAGCGTGGGTTAAATTGATATGACAGTGTGGTCCCACTACTTTTGACCTACAGGCCATTTTACAAAAAAGTGACAAATTGCACGCCACCTCCAATGAAATGATATATCAAACAACAGATTTCACAGCATCTTAAACTAGAAAAGGGAAGATACGTGAGTGCGTCATTGAAATCATTACACAATAGCAAATAGCAATTTATTACAAATCTCTATCAGTGGGATGCCTGCGGTCGAGGCTCCTCTGACACTTCCGTTACTTTATTAATACCAGTCATAGCTGTTGGAGCAGGCAATTGTTTGGGGGTGCTAAAGATATTTTGCCCGAATTTCCCCAAATTTGCCCAAAGAACTATTCCTCAACAAACTTTCTCCCTACAAATTTTCTGCAGCTGTCGGTACATTATGTTGTCCTGTACCAAGATGACATGGACTTCGAAATAGGCAATTTGGTGCTTGAAATTTGGTTCTTAACCCAATTGAAAAAAGTAACTAGACTGTGCAAGAACACTGTCAGAAGCCAGCTGGCTCAATACTCTTGAACATCTACCTAACAGATTTTAGGTTTTCCATTCACATTCCAGCTGTTGCTGTCAGCAAGGAACCTAACATCTAGCTGAGGTAGGCCTAAAGCTGCTTCCTTGAAGATGTATATATGATATATGTAGCATGCAGTGGTGTGTTTAAGGGGAGGCGAGCGAGGCACTTGCCTCGCCTTCCCTTTTTATAGCCCCCCTCCAGGCGTTTCGCGCGTAAGTTTTCCTCATTTTGGTGAAAAATGTATTGTTCACTAATATTATAAATCCGAAGCAGATCATAAATAAGTACTCTGCTTTGAATAGGGTTCTCAACAGCAATTTTAATGTGCAGCTACTCTGCTTTCAATTGGGCCCCAAGTAACCATTGCAATGCGTAAATACACTGCCTTTGAAAGGGCCTCCAACAGCAACTGTAATGTGTAAATAGGCCTACTCTGCTTTCAAAAGACCCCCAGTAGCAACTGTGATGCGTGAGTACTCTGCTTTTATAGAGGCCCTCAACAAGAACTGTAATGTGTAAGTGTGCTACTTTGCTTTCAAAGGGCCCAGTAGTAATAGGAGAGGTTTTCGATCTGGATTGTACGGGTTTTGGGTGGGTTCGGGTAACTAGGGGTTTTCCTCAGCCTCCCTCACCCCCGACATATAATTTCAATATTTTTTGTGTTCTTTATATTTTTCATATATTTTGTGTTTGTGATATTTTTTGATATATTTTTTTGCGTTATGGTAATTTTTTTCATTATTAATTTCACATTTTAGAGATAACGTGCAACTATCTGCACATCATAACCTGTCACTGATTGTCAGAGCATGCCACATTTTAATCCGATAAACAAACATTCACCTCTCTGGTGCCGACCGACTTACGCCGACCGCAATTGCGTCATACGCACCTGCAATGTCATGACAGATGATGGTGTAACACTTTTCGTTTACGTCACAAAATATGCAGCGATGCGTTGCAAAAGGCAAGTCTGGCGCGCCCTCAGATTAAACCCTTCTGCGTCGTTGATTGCACTTTCATCACGGTCGGTAATTTTTGCAACAGAAAAAAGATATTGCGATAAGCAAATACACCACCAACGTGAACTCAACACAGAAGATGATGCAACAAAATTTTTACGTCACTCGCGTCAGCCACGATTTTGCCCATCTCCGCTGCAGTACACAATCTATAAACTGTTGACTTTTCACCTTGTTCTTTCACTTCATCTTGATCTATACCGGAGTTTTCGTGTACCTATTTTGAAAACGAAAAAA
>JGI24158J21664_10000855_pt1 | contig 31091 bp, 22 predicted proteins | sample Ectturendosymbi3_FD_21664 | JGI IMG/M metagenome (IMG submission 21664)
ATTGGTTAAAACAGTGGCCAATAAGAAAGGGTTTAGGAAATAAGAAAAAGCGAAGCTGTCATTGGTTAAAGATGTAATTTGGACCTCGTCGAAACGTTGGAACGGTCAACCAATGGAAAGTTCAAGAGTTTAGGAGATCTGTAAGGAGTAAACGAATTCTTTTTGTTTGCAGAGAAGAGGATTCAAAGATTTGATGAAAGTCGCTTCCAAGGCGGAGAGATGAAATGAAGTGCGAGCTCGAGCGAGGACGGAGAATTTGTCCTTGTAATGTAAGGCACATTGGGCGTTGTCCAATGAGATCTCTTCTTTTCTGTATATAAACCAGCTCGGTATTATCTCCACTTCATTCTGACGATATCCCGTGAAGAGTGTCAGAGGAAAAGCTTTGGGATGAATCTCCTACTTCACGCCATCTTCAAGTTCTGTACCACCAAACGTCTTTTCAAATATTGAGGTGTATCGCTCAAAATCACATTCATTTCAAAACCTGAAAAAACCTGGGTTTTCCCGGGTTTCTTTTCTCAGCTACCCGAAACCTGCGTTTTAAAATTTTGACCCGAATTGGAAACACTAGTTTTATGTACTGTAGGTTATATGACGAAATATACTTAGAGGCTCCTATGTTCAGCAAGGAAGGAACCTTTTTGAAATTGGGTGGGTACAAGTTGAATTCGAGTGCGAAACAAGCATATTCCGACTTTACATACACTGAACTACCATTTAATGATAACATTTACTACCATTGTAGTAAATGTTATCATTAAATGGTAGTTCCAAAGAGTGATTGACATAGAAAACTCTTCATTCAACCCCCTTGTCTTGACAACAATTGGAGGGATGGCACCAGAATGCAACAGAGTCAACAAAAGACTGGCAGAAAAAATAGTTGAAAAACGCAGCGAGCCATGTGCATCTGTCATAACCTACATAAGGACAAAGCTCAGATTTGCCCTTTTGAGGAGCACCCTTGCTGCAATACGAGGATTTCGAGGCAAACGAAGTGATGTCCACCTCCAAGACCTTACGGACATTGACTAGAGCCTAATTCCTAGGCCCACAGTCATACAAAGCTAAATGTTGGTGTCAATGACATGACACCATGTACATTTGTGAAATAAATGGATAGTTTACATAGTTATGACTTGTGAAACTATGTCTTAGAACTAAATAATTCTCTAACATACTAAACGTCTTTTGTTTTTCATGTACCTATCACTTATTGGAATAAATAGTGATTACTGCTAATAACACTGTAACCTGTTCACATCCTTTACTCTGCAACTTCATTCAGTGACACCGACAATGCATCTGGTTGGGAACAACTCATCCATGCAACCCACCCCACTATGGTCTGTGGGTAAACCCACACTTCTTCACGATTTGTATTTATAAACATTTTTTTCTGCCCATACTATTTGTTCTTGCTATGAAATGTTGTATTAAAATGCCCTGCTCTCTGCCTCATAACCATCACTGATGCTCGCTTCCTTCACCTGTATGCTTGCCTCACCTGCTCATCTGTACATGCCTCATCTCTTCTCCCATTGCTTGCCCACCATCATCTGTGTTATGTTGATGTTTATTGTGTTCTTTTTTATTTTTTCTATTTTTGCGATATGTTACATTTCGTTGTGTAAATATTTACTACCATTGTTACTTTGTACTTATTACTGCTATTGAATACTACTAATCAAATGCTGTCAAAAGTGGGTGGACCAGGCTCACCAAATTTGAACAGTGTGTGAGCCATAGTCCACCCGGTCCACCCACTTTCTCCACACAAGTGTATGTTTGGCGAATGAACTTAAATAAACCTGTAGCACGTACATTGACAGTGCACTTGACAATCTTTTGATCGTAAAAATTACTGTGCAGTCTTTTTAGATCTCAAAAGAGCATTCGGCACTACTAAGCATGATATATTATTACAGAAACTCTACATTATATTGCATCAGAAGAAATGCATCTGATTTGATGAAAAGTTATCTTATAAATATGATCCAATAAACAGTTGTGGACAACGTATCTACCCACATAGAATTAAAACTAGGATGCCTCAAGGATCAGNGCTAGGTAGGCCTTCTCTTATAATAAAGCACTTAGTGTTGATATAGATTATAAATAGTTATTTATAGATTATATAAATGATTTTCTCAAANCATCCATGTTTATCACTTCACAAGGCTATTTACAGATAATACTAATTTGCTAAGGTTAATCCAAACCTAAAAACTTTTTTGCATAATGTAAATAGTCAACTCAGTGGAATTGTAACTGGTTGTCACGCTAAAAGCAAAAACATGATTTTTTAACCCAACAAGAAAAACAAAGGTTCCTCAGATCAAAATAAGCTTATCCTCAGTGCAAGACCTACAGCAGGTAGACTCATACAAATACTTTGGTGTTATGCTTGACAAGAAACCAACTGAGGTACCACATATTTATTGATTTTGCAAAAAGCTGGCGCAATCACTGGGAATCATTCGAACTATAAAAAAGCTTGCAACCCCAATAACCACCACTCTTTTGTATACTCACATCTAAATTATGGAACTATTATTTGGGGCAGTGCTGGGAACTGCCTTGAAAACCACTAAAACAAATGCATTAAAAGATAATAAAAATCATTGAATCTAGATCATTATCAAACTGCAACTTTAATCCACCTTCCAAAACTTTTCTATAAAAATATATATTAACTAGAAATTAGTAAATTTATGTTTATTGTTGCAGTATCATAAAGGAATACTACCAACCAATATTTCAAAGCAATTTTCTAAGATAGATGAAAGACACAACTATGAAACTAGATTAGACGATAAAAAACTGTTTCCTGCCATGATTTAATCTGAGGAAGACCCAGAAACAACTAAAATTCACTGACCCATAATCTTGACAAAATCACCTAAAATCTAGCTCATTTCAATCTTTCAAAAGTGGTTCATGTGAAATGTTACGTATATCAGCATTTTCTGAGGATGTTTAGGCCACTTTAATTACAAGTGTTAGTGCAAATGATATAAAATCTGCACTTCAACAGAAACAACTGTCTTGTATTATTAATCTGTTCTTATTGAAGCTAAATGTAAGAAACATGAAAAAATGCAAATTATACTATAGCAGTAGCCCTGGATTTAGGTGGAAATTATAAACTTTAAGTTCAGCTACTTTTTATTGTTTTTATACCTGTTGCAGTAAAGGAATAAGAGCACCTTCACGTTGTTCATCAATTAAGTAATCATGTTGATAGTAACATTATTTCCTGTATTTTTCTGTCTGTGTCTGTTTTTTGTTTGTCTGTCTTGTGTGTATGAATGTCTATCTGTATTGGTTTTTATATCTCTGTTGTGTAGTGATTTTTTTATCAAGTGTAATGTTAGTTTTTCTTTCCTGTGACAATGTTGGCAAGTTTAGCACATGGTAGAATAGCACAAACGGTGCAATTAGACTAGGTACTCACAAGATTTTTCACTGTGGCGTTTCTAAGCAAATGGTAATTTTTCAACTGTTATACATGTTTTGTATGTTTTTTGTTTGACCATGAAATCGTCATATAGTTACAAAACAAAACAATACAACAGTGTTCAATGCACATCATGCAGATACTGTTCCTGATGTAGCCTACTCCATAAAAACGTTTGTAGGGTGTTGTGAGTCATACTGTACACAATTTGATTCTTTGCAATTGTAGGCAAGTCTAAGTAGGAATATTTTAATGAAATTGATCATGTAGCATGGAAAATGCCATATAGTTGGCTTGTCTGTTGAGACATGTCACTTGATAATAACTCCGCAATGCTATATGACAAAGTTCAGACTACACCAGTGCATAAAATCATGTTGCCGTCTTATTCAGTGCTGATTTTGCCACATATGCTTTTTGTGTGAAATGGAAGAGTGCAATAGTTCAGTGCTTGTTTTTTCAAATATTGCATGTGCATGTAACCTAACATTTCTTCCATGCTGTGGATTGTTTAAGCGGCTTGTTTATATCTTTTGAACAATTGCTAGAATAGACCCTGTGATATGGTTCTTGAGTCTGAAACAAGCATGTAAAGCAAAAATTTGACCTTGCACTTGTTTATTTATCCAGAGTAGCCTTGGCATTGGTTTCATGGTCAGCATAGCCATAGACCAAGAAATTAACAGTTAGCTGTTCCATCATGGCATGAATGATCATGTACAATTCTAAACACATTCTGCTAGTTCTTTTCAGTTCATCAAAATACACTGTTTTTTCACGAACTAAGAGTATATGTTTTTACATTGGAAGGATTTGTGGTTGAGTGTTGTGCATTACAAACTTAGCTGTTGTGACTGATATACATATTTATAAAAACTAGCATTTCAGCAAGCATTCAATAAGTATTTTGCTGTTTTTGGTGTGTTCAACCAATGCTGCATAAAAGATGAAGCCATGCCAAAGAACAAAACACAAACTTCTATGCTTGCACTAGTGAAAGAAGCCAAGGCCGCTTGTAGCAATGGAGATTTTGAGAAAGCACATACTCTTTATTCATCTGCTATAATGCTGAATGATTCCAATCCCGTTTTGTATGGCAACAGATCAGCTGTTAGAGCTACTTTTGGAAATGCAGCTGGCTCTATAGAGGATGCCAAAAAAGCTGTCCAGTTGGATCCAAGTTACGTTAAAGTAAGCTGTAGAATTGACACCTATTGCATTGAGTCCTTATTCAACACGTTATAATTATGAATAACTGTTACATCAAACTGTTTAATAAAGTGTTGAATAAAAACTTCATTACAAAAGGACTTTATAATTATGAATAACTGTTACATCAAACTGTTTAATAAAGTGTTGAATAAAAACTTCATTACAAAAGGACTTTATAATTATGAATAAGTGTTACATCAAAATGTCAAATGAAGTCCTATCTGATATTGCAACTTGCATGCTCAAGCTCCTTTGTGGTTTCTATGTCATTAGAGTTACATAGCTGTTTTTTGTACTCTGCTTGTATCTGTTCTTTTTATTTTGGAACAGGGCCTTGATTGAATACATCTTTCTTCAGATATACAGTATTACAATTCTTACCTACATAGTCACCCACTCTTACTACTGTCAAATGGGGTTATTTGGGTAATTTTAAAATTGTTTTTATTTCTTAATACCATAGATTATCTTGAAACTTTCTAATTATTGAAAGGACTGGTAAGTACATGCAGTTTCTAGAAATGCAGTTTTTTTCATATTTGAAGGTTAATAATCCCCTTAAAAAAACACGACTGTTTTGCGTGTTTTCTCCAAACATACACATTATTGTGGCTACTTGGCATATAAACATTGTAGCATTTTGCATGATAAAATGTATGGCATTTATTCAGATGAAACCAATCTTAGGTCATCAGGATAACTTGAGACACAAACAGGATTTTGATGTAAATAATTCATATTTACACTTTTTACTAAGCTCCAAAGTCCAAATCAAATAGTAAGTTATAGAAGAAAAATTAATCGTGTTTTTATGGGAAGAAAACCTGATACATCAAATCCTGTTTGTGCTCCAAGTTACCCTTATAACCTAACATTTTTATTGGGTCATTTTCCCAAAAGTTTTGAAGAGGATATTAGTCTTGTTTTCTAATGTGTGTCTAAAGTTTAAGAATTAAGGCATGCTGAAACTAAAACATAGCCAAATCAGCAAAGTCAATCATGCTGTGCCGAATAGCTTTTTTCAGGTCATTGGACAATTGACTTATTACATTCTTTAGCTACATAGTTGTAATATGTTTTTTGATAATTTAAAGTTGTTTTACTTTGCTGTATATATATTATTATTTAGTCATATTCTATATCTACCAACCATAATATCAGTAGTCAGCAATGATTTTTGCTTATAAATATAACCAACGTAATTGAAACCTCTATTTTTCCGAAGTAACCGTGTTTGATGGAACTTTACCCTAATGTAATCAGAGCATTCCAAAAGTTGGTTGTCATTTAAATTCTGTGGCAGGTCATTTAAATTTGATGTTGCTCTGTAAAAACACTGTTACTATTTCACAATTTTGAGTTAAACTTGGTTGATTTTTAAAAAGGAAGAAAACTGCAAACTTTCTATTTATTAAAAATACAACTTTATTCCCTGCTTCAAACATGTTTTTTTCTGTTATTTATTCTCTGTTGTGATTGTCTAAAGGTGAAAGGAAGGATCAATGTGTATTGGATATCTATGTAAGCTGCGATGCTTGTGTAATTGGATAGTGGAGATCTTTAGAAATGTGACAAATAGTGTGAGATTGTCCTGTAGCCTATTGAGGCTGGAACAAGGAGGTCAGAGTCGTTAACCACAGAACACTATAATAATGATGACAATATAGGTAGAAAATACCAAGGACATAAATTCAAACAATAGTATCCTGTGAGATTTTGCTTTTAGCTTCTTTTCAAATGCCAGTGACATGAGCGGGTGATGCTTGAATCAAAAGTATTGTGTTCACTTTAGTTGCAAATGAAAAAGATTAGAGCATATTTTATGGTGTTGGCTCATGACCTGGGACTGAGTTTTGATAGAAAATTTTGGGGGACAAACTTTGTGTGATATGCATGTTATTGTGCAAATCACACAAACATAGTATTATTTTTTGTGCTTTGATGATGTCACCATGTTCACTCAAGCATAGTATGACCTCTTTGTAAAATTGGCAAAATGGGAGACAAATCATGGAAACAATATCTTTTGGGGACCATGGCCCAAGTGCCCCTCTGGCTACACCCATGGTGTCATGGCCTTTGCATAGTACTTGACAATGGTTATTAGGTATTTACTTCCTTACTAAGGACACAAAACTTTAGTGTTAGCACTTGAAGAGTTCTTTGTCAAAGTATCACACAAAATTTCGGAGAGAGAAAAGACATTGCGTCTCCGCTTGTCCAAAAGTTGGGGAACATGTACCTCTCAACCCCCTGAAACTCAGTCCCTGCTCGTGACATTCTGTTGTTTGTGATACTGATGCTATCATAAATCAGACAGTTTGCTTATAATGCATGAAGAAGATGCCAGTATACCCTTGGCTTAAAGCAACAAATGTCTGAATTAGGAATGGAAAAATGATGGGTCAGCTGTAATGTCTGCTTCTGTGCTAAAACATGTTACAAATTTTGGTAATTTTTTAAAGCTTGTTATGGGTACAGAAGGAAGATACACAAAAGCTTAGAACCAACTACACACTTTTTCAATGCATTCAATGAATATTTCTGTTTACTGATGTTCAATAAATATTCTGTTGAAAAAGCAAGTAGGTTACCAGCAGATGTTATACAATATTTCTGGCAAGTTTTATGTTGCTGTCAAGAAAGATGGAGAAGCACTGTTAAAGAATATTTATGTAGCTGAGGGTACAGAAAATCAATATGAATTTCATATGCAGGGTTACTATCGACTGGGCATGGCATTGGAGCAGTCTGGAGAGTACTTCGAATCACTTGTTGCTTTCTCAAGAGCAATGTCTCTAGATTCAAAGAATGCTGAATATCTAAAAGCTTTGACTGATACTTCGCTAAAGTCAAGTCTCAAAGGTAACAGAACAAAGCTGAGGTGAACTGTGATATTTTGTCGAAGTTCTATCTGTGGTTTGGCGTTTTTTGATTATGTCTGCATTGAGTTGTTGTCAGTATTTGCTACCAGAAATTGCATGATTTGTTACTCACTGAAATATGTTGAGATGTAAATTGTTTTTTTAATAGTGACTTTTCCATGCTGTTTACTTAGCTTATTTCGGTATTCATACATATTTTCATTTACCAGGTTTGCTTTGTGTAGCATGAAATGCATCAAGCTTTTTCCCTTGTTAATTGACTGGGGAATATGGATTTGACTGAGATCTGTAGTCTTTGTAGCTCTGTTAAATTTTGCTTTTGCAGATTCTTTGGAGCCTGTTATGAATCAACTTAAAGAAATGGGATTAAGTACGAACCCATTTGTCGTAACATCTGTTATTGGACAAGACTTGCTTGCTTGTGGTGCAATGAGTGAAGCTGCAGAGGTATAAAGCATTGAATCGTCTCTTTGAGTTTCTTATTTTTAACATATTTGCATTTTTGTTCTGAAGACAAGTTTATACAAACATGTGAAACAAAATCTTCAAAATGCTTAGCTTTTACACAACTTGATTAAGAGCTGAGGATGCCCACTCAGCAAGTGAAATATATACCCGCGAAAAATATCACAGTGATTGAATAATCGTTGCTGTCAAAGGATTTTTCTCAGTAGATACTGCTTACCTGTGATAGGGTTTAAATCAAAAACTCTGATAATTTTATTGCTGTAAAAATGGTTAATATACACTAGCTATGTTGTGCCATCAAGACTGTAATGCAGGCCAAGAAAACATTATTTGTTATTTTTTTGCTTCTATCTCCTTAATTTTATTTTGTGGCAAGTGTCAGATGATTCGTTATAGGGCTAAAGTTCGTGCTCGGTTGACTGTGAGAAGCCACTCCTCTCGTGGTCTTGGGCTGTTTTTTTAAGGCGTTTCAGTTTTTTTTTAAGGCGTTAAGGCGGTCTCTCAAATTTTTTCAACGCTCTCCCAAAATGCAGTAGAACCTCTCTGCACAATCACCGTTATGTACATCAAAACCTCGCTTTATGGCCATCTCGGTATTCAAATAACACCCTGGTCTTGGGTTTCATTTATATTGTTGCTCTTGTTGTTTAAGGTCTTAGAATGCGCAGTTACCATTGGAACTTGTAGCCTGAAGTTAAAAGGTTCTGTCTATTCAGCTCTCAGCAGCGCACTTTGGTCGCTGGATTGTCACGAAAGGTAATTATAAATTATGAATGAACGGGAAATCTTGGATGTTCGTGTAGTGTGCTAATCATTAGCAAGTCAAGGCCGTAACGCATTGCATTTTTTTCAAATATTTTAGAAGCCAAGTAAAGAATATTAGATATTTCCGTAAAATATTTTGTACTGCGCTTGATTTCGTATGCAGTGCATCATTCTTAATTTTCATCATCTACTTCAGGGATCGGCAACCTTTTGCTAACTGTGCGCCGACTTAAAGGTTTCAAATCATTCTGAGTGCCAACAACATATGTATATTTAGACAAGTCAAGGTCAATATACTTTCTGTGTGAATCATAACAAAATCGATATGTAAAACATATTGCTTCTGCGTGCCATTAGAAATTGCTTGGCGTGCCAAGTGTGGCACGCGTGCCGTATGTTGCCGAACCCTGATCTACGTTATCTGCTATTTGATTGGCAGATCCATTATATACATGAAAGAAGACCTAAAGATATCTCAAGCTCTTTCCGACATCTCTGGAGAGTGTAGAGCGTACGGAAACTTGGGAGCAGCGTACTTGCATCAGGGAAAATGGGATGATGCTGTGGAAGCATTCAAACAGCAATTGCTTATTGCTCAAAAGTTGAAGGTATTAGATTTATTAAAGCACACCAAAATTTGAGGAATGTACGATGATAGCAGTAAAAGTAGTTTCGTTTCGTTCAAATGTGTCTCATTAAATTGCACCTAAAACATTTTTTGTTAAACTCGAGTTTGGCCCAGTATGAAAGAGGTAAGAAAAAAAGTGTTTTCATCTGCAAGGATTTCGGGACATCGTGAACCAAGCCTTATCATCTTTCCTTGTGAATATTTTAGGCGAAATTTAAACGACTAATTGGTAATGAATGGAGTGAGAACAATGCGTCCGATCCACTGAAACTGATCTGAAAAGCGACGTGGGTTTGTAACACTTCAACAGCAGCGCGTAATTAATTTCACGTTATGCGTTGAGCTGAGTTCCGCCTTTCACGAGTTTCAACGGGCGAATAAGAATTAAAAGATATGTCCTGGTGATTGCACTTTATTTTGCATTCCCAGGCGTCTGATTGCGAAATGGCGTTGTAGCTTGGCTAGCAAAAATTTTCGCTCGAACCATATTTAATGCTCTTTTATACTGGGCCAAACCCGAAACTTTGCATGTTTTTTTACCCAGCACAAAAAACTCACGGCAGCTGCTTATAGCGGGCTGGGTATGGTGTGCAGTTCCGTCGGTAAGCACGATGAAGCGTTACGTCATCATCAGCTTGCATACGAGTTTCTAGCAAAAGGTCGCGACGTATTACTGAAGTGCAGAGAGCTCGGCAGAGTTGGTCAGTGCCGTCTAACACTGGGTGACTTGGACGGTGCTTTGGAATGCATGAAGGATAAACTCCAATTGGCCTCTACTCTCCAAGATGGCGAAAATGAGGAGTCTCAAGCGTACGTCGACCTGGCAGCAGCTTACAGAGCCATGGGGAGGTGTTACTTCTCTCTTTATTTTCATAGTTACTGCTATGCGAGCTTTTCACACTGTTTTGTAATGCTTTATTAATTTTCACAAATGGTGTACTCTGGCGTTACATATTCCGTCCTGTGTAATTATTTCAAAATTTAACACTGCGCTTTTTGCTGCAGACATTCGGATGAAGTTGCTTGTTTGAGGAATGCAGCAAACATTGGCAGAAAATCAAAGGACACTGTCACTGAAGCAAAAGCATTAGGATTGCTGGGTTTTGCGTTGAGACAAACAGGTACGAGTTGTCTTCAGTCCGTGACGTTTATTGTGTTCGCTTCCAACATCGAAACGTCACAGAGCAGTCTTCGCGTTCTCCCAGCTTTGTTTGGAGTCGAAAACGTCACTTACAATTGCGTGCCCGTGCTGTACACACTGAACGCGCTCGCAAATTTTCGTTGATTTGACGAACAATCGCCGTGATATTTTGCAGTGCAACAACAGTGGCTTTGCTTTTCAGGTGACCTCGCCTCAGCGAAAGCAGCGTATGAAAGAATGCTTGACATCGCACTCAAAACGAACGATAAGTCACTTGAGAGTCGGTCTTGTGCCAACCTGGGCATCGTTCACCATCAAGTACTGCTTTTTAAAAGGTTTGCTGGCAATCTCGCTGCTGCTGTTTGTTTTCCTCACGTATTTTACATTCTCAGACCTCCGATTACGAAATGGCGCTGAAGTTGCAAGCGCAGTGTCTTACACTTGCCAAAGAGACCGATGACCTTGCCGCTCAAGGGAGAGCGTATGGAAACATGGGAAATGCCTACAGCGCTCTTGGCTTGTATGAACAGGTAACTCGATTCTCTGCCTCGGAAATGCGTTGCTCTCGTGTGGAGTAAAATGCTCTCCGGTTTGTATATGCCGTCGTAGAACCGAACGCCGACGACAAAAGCTTTTCCTTTTCTTCTGCGGCGTCGTTCCGCGTCAGCTTCAGTGAACGTCGCGGTTCGGACCATTCCGTGACTAAAATGCCAACTGCAGCGAAAAGTCGCGTGTCGTCGACAACGTAAACTCTTTTGCTGAAAGGTTTTTGTTCGGGTCGATTTCGTGTACAGCAGTCCCTATGGGAAAGTAGAATGTTGAAATTGGTTTTGCAAAACCGCAAAGCTGGGTCAACGACCCGCTAAGGTGTAATTTAATCTCCTTTGTTGCGACGGAATGTTTACTGCTGATCGTTTTGGCCTTTTTCCGCTTTTTCATTTAATTATCTGCAGAGTGCGTTCTACCATGCAGCACATGAATTGCAGGCTGTTAATTACCATCTAAAAGAACTCGAAATGTCAGCATTGATCAAAGACAAAGAGTCCGAATGCAGCACGCACGGAAACTTAGCCGTTGCATATCAAGCTTTGCATGACGAAGATCGTGCTTTGCATCATTATCAGTAAGTGTAGATGATTTCAAACGTCCTTTTTATCGTCTTTCCTAAGCGATGGAGCAACGAACAGCACCGTTCTTCATTTTACTAGAACCGAACTTTTGTTTCAGGCGCCAACATGAGCTGGGGAAAGAAATAGACAGTTTTCCCAATCAGTCTCGAGCTTTGATGAACCTTGGCAATTTTCACAACACACTCGGCCAATATCGCAAAGCTATGGATTTCTACAACGAGTACCTTCGCTTGCTGGATGTGAACCCGGACAAATCTGGACAATGCAGAGCTCTTTACAATCTCGGATTCGCCTGTTTTTCTTTGAAAAACTACCAAGAAGCCATGACAAGCTACCAAAGAAGCGTCGAGATTGCCACAGAGTGCCAAGACAAAGTGGCCATGGCCAGAGCGTACTGCAATCTGGGCTTGGCCAGGAAAGAACTTGGTCAGTACGAAAAGGCGTTTGATTGCCAGAAGATGTTTTTGTCACTTTCCACCGAACTCAAAAGTGCCCGCGGCACTTTCAAAGCTTTGGGCAACATGGGCGACATCTTCGTTGCCGAAAACGAGTTCGATCAAGCGGTCGGGTTTTACCAGCAGCAAATGGCGGTCGCTGAACAGAATTCCGATCTAGCGTTAGTTGCGCCGGCGTGCGCTTCTCTTGGCGCCGCATTCCGAAAGTCCGGGCAAGTAGACCAAGCGATCGACATGCATTCCCGCGAAGTTGACATTTATCAAAATACTCTGAAAGACGCTGCCTTAGAATACAAGGCGCAGGGACGACTTGGCGCGGCGCTCACTGAACGAGAGCGTTTTCACGACGCGTCAGCGTGCTACGAACGTCAACTGGAGCTGGGGGTGGCCAGCGCCGATCCAGCGTTGGAAGCTCAAGCGTTGTGCAACCTCGCCATCACGTCCACCAACTTGCAGGACTTTGAAAAGGCGCAGAGTTACTTGAAGAAGCAAGTTGATGTTCTGCGTCAGCTCAAAACCAAGTCTGCGAAAACCGAAAGATGCAAAGCGTTGTGCAGCTTGGGCGAATGCTGCGAGGCTCTTGAGCAGTATCATGATGCTGTCCTTTTCCGGCAAATGGCTTTGACAATGGCGAGCGAAACGCGCAATTTGGCGCTGATGGACAGAGCCCTGAAAGGTTTGACGAGCGCGTACCGGCTTCTGCAAAACTTCAGCCGAGCCCTCTCGTTTTGTCAGCAACGGCTGATCGTTTGCGAACGTTTGAGAGATACCCGTCTGACGGCGGCGACCTTCGGCGATCTCGCCATTTTGCAATCGTCGATCGGCGAATACGAGGAGGCGCTGCAGTCGCTCAAACAGCAAATGAAGATTGGAGTAGACCTGGCGGATGAACTCATCACCGGCGACGCAGCATGTGGCCTGGGCAGCGTCCACTACTTGATCAAGGACTACGTCAATGCAGTAAAATTTCACTCCCTTGACCTCGAGATAGCGCAGCGAAACGACAATCGCCCGTGCTTGGGCCGCGCGCACGGCAACCTTGCTGCAGCTTACGAAAAGCTTGAGGATTTTTCGAGCGCTGTGAGCCACCAGGAGCAACATCTCTTTATTGCGGAGGAGCAGGGCGATGAAGTAGCGAAGCAAGCGGCTTTGTTTGGAATAGGCAGGTATGACGATGGGTCGCTGTGTTGTGAAATGATATGTTATTCCAAGTCAGCGATTAGTGACCTCTCAGAGCACTTTTATTGCCCGCAGGCACTTCAGATGGCCATTGTTCGTGCACTTCTTTTTACCATACGATTCTAGGACGATTGCTTTTCACTTCGAGGCTTCTTTTTAGCGTACGCTGACTATTTACAGCAAAATTTTGCGGGTCGCGAAACTAATCTCTGCGGCACACCTCGTACAAAGCGCAGGAGTGTTAGCGCAAACCGTTATGCTAAATTTCTGAGTGGCTGGAGAACGTGAACGCCAAAGTATATAACAACCGTACACTCCGCATCAGCAATTGCATATTGTCGCCAAATGCTTAATCAAAAACGCAGGTGACTGTAAAAAACATTTGCTGTTTGTTAAATCAGGTTTGGTTCCTAATGTGTTTTCGTTTCTTAAAATCCTTTGCTCAACTGTCGTCTAAATTTTAAAAACGACATCGACGTTTCAGCCAAGTAACAGGAAGTTTTCATCAGGACGAATGGCAAGAGAGCATAAGAGCAATGGAAATAAACAAGCCCGCCTGTTAACATGGCGTAGTGATAACAGTGATTGCGACCATGAAAAGGCAAGGGAGTAGGGTGTGAAATAAATGAAGGTAATAGCGATAAAAATAAACTGTTAACTGAATAAAAAAACAAAGTAAAAGTATGCAATCAACTATTCCTACTGTTAGTTGTCTGAAACGTCGGTGTTGTTTTTAAATTTTTATGACAGTTGAGCAAAGGATGTCATTATTGTTATCCTGTTGGCTGGTTCGGCAAAATGTGTTTTAGTATCAGTTGAGAGTTGGCAATTGCTTGTAATTTAGCGCTTGATAACATTTAATTTTAAACAAGCGGTGCGACGCGCGCGGTTTGCTTAGGATAAAAAGTTTTATCGGTTGTTTGTGTCCAGAAACACGCTTCTTTCCCACGGCGACTACTCAAGAGCGACCTTGCTCTTGCAGCAGGCAGTGCTACTGCAGGACGGTTCGACCAGCGCGGATCTGTCGATAAGGATCCGGTATTATCTTGGAATAGCGATGTGGGCTTGTGGTAACAGCCCTTCCGCAATGGATCACTTGAACAAAGCTGCTAAAATCGCTGAAAAATCTTGCCAGGACAAGCTGTGTGCGCGAGGTTTCCAAATCGACGACGCACATCTGATGGGCACACTAGTCGACCTCTTCTCGCTACTAGTAATGTGTTACTCTGCTCTTCTGTGTGTTCTGTCCAGTGCCGGACACACGGAAGAAGCGCTGGCTGTGGCGGAGAAATCGAATTCTTATATGGAATTGTTCCTGCGCAACGCCAAGTTCCATCGACAGGACGCTTTTGTCGGCGTGAGCCAAATGCTCGATTACTGCCGGCAGCAGAATACAGTGCTGTTGTACTTCACCATCTCAGCCTCCCGGCTGTTTGCCTGGATGCTGACACCAGATGGTAAGATATTCTCGCCTGAAAAAGTGGCTCTTTCGAACACGAGCGATACTTCTGACACAAGTTCTGCATTTCAGCAGGCAATCTTGTCGCTTTGGAAAAGCTTAGGTATCGATAGCTCGGATTCTGATTTGAATAATCAGGATAATGACATCGATTTGGTGGAAAAAGTTGACGCTCCGTCACCGGAAAGGCATCGTCTTTCCTTTACAGAAATGGTCCAGAACCAACACGCTTTTCAATGGAGAACCGATCATTTAAGCACAGGAAAGGGGTGTCTGCTGCCCTCCGACAGTTCGCAGACCTTGCAAAGTGGAAAGAACCCCCACAGCATTCTTTACGATCTCCTGATTTCAAAATTCGACGACCAGTTGGAAAAGCACCTGAGTAGCGAAAACCCGTGTTCCCTGCTGATTGTTGCAAGCGGGGATTTGCTGCTTGTGCCTTTCTGTATGCTCAGGAAAAAATCGACTGATTCCTTTTTGTCGCAAAGATTCTCGCCGGTTCTGCTGTCTTCGTTCTATCAACTCAGTAGTTCGACAGCACCTTCCAAATCATCTGCAATATGCAACAGGGCGTTGGTTGTGGGCAATCCCCTCCTGCCGAAGTCGCTTTTCAGAGAAGGCTGGTCCATGTCCCAAGCATCGGAAGATGAAGCGAATTTGATCGCAGGGATGTTGCGGGTAGAACCCCTGACCGGTAAGTCAGCAACTCGCGCCAGTGTCCTCGAAAAGCTGGAAGCAAACGAAGTGGTACATTTTTCTTGCCGGATATCTCGCAATAAGGACAAATTTGGCATTGTCCTCAGTTGCGATAACCAAGACTTTCAGGATGACTCGCCACTGGATATGGAAGACGGCACACCTGTCTTTGCTGTGGACGCGCTCTCCGATACTAGTCGGTCGCCCGCACTGCTGGAAGACCAGCTTTTGACTATAGAGGACATACTGCTCTTGGACTTGACTGCCACGAAGTTAGTTGTGCTTGGATCTCCGCACTTGTCCTTGGCGGGAAGCAGTGAGAACCATGTTGGGCACCTTGCCTCCGACCTTTCTCTGCTTTGCAAGGCATTTTCATTAGCTGGATGCAGATCGCTACTCGCTTCTATATGGCCTGTGCCGGAAACAGCCGCAAAATTAGTCATGCAGACATTTTACGCCAAGCTTTTACAGGGCTTTGCTTCAACAGAGGCGCTGTCGTGCGCCACAACCACTCTCAGAACAAGTCAGCAGTTCGAACACCCGTCGTACTGGGCCGGCTTTCTGCTTGCCGGTCCGGACCTCCGCCTGGCCTCTAAAGACCTGTCAACAATACATGCGCTGATTTCAGTCCTGCAAGGAAGTGCGTCGAAGGCAGTGGGGGCGTTGAAGATGGTGAAGTACTTGATTCACAAATCGATACAACGTTCAACTGCGCATGATCACCCCGGGACAGTGCCGATGTACACGTCGCAAGTAAGTTCACTATTTGGTTGCACCTGCCATCGGTTGACATTAAAGGGTTGGGTATAAGTGCAAATTTGCTTTGGTTTTCAGCAAGTAAGTCTATTTACATAAAGGCATGGGTGGATTCTGTTGGATTAAAAGATTGTCACTAACGCAGTTACGTGCTACTTGTTGTAGCAATGTACAGGAAATGTAGATTTCCTTTTTTAACTACATGCTGTTGGGGTTGGGCAGCATTTTCTTAACGCACAATCCTTTGCAATGTAAGGGAAGTGCTTACGGCAGTTGAAAGTGTTTGGCTAATCGTTTCGTTCGGCAAGTATGACGAGTTCTTGCGCCGTCGGTGAAAACGTGAAGTTTTACTTCCACACTATCCGGATCATAGAACAAATATTTAGCGACATCTGGTTTAATGTCATAATGAAAACATGAAGGTGCATCGCACAAAAGTTCATCTTTACCGTCCAGCAGCTGCATGGTTGAAAACTCGCTTTGTCACTCAGCATGGCTCTCTTCTCTACTGCTTCAAGCAAGTAGAGTGGTGGATAAGTGCGATATTGCTCAGTTTGCACTGCCGAAGTCGTAATCACTCCTGGAATTGTCTGTAACTACGCGTCGTAATGATTTCGTTTACACAGCTTCAACCAGTACTTGCAATCTTGGTCCAGTTTAGCATGATTTGTTTTTTGCTCTTATTGAAGCTATTTTCTATATTAACGAGATGTTAAATCACAATTGCATCCGATGTTTTGCCCGATCTTGAAGCGGCCAATATTTTTAACAACGTTACTGGCTCCGTTCCATCATCGCATGAGAAAAACAGCAGACGACTACCTCCACCGGCTATTTACTTCTTAACACATTTCATACTGATCGTATCAACCGCCGCATTTGCGGTTTTTCAAAGCAAGTCCCTCGTACGATCTAAAACCCACTGATTCAGTTCAGCTTGAAAGCTAATGTAATAACTCTATTTGCGCATAAATTAATGCCATTCAGCTCAGCTTGTTTCTGGTGAGCCTTTCGAAACATCAAATCGCGCCAAACCGCACGTTTCCTTCAGTGCCGCTTCACTGCGCTCAGTTCATTGCTTTGTTAAACAGGAGAGCGTCTCCAGCAAACTATGCAGTGCTCGTGGCTGGAGAGAGCTGTTTTCATCCGCTGGGTTCGAACTGAGACCAAGTTTCAACGGTCTGCCCGCTGCTGTGTTCTTTCCACAGACTGGATTTGATTCCACACTTCCGGTAAGCCATTTGTAATTTGAAATCATTTCTTCCAACCTTCTTCAGATTAGCTTCTGTCGTGAATGCGAACTCAAGCAAATCCAGAAAGTATAAAGCCGCATTTTTGAAAAATCGTGCGCGGGTGGAATATCACATACTAATGAACAAGTAATGCTAAACTGCTTGTTTTTTGTTTCGCTTGATATAGCTCTAAACTTCATATAAAACATCATGGCTGGGTAATCGCCAGTTGCGGCGCTAAACTATACGTAACCTTCATAAACTTCTACTTTGCTCGGTTTGTTGGACGAACGTCCCGTGGTAGGAATCGTTGTGAAGAGCAAGTATTCCAAACGCTGTACGTGCCGCGTCACGTCACGTTGCGGCTTAGAGGCAGATATTTGCTTCGACTGCTTTGGTACAGCGACAATCCGCATTGTCTTCCGCTGCTCAACAGAGATTTGCCGAAACTCTCACTCCGTTTCTGGATTTACCTGCGGACGCGCTGGATAGTATCGGCCGGCTGACCTTATCGCCGAGCAGTGCCTCCTCTGTTCTTCGTTGGTTACGAGAAGTTTCAAAGGCAGAACAGTCGTCCCGTTCCGATCCAAGCCAAATGTCTTGCCAATCGAAACTGCGTGTGGATCGCACCACCTGGGAGACTGACGGGTGCAGCCAGCTTCTCCAGTCGCTCGGTAATTTGTATGACTTCAGAATGCTGCGACCCGTTCGTTTAACCAGTCGACGCGATTTTATTTCAACACAGTTTACTGGTCTGGCGACGAATCAAGTTTTAACGCGAAGTCTTGCACTTGTTCTGCAGTTATTGAAAGCTCGTTTTTACTGCCTAGTGCAGAGTATCGTTGTAAATGCGAATGTGTTTCGTTCGGTTGACGAACGTTTTTTTGAACAATTTGAAAAATGAGCTTTTTTTATTTGAATTAGGAATGACTAATGAATAATTTCCATCGAGATTGATTTTATTTCACTTAATAACTTACGGAGGCTTATCATTGCTTTCTCTTGCTAGAACTGAAATTCACTGTTGTCTTGATGTGCATGGTTTCCATAAATGTTACTGGCCGTTACAGCTGCGCTACTGACTGGTCGATTCTCATTTTTAGAACTCGGCCTGTGTCTGCGTTCGATCCGTTTCGTGTTTCTGAAGCGAATAAAACTGCTGTCTCGTATGCTCGCACTATTGTAGCAGATTCATTATAGGAATTTAGATGACCGGAGCTGAAGGCATCAAGTCACCGTCAGATGATTGTCTCTTGTCTTGTGCAGCCCTCCAGTAATTCTCGTTAATGTGCTACCACCATATTATTATCTCTCTTTTTCTTGGCTTTTTAGTTAAAAAGTTCGAAGATTGTGTGCTTTGCATTTTATTTATGCAATTGCTAACGCCCATTTTGGTGTCAACGCCCATCTTTGTGCAGGTAATTAAACCCGACGCCAGAAATTGCGCAGAATTTTAATGGTTTTACAAGTTTCTGATCACCTCTTTTGGAGTCCAATCTCCTCGTAGTTGCGAGCTGAAGTGCTATTTATTGCGTTCGACTGGTGACTCACACGAATCCGCTTCAACTCACTTCAAGTGCTAATATCCCACTTCAGCCAGGATCCCTAAGGTGAAAGTTGTAAACCGTATGTCAGCAAAGCTGGTAAATTTTTGTTGTATGTGACACAGGCATCAATGCCCTAACGGTCAATGAAGATAATGTTGAGCTTTCTTTTGATCGGAGCAATTATACTGACGTCATAAAAGCGACAACGGAAGCGCTCCAGTTATTGTTTGGTAAGGTCGTTTCCATCATTGTGCTCGAGCGCCTTTGTTCTACAATACCAAGGAAGTACTTTACGTCAACTCGCGTATTTCAGAAATACTTAGCCATTTTGATAGCTTATAGTGGTCTGGGTGATTGCTTACCTAAAGACGTTTTGCACTTTCGAATTTAACTCCTGGTTAAAAACTGCGCTTCTGTCGACGAAGATGTCCATAAACCAGTTATCAGTTAAAGGTGGAGGATTCTGTAGTTACTATCGTTTGACTGCGTTGCAGGCGACCATGTATCTTCGTCGTGGCAAAGCGATTGTTTGGCGCATCCGACGAACATCCACTCATCTCGTAGAAGCGGATCTGTGCGCTCTTCGGTATTTTCACCATAATTTTATTTTATTATTATTTTTTTAAATCCGCAGTTGGTTTTGACCGAAATTATCTTATCGAACCCCAGTGATGGCAAGAAATATTTTATTTCATGCCCATTCAGAAACAGTCAGTGATTTCCAAACTTGTTTAGGCCGAGACGAACTTTTTCACGCAAGTTTTGTGTGCGGCTTGCAACTGAGACACAGGTGATAAAGTTGTTCATAATAAACGTCGTCAGCTTGCATTTGATAGGAATGAATCTGTATACCATTACACAGGCAGGTGATGATGTTCTCTGATCGCAAATTTTTAACTCACCCATACGATCTACGTTTTGGCGGATAGGTCAGCAAACATGAGATTACAACCTCACGGTTTCCAGCAACCTCTGATAGTTCTGCTGGCTCCAGACCAAGACGGCACCAAGTCAGGTCGGAGATGTAATCAGGCCGCCTTGTCCTTGGATGGTCTCTGGGTCGCTTTCCCGTGGGTGTAGCCAGCATGATTTGTCTCTCCAACATTTTGGGGGCATTATGGCCACGTGGTTGACCCACCACAGCTGCATCGGATTTCTATTCGGAGAAGCGACTCGACAGTCAGACCTTCACGAGTTTCACAGCTACACACTTTTTCGCGAAGCGTCACATCATGAACTCTTCGCAAAATCACATTTGGCAGCTTTTACTTGCAATATCCCTCTTTCAGTCATTACCAAGATTTATGACCGTAGGTGAGGATTGGAACAAGGACCGATTTAAAAACTGACAGCTTTGCGCTGTTTCAAAGTATTGTGACCACGGAGCGATACAGCTCACTTAATACCGCGTTTACTTTACTAATCGTTGTATCAATCTTCTTGTTTTGTCTTCTGTCACTCCCGAATACCACCTCAAGTTACTTAACTTCTCGACCCGCTGGAGTACAGTGTGGCTTACTTTCGGCATACACTGACTTGAGTTTCTGGAGGTACATAGTACTTCGATCTTTTTAGTGGCAGTTTTCATTACAGCTTCGTTACACGCAGCTGAAAACTGATCAATTGCATGTGGAAGATGCTGTTAAGAAAAACAGGCAGCGCCAAATTGCCTGAAAAGAGCAAACAGTTGAGCTTGCACCTTTTAACAGTGACACCCTCGTCGACTCGGCTGTTACTGTCTATCCAATTCATATACTGTAGAATATGAAGAGAAGGACCGACACACCCTTGTCAGTGTCCAACATTCACGGCGAACGATTTTGACTTTGGATTGCAATGGCTTGATGACCAATAGCAGGTGGCTGTTAACAGCGGACTCATGCAAAACTCCCCATTTTTTGAGGGCCCGGGTCGTGTCCTTTTCCAAGGTCGAAAAAACAAGCGTAGGCATTTCAGTGCTCCTAAGATTTTTCGAAGATCTGTTGGTGAGTGAAGATTTGGTCTTCAGTGCTACGACCAGCAAGGAAATCGCGCATTTTATTATGCATAGCTAATCAAATGCACCATGGCGGTGTTCCCCAACTCTTTTTCTTTAATGACTCAGAAGCTGGGCTAAATGGAATGTTCCACACTATTCAAAAGACCTTACTAGTGAAAAGAGACCCGCACTATCCCCTTCGTTGATCCGCACTATCCCCTTCGCGTTTAGTTACTTTGGCCCAATGACACACTGAAAGCATTGGCCTATGATGAATAAGAACGTGAAAAAAAAGGTGCTGATATCATTTATTTTTAGCTGACCACATTTTTGTTTTGAAAAGCAATTGCTATTGTGAATACTTTTTCAACTTGCCCTGTAACCCTCTTTAAAACTACTTTGTTGCGAACCAACTGGGGGACACTGCACTATATAGCAATTATTGCCCAAGAAACGATTAGCGCATCTTTCCGTTGAACTGAAGCCTGGCACAGGTATATTCGTCATAACGAAACAATCTGCTAATTTGTATGCAAATGGTTTAACCAGTTCTGTTTCATTTCTCGAAAATTTATCGGCTTTTAACTACTTCATCGGCGCACTGATCCACCACACCATGCCACGGGGAAAAACCAACATGAGTGTGTGCTTACGAAGCTGAGATCGACCGAGCTTGGAACCCTTTATTTCTTGCAGGTCTCGGCTCTGCACTCATCCTTTTCTTCAGCGAAAAGATTGTCCGTTGTTGACTTTCCGGTAAATGTGGATTTCAATGTCTCCTTCCAGTCCGTGGCAAGCGAAGGAAGCTCTCAGCAATTTGGTTCATCGGAATATAGTGCTGTGCAGAACAGCGACTGTGGAATCTTGCCGCTGGGCGAACCGAAAGTGTTCACCCAAGAACGTCCGAAGAATGCTGGCCTCCTTGCCCCAACTCCTATTGTGCCACCGGTAATTAACTTAGCTTCATTTTGCGAGATGCAGTATGTCTGGGACACTATTGCTCGCCGGAGTTGTTTTTTGGTCCGCTTTTGACATTTAGTGTTATTCTACTTTGAACGCCAGGACACGTCTCCTTTAATTTCGTTTCTCTGTCATGTCAATTTAAAAAAGCGTTTAAGCAGCCTGACTTGTTTCCAACTCTTAATTTTCAATCTTTCTGGTTGTAACAAGGTTACTTTGCAGTGCTTGTGGGTATCACGATATCCTGTAGCACGGCGCAAGAGTTTATTGTTGAATTTCAGATTCCGACGCTGTTTTCACAGAAAGCTCCTCTTGCCAGCCCAGCAAAGATATCGCCCCTTGCCTTCAGTCCTTCGAAGAAGGTGCACTATTCTGCGTCACCAGATAAATCGTCACCGATGTCGAGGTCGTTTGTGAAACCAACGCTGAAACAAGCGGCGGACGGACGTGGCGATGAATCTCCCTCCCCCCGCACAGAACACGTTGTCGGGAAGGCACACAGCAACCTTCCATTGTTCTATCAAGGCCACCGCAACCCGGACACCAAGGTCTGCGTTGTCAATCCAACTCCCGGCGACAAACGCGTCTCGCAAAGCTCGGAGAGCCGTTACATGTCCGTGTTTGAGAGCTTGCTCGCTAAAAACCACGAAGACCAGCGATCGTTTCGAAAGCCGACAACCAGCCCTGAATTGTCGTCTGCATCGCATTCAGATCAAGACAAGTACCGTTCGAGCGCTGGCAGCTTAGACGCCTCCGGCTGTGCCGGCGCGTACAAGCCAGCGCCGAGCGCTGCTCGCGCTCTCGGCGTGCAATCCCCCCAGAGCGAGTACAGCGACATTGTCGACAAGCTGAGCGACATCCACGTTTCCAGTCAACCCTCGGAAGACCCGGCACTGACGCACACGCACACAGCTTATCGATTGGTCCATTCCGAACGCAACGGTCACGGCACTACTCCCAAGCTTCAAGCGTACAAAGTACAAACTGTGTTTGTGCCCATACCGACCAGCGACGCCGCCGTCGTTTCAAGGAGTTCTTCGTCTCACTCCGCGTCAGCCGCGAGAACGAAACGCCTTCCGCCGCCGTCCGCGACGAGCCGAGCGTCGCCGGCGAAGTCAGATATTTTTCAACACTTGGCGTCTGTGAATAAACTGAACACTTCAGAAGACCGAGTGCACTTTGTTTAATCAAACGCCGCGAGGTTCGGAACTTTCCTTCGTACTCTGACGTTGCTCAGATATTTGTGAGCACGTCGGTGGGTTTTGCAAACGCAACTGTGTGCGCGAGCGTTCAACACTCCAAAGCTGTCTATGGTAGCGTTAGGTGCTTTCCAAGAGGCATGAAAAGTAAGCTCGTACAGTCAGTGCGTGTTTCCTCCGCGTTGAACATTTCTGTCGTTAGTTTTGAAAAGGCAGTTGCTACCAGAATTTGAAGCTTGATTTTACTTCTACATCTTTTTATATTCGTAATTGGAAAAAAATAATGCATGAAATGAAATCTTAAATATGACACAAAACCTGAAAAGATTGTAGCCTGGCTTGAAAAACACCAATTTTAATAGAAAAGCGTAATGTCGAAACGAAACAAACATATCGACTGTCTTCATTTCGTGAATCGTTGCCCTCTACCTCGACCTTTAGCCTACGTTCGCTACTTGTTATTTTTAATGCTGGTGGTTTTTATTTTATGGTTTGTAGCTTGGTGCTTACATTATCGACAGTTCTTCACGTCGAGTGCAGCAGTAGAAGATGTACTTTCCATTGCACAGTTTTTTTACTTCGTAAACTCGCCTCCGCCAAGTCGATCCAGGTTTTGTTGCCACTGTGCGCAGTGCTTTTCGTGCTGGGCTGATACACTGTATTTGAAACACTGAAAAAATATATTTTTGCTGTTTTTTTATCTTTGCTTTGCCATTAAGCGTAGAGGTAACAGACGAAGCCATGATTGTCAATTGAAAAGCAGCCTATTGTAGGCAGCTTTTGTGACGCGCAGCCTTTCTTCACGCTGACACGCTCCCTAGTTCGTTGCAAAAGCCGTTAAGTGTCGGATGCATTGCGAACTGAGTCAGAGGTGCATCGTCGATCGTTGCCCGCGTTTGTCAGGGAATCGACGCACGGTATTTTGTATTTTCTTATTTTGACGAAAGTTGACTGATGTACTTTGACTTGAAGATTTTAGCCCGGTAGCCTCCATTCTGTTGTAGGGCCGACGTACACCGGTTGCGTTGTGTGCTTTCTACGAAAACGTACAAGAAATCGCGATGTACAGTGATGATGAATTTTATAAGTTTGCGTTACTTTCGTTTTGTGATTGTATGCGACCATCTTTATTCCACAAGTTTTTTGAGTCTCTTGCCATTAATTAGGCAGGTTTCACTGCTTTTATTTGCATGTGTTTGTTTTGTTTAATCGGAGTTATTAAATGTCTTAAAATGAATGTTGTGTGAGAACAATAAGCATTGGTGCGAGACGCTAGGCAGAGTTTTCGTCTCGAATGTAGCATCGAGCGCGAAATTATTCTGTTTTGGGTTGAACGTTTTGACATGAAGGAAACAAACCATCTGTACAGTTATGCACCGATCATTGTGCTGTTTACTTCTACAAACGTAAATAATTAACTTAATTCTTTTATGCTTGACAATGCGGTCTTTCTATAATTTCACTTGAAACTCAGTCATTGTGCTTGAGCTCCTTGTTTTTAATTTTGTGATGATCACGCTTTTCCATAAAAATTTTGACTCGTCAATTTCCAAGATTGTTAAAAGCAAGACCATGTCGTACGTGCGCTTCTTGTACTTGAGCGGCGGTGTATATAATTTTGGGTTATACTGGATTAGTTTCATTTTTTGATGCCGACCCGATGTTGAGTTACATAGTTTGACGTCATCGTTAGACACTGGCTCAACTAATCGTATGACAGCCGCAGGAGGTCGCAAAAGTGAAACTACAAGCTATACGTAAAAACGCTGAAGCAATGCATATTTTGTAAGACGCATTGGTAGACGTGTTTTGAATGTGAAAAAGAAGCTTTGTTTGGAGTGACTTTTAAGTCTTTAAGTTTTCTGCAGGCCTGTGGATATGTGCAAAGCAGTAGCCTACCTTGTTCATGACAGTCAACTGTTGACGTGCAACAAGCTTAGGAGTTTTGTACCAAAATGTCTGTGTAAAGTACCACGATTGCTTGGTCTTTCCATTAAAATACCAAACTCTCACACAACTGATTGTGTAATTCAACTAAAAATGATGAATTCGCTTCTAGTCTAATCGATTTTGCACGAGACATTAATATTCTCTGCGTTAATTATCTGATTCGTTTGTCAGGTATGCTTCGATGAATTCGCTGACGATGGAGAGTTGCTTTATTCCTCACGATTTTATTTAAATCAGTAGATTTTTCGTTGTTATACGTCTGCAAAACTTTCACTTTGTTTAAAAATCTGGTTTGTATTTCAGGCATAACCGTTAGTGAAAGTGCGTGGCATTTGAAAATTTGACAGTGCCTGGCTTTGAACTAGACGGAAAGTTATTGGTGTTATCAGTCTTTAATTGCGAAAATTAAATGGAAAAGGTGAGTCTAACTTGCAGAAAGTTAATGTAATTATTTACCCATCTCATAAAAGCGCAAGTCTCCAAAAATTCCATGAGCTATGAGTTACAAGTGAAAAAACGTCTTCAGGTGTTACAAATGTACACCACATGAAATAAGACAATCTTCTTGAACTGCATCGAAAATTTCCAACCCTGTCAGAATTAGAATTTTATCTGAAGCTAATGCCACACAATACGTGGTGAACTGCAAGGTTTTTCTAAAAGTCAAGTCATGTTTGCTGTGAAGTGGGCAACAAATAACGCATTTCAAATGACATTGTTTAAACGAACAGCACAGGTTGAACGAAAGGCGGCCAAAAGAGTCACTTGATCAAGTCAGCCTATATTTAATGACTGCCAAATTTCAGTGGTGCAGGTGAGGCGCAGAACATGAGTTCAAAACAAAAATAGGCTCAGTTTGAGGTAAACGATTCAAAAACATGTACAAATCACATATATATCTCACATGAGAATCAATACCCAACAACCAGATGCGATTTCACTTGATAGGAAAATATATGTCATGACAAAGTTACATTTCAATGCAACAGGTTCCACATACTGCCGCTTTTTTGCCACAAGCAGTTCTAACACTCTCATGATGAAAATTTTCTGAGAGTTGTTGCCTTGTGCCATGATCATGTATGTTGTAAAGCTTTGAAAAATAGATGTCAGGATATTGGCATTACAGTATACTTGTACATAAACTTTGCCAAAGCAAGTTGGTACAAATCAGACACTTTGAAAATTTTCAGTATTTTAAAAATATGTTTGCACTTGATCTTGTGTTGGTAAAGTCACCACAAACGTACTTGTTTTCTTACTCAACAATAGGTTTCAATTTTAAGGAATTGCCCACAAAACTGATGATAGAAATGGGAAAGCCCAAAACCCCTCTTTGCTGTACTCCATCAATTCACCGCCCACTGAAGTTAAATCCATCGACCCTGCATGGATATTGAATACTGAATTTGAAACACAGTTGAAAATCTACAAAGACAATCTTTCGAAGCTTGAACTCGATGGAGGCTACTGCTTCCACTTCTGAAACCACGCTGTAGATCAGGATGTGCAAACATGCAACACTGCCAGGCCAAATGCCCATCAGCAGATTGGTCCACGGGCCACAGCTGTATGCAGTGGCTTAGCGAGGCTAAGTGCCTCCCGGGGCCGACCACATAAGTTCCGCCTTTTCCACCCCTCAAAACTTAAAAGAATTTAAAATGAAAGAAGATAATGTTTCTTGCTTATTTGAAGATATAAAGGTTACTAAAACATCTTGAAGATCACAATCAAACACACACGAACTGAAATGGGTCTTGTTTTTCATTGTCGATTATGAGTCTTACTTTTTTCCGCTTGTCGCTCTCTTCGTCATTATTACATTCTTATATTTTTCTTTTTTTACATTAAGGTTGGCAGATGCGTTTTGTAAAAATATCTGCCATTTTGTCAACAAAGACGAATCTAGACTGCATTCGTAAGTGCATATTTAATGCCACTAATTCTCGAATAACATTTTTTGACAAGAACGGTTTTTCGACAATGCATTTATTTTTTGTGTTATTTTCTTTACAATTTCATGAAGCTCCCAAAATGGTAGGTTTGAAAATTTATCAAACAGTGCATAAACCTACGCTTTGTAAGAATAGTCTATAGCCCTACGCTAAGCATTAGCAAACTAACCTACTGTGAATTAAAAATGATAACCGTAGTGTTTTGATGTGAACGTCGGCGTTTTATTAAACTCTAAAAAAAATAATGCAATTTAAAAAATAATGCAGAACTTCGTAAAATTCCGATTTTACATGTTGTATATAAATTTCTGAAGTGCACATCTTTCCATAAAATTTGGTGGTATTTGCCATTCTACGGTGGTATTGCCTGTATGAACACCACTACACAACTAATAACTTTTTGCGTTGTACATTCTCTTCAATTTACAACAAACATTCTCTAGCTCACCTGAAACTCTTCAAAAAATTTCTCACTACATTCTGGACCACTAAGACTGGCTGAGAGATGACCTGCCGGTTGATTCGTTGGCCTTTGCTTGAGCCAGTTATAGTCCACTGACGAAATAATGTGTCTGTTCCATGCAGCTCACATGGTTGTGACAGGTTCGTTAGTTTCTACAACAAGGGTCTGCAACCTTTCCCTTGTCGCGAGCCAAAAACAAGCTCTGCAAGGTCTGGCGGACCGCAACCTACTAATTTTCGACTAACAATTCCGTTTCCTTCATGAACACATGGTGTTTCTGAAATTTGAGAATATTTTAATCAAATGAACTCTGGATTTTCACAGTTCATAATGAAAGCACAAAATAAGACACCATACATTTAGAGTACAGCGCGGTTTCTCATAAGTAATTATAAGTATGCAATACAAGATGTTGCAATGAGGGCAGATTCATAAAATATAATATCACTAGGCGGCCCATACAATTACTACAATTTGTAAGGGGGCTACGGGCCGTAACATTTTGCTTGGCGGGGCCCACGAGCCAACAATCAGAAAAAATTGCGAAATGATAGTGAATCTGGGTGTGGATGTATGGACTGTACCAAAACCACAATTCACGAGAAAACACTACGAAAAACGCAACGAAACCATATGAATACCGAAATATAAGCTAAGCAGGGGCCCGATTTTTACATTTAGCTTGCCAAATTGTAGCCAGGGAGCGGTTCTCTCCCCTGTCAGTTGCGCAACCGGGTAACGGTGCTCAGTTTCTATACAATTTTTTCATTTAATCCTTTATTTTTTAGGCCAGGGACCGAGTTTGCTAAAAAACTTTGGGGGACAAAGCTTATTGTTTGCGTTTCGATGACGTCACCATGTTCGCTCAACCGTAGTACGCATTTGATATGAAACACATTAATTCTGAGAATTGGGCTTAAATAGACAGAACGATGATCAAAGGTTGTGATAATGAATTCAAATTTAGCCAGTTCCGATAAATAAAATATACTGCTACTAATAATCACCACATACATACAGATCAAATCAAAAATAAACCGCAAGATCCTTTGGAAAATATTATCAGTGCAACCAGGCACGTAGCCAGAAATTTTTTAGGGCTGGGGAAAACAACTGAATTTCAAAATTTAAATTTCTTTAATGCTCCTTGTTTTCGAAGCATCATCCATGAAACGTGCATGTTTCTGGCGTTTCCTCCTAAACAATTGTGTTCAGAATTAAGCCGACAAATCAAGCGTCTGCTTTCACTGAATTGACAAGTTTGAAAGTTTTGATAGTGAAGTTCCAAGCTTCAACTTTGGATCACATTTGCTCATAAAACTTCTTGCAAAAACGCTAGTGAACCTGCCAATATTGCGCTTGAGCAAGAAGTCATTGCGGCCGCCATTACGATTGCGCTTGTGATACTGTATTTACACGCTTCTGATGTACACCAACACAGCACGTTCAACGGAAGCTGCACAGTGACTTTTCTCTGAGGCACTGACTTCCGAAGTAGGCCTTCACAAAACTTTCGCGCATGTAAGAAGTGGATCGCGTTGTCACCTCATTTTTGAGCGATTAATTCATGTATGTAGTTGATAACCGTAACGCTAGAGTCTTTCAACGCGTTTGACAAATGTTTGGGTTTTTGTTAATCCGTAAGATCTTTTGGCTATGTTCAACCTATTCCGTAAAACCTTTGTAGTAACAGTACTTTAAACTTACTTCGTTTAAATTGTTTGTTGAGACTTTGCTAAATTTAACTGACTTCATTGAAACTTAAGATGGAATTAAACTGTAAACATCATCGTAATCCCAGTATTACACAACTTATTGACCACGCTTAGCTGCATGTGAAGATAGCTTAGCACTGCACGTGCTTAAATTTGTACAAATCACGGGTCTCTTGAGAATACAATAACTTATCTGCGGAATTTGAAGCCCTAACGGGAAAAACATTCAAATTTAGTTTCATTTTAGTCACATGCGTTTTGCCAACAAGAGAGATTGCAAGGTCAGTGATGGATAATAAGGAAGGATAACGAGGCAGTCCCCTCGGGCTCCTCTTTTTCAGAGATACCGTGCCACCCCCTTAAGAAGCTCTGAAGCAACCCATGCGTTTTTCAAAATGCAGCAAAAATTAAGAGAAAATGTGCCATAGGAGGCTGCTTCAATTTTGTAGCTGAAAAACTGTACAAATTTTTGTTCCTTTCGTATGTGTCTTATGCTCTTGAATTTAGTTCATCAATTGAAATGTGAAACAAATTTAACTCTTACATCCACATAATCCCACATCTACCTTTCGCAATGGCGATGTGTTGGGACCCCTTTCTGAGAGGTTGCCCCTAAACTTTAATATCCACCCCTGTGCTAGTTATCTCAGTATCTGTAAGTGATGGCAGTGTCAATTCCCTTAACACTTGCAAAATAAAAAGCATCTGACTACTTACGTTAGATTTCGTTGCTGACTCTTCTCGGTGCAGTAAAAATGATTTCAAATAATTTACAGAGGATATGGTGACAATTAGCATCAGATGAAAGTTGAAACATTGAACTTATGAACAGCAGGACGGAGTCTAATATCTCGAAAAGACTGATCTTTTATTCGCTGGCAAGGTAAAGGGAAATCATTGATGAAAACGTCGGCTCCACATAATTGTGATTGAACCGTCACAATACATGTCATCACAAATAAATATCTAGAATCAATTCTATTGTTGCTAAACAGTGAATGTGGCGCAGTGAAAAAGATGATAGGAGCAGTCCCGTCGCCACGGAGGGGGCTTTTGTGAGCTTAGCACCCCCAAACAAAGCTCCAAGGCCCCCCAAATTCCAATACGAAACACTATGAATTAGTAGAATTTTCGTTAAATTTGAATGTCAAGCCCCCTGCACGAACGTAAAGCCCCCCCACACAAACTCAAAGCCCCCTTATTGACGATTTTCTGGCGACGGTTCTGGATAGGAGCCACTTTTTGGACTCCTGCTCCGGCTACTGTTCCAAAAAGGGACTCCAGCTCCTGCCCCGGATCTCATGGAAAATTTACACTCCGACTCCTGTGTGGACTCCGAAAACTTGAAAGCAATGTATATTTTGCCTCATGAAACAATATAGACTGGCGAAGCTATTTTGCCGTTGCCCATTGCCATTTGAACAAGCGATGTCATGGTTTCAGCGCTGGCAATCAGTGAGTGGCTTCTTATCTATTTTGTATTACTGTAGGTAACCTCTTAACCCGTTCTCTCTTTGTGTGTCATGTTGTAGCCCAGTGGCGGATCCAGGGGGGGGACAGGTTGGGGCAACTGCCCCCCCCCAAACGTCTGTGGCGCCCCATTAAAATAGCGCCCATTTGATACAATGCGCCCCTTTTTGCTGCTTAACGAAGTAGAAAAAGAACTTTAAAATATTCTAAACAAACAATGCTTTATACTTCGTTGAACTTCAAGATTCACATGCCGGACTTTGACCCTGCCTCTTGTCAACTGGAATCAACCAGTGCTGGGAGTCGCAAATATTTTTTTTGCTCCGCAAAGCGCAAATCCGCAACGAAAATTGAATTCGTTTGCTCCGCATCCGCAAGGTCCGCA
>JGI24158J21664_10000856_pt1 | contig 31086 bp, 18 predicted proteins | sample Ectturendosymbi3_FD_21664 | JGI IMG/M metagenome (IMG submission 21664)
CCCGAGAAAACCTGTTGCGGTTTTTCGCTGGTGTTTTATATCAATTTCATCTGTTCGAAAACAAACGGAAGGAACGGCCGGACTCATGTGGTGTCGTGCTCTCTCACTGACCAACGTTTAACGTGACTTTTTGCGATTGGATGCGAAACTATACGACTAAAGCATGCAACTTTGTTAGCAAAGTTGCCGATTAATGCGGACAACACGAGCCGAGGTGTAGCCTGAATGAAATGAAAGGACGCAGTTTTCTTGCAAAGGAGTACAAATTCGGATGAGACATTTTGAGAGGATTATTTCGATGAAATATTGCCGAACCAAATAGAAACACTTGGTCAGGAGATGATCAACCCAAGCACACCACGCAATGGAGTGTTATGCAACAACACAATGTTTCTCACAGCAAGGTTGGAATTGTGGAATTGTGGCTAGTGGGTATGCGACGCCAGGTAGAAGGGTCTCAAGTTTGAAATGTACAGAAAGTCACTGTCAGCGCAGCACACAAACTTTGTTAATATCACATTTATTACAGTTTCAGAGAGCAAATATAAAAAATAAATAGTAGGCAAACCATTACTAGTCACCAAACAGCCATGGTGATTTTGTGTGAAAGCTGGTGATGACTTCGTTAGTCTTGAGAGCAGAATATGACAGATGGATATTTATGTGGTGCAGTGAGCCAGTATAGGGCCTCCAAGAGAATTTTTTTCAGGCGGAACAAAACCCATTTGGGGCCCGTAAGACTTACAAAATTATTTTGAAATGAATAAAAATTGAGGCTAATTAATGTGCATCAAAATTCAACAAGAAGTGCTCGTTTATTGATCATATGAAACATTACGTTAAAACATAACGGTAATCAAGAAATGTGACCATATTACCATTTTTCAAACATGACTTTTAAGTGTTCATAGTAAAATCTAATCAAAGAAAAAACAAAAAAAAATCGTTTAACTATTATATAAACGATTTTCTGGTGTTCTTATTTGCAACATTTCTGATAACACTATCAAAATCAACTTGTCTAGCAATGCTAGACTCAATGTTTAATCTTCCTAGGTGAACAAGTCGAGTTTGTGACATAGCAGACCGCAAATAATTTTTTACAAGTTTAAGCTTGCTTAAAAATCAAGATTTGTTTGAAAATGTTTAAAAATTAAAGACGTAAAGGAATATTCAGCTAAATGGACACACTGTGTCAATAATCGTGAAAAACTTAAAATCCACAAAGTACTGTAGACAAACCTTCCAAGTTCAACAATAATTGCTGCTAATAATTACCAATACACCGTATCAGGAAAATGCACTGCCAGCAATTCGCATTAAAATACATCACACTTCTTACCAAATCCTTTAGGTCAAACCAGTTTTATCACCAGGCGGGATTAATTTCGCTTCATTATTCCGAGTGTGTTAGTAACAAACACTCAATCGTTCCTTCAGCAGGCCCGTAAATAGGGCGGTATGAGGGGGCGAAGGCCCCCTAGAAAAATTTTTGTCCCCTGGAAATATGTGCTGGACAAAGTTAAAAACTATTGGACATAGTTAAAAAAAATTGTACCCCTCTCAGAAAACTCTTCGTCCCTTGGTGTCTCAAGCTGGTTACGAGCCTGTCCTTCTGTCTCAGGCCCCTCCGTAGGTGTCGGGCACCGGAACAATGTACCTGCTGGACCCCCTTGTCATAGCCCTGCGCCAGCAACCGAAACTTTGAGCTGCGAGTTAAATCTTATAGAGATACTCCAGTTGCGTCTTTTTCTCAAACATTGACTCACTGTTGCACTTACTTGCAACGTTGCCAGCCACAACAGCAACAAATGAACGTTGATTTTTAACGCTTCAACGGTGGCTAGCCTATCTACGCAGCACTGTGGGGCAAAACCAGGCCCGTAACTAGCTGGAAAAATTTTGGCTCTCCTGTAAAATGTGTTGGACATATACTTTAAAACAATTGGACACAGGCCTGTAACCAGGGGGGAGGGGGCGAAGCCTCCCCTGCCAGCCTGTCCGGCCCCCTTGGAAAAATCAGTTGGGCATAGTTGCAAACCATTAGACATAGTTTGAAAAATGTTGGCCCCTCTCAGAAAACTCTTCGCCCCACCTGTTGTCCCAAGCTAGTTACGGGCCTGGGCAAAACCGCCTGATGGTTTGTTTTTTTTTGACGAATAATCCTGATGTGACATTGATCCTGAGATGGTTATCGACGAGTTGTTCAAAAAGAAACGCAGACTGAATTTTATCTTTTAATTGTACTCACAGGTATTTTGTAAAGTCAAAATTTGGCTATTGGCATCCTCAGATTTGTTCCTATGAACCCACGTACATATTGCTAGTTGATATTGACTGATTCAATAGCCACAATCAGTGATATTCTCGAGGACAACATTACACGGCGCTTCGCTTTCCGCTACTCTTAATGTTCATTGAAAGCTGTTTGGTTAACAACTGCTCGATAATGACCACTGCGAAAGCAAACGTTTTGTTGTCTTTGTTAAAATTTATCGATGCCGACTGGTAGAAGATATTTGACGTCATATCCTGTTGTAATTGACCAGTGACATCAAAATGATCTTTGTGCAAAATAGCTAAAGTTTGAAATCTGACGACGTCAGTGACTGGCCCCCCCGAACAAAATTCCTGGCTGCGCCGCTGGTTTAGGACCAGAACTCAATGAGGTTTTTCTTGGGAAGCGCAATGTCATTAAAATGTCTAAGTGTCTGCTAAGTTCCACAACTTTTTTTAAAGGAAGTAACTAGATAACCGATAGTGACTGCGCAAGGTCAACTGCTGGGTAGTCGACTACGACTACACAAGCCGAGAAGAGCTGTTACGTTGCCGACCATAGTGACGTGATTCAGGTCATAATTAAGCGTTATTTTCGATTAGGCATTTCAATGTTTTTGTGTCCTTAGAGTTGGTTAATGTAGTAATGGAACATTTTCGTTTGAAAAGCACTAAATTCAACTCCACTCAACTAAAACACAAAATCGTGACACTTGATTTGCTACACTTCCCTAGTTCAAATGATTCAAGAATAGTGAACAGCCTACGTAAATGTGCATAACACAACATACTAAAATATGCGATAGCCAGAATTCTAACCTCAACATCAAAACGCCAATCTCTGACTCAACCCTAACCATGCGCTGAATCACGTGCCCTTGGTAGGCTACCTAGTTAAATAAGTTCCCCTCAGTCACGAGGCCATGGTCGGCGACGTAACTACTCAGATTGCGTAGCCGTAGTCGGCTACCTAGACACTACCTGTTTGAAATCTTTTGCCGCCGCAAGCCGCAACAAGAGATAAGGAGGGATACAGCAACCTCGCTTGCAGTTGCAAAACGGAGAGGAATGTACCTTTGCAAGTAATGCATGCTGCTACGCGGGAAGTTTTACATCACTATAGAGAGCTTCTCATGCATTTTGGAAAATATCGCTAGTCAGCGAAATCGATTGCAACTCCTACTTGAAACCAGTGGCGTATCTACACAAAGTGGCGCCCATGGCAAAGTTTATATGTGCACCCTTTATTATTGTTTGAATCTTAGATATAGTCACAATATTTACGAAAGATAAACCATGTTGAAAATAAATGTTTCAAAACGATGAATATTTGCGCTTATTTTTGCTTTAAACTTTTTTTGTTAATTTCTGATTTTTTTCAGCAAATTTCAGCCGAAGTTTATGAAAAACATTCAAATAACGTTATCATAGTCCATAGGTTACTAAGTGCTGCCTGAAAAAAATCTATATCTTACAAAAAAAAATCAAACAGCATATTGCAATTGCAAACAAAAATTTTTTTAAAAATGGAACATTTAATTTGAATTCCACAATACATTATTTAATGCAAGTCATGTATCACTTGTGTTCGAAAAACACAATTCCATCGAGACATAAGCATATCCAGCCTTTTCCGGTTGAATTATACAAAGATGCTAATTAAAACAACATTTTCCGTGCCTTTCATTGAAGCAAAGTCGTCTATGATTTCATCAAAGTAAGCTTTTGCTGTTTCGCCCTTTCTATTCTCATCAAAGCTATATCACACAACCTGCCCTGACTTATTGTTAGTCATTGAGGCCCGAAGTTATGAAAGGATCAGTTTCAGTTTACTTAAAGATCGTTCGCAGCTTGCAGTGCATATGACTGCCATTGTTAGCATTATTTGCAAAGCAATTCAAAGAGTGTCAGGAGGACTTCATGGAGCGGTTATTTTAAGTGGCACGACTTGAAAGTAGCATTTTGCAATCTAGAATCTTCTCGTATAATTTCTTGCCATCTACATCTGAACTGTACACAGCTCCAAAATTGTCGCACGTATATTTTAGTTTTTCACCGGCAGGACCTTTTCACAACAGTAGCGTAGCCAGCTCAAATTTTTCGGGGGGACAAATTTTTTGAATTTAAACGAGCAACAGTACTTGCTTAGGGACACCGCGTCTCGAAGCACAAACGTTATGCTATAAATTTGGGGGTCATTGCCACTTTGGCTCCTCTGGCTATGCCTATGCTTCACAAGGTCTTGGACACTGAACAGAAAGCCAAGTTTGAACAGAAAAACTAGCTCTGAACAAGAGTAACAAACTTCTTTCACGAGTTAACATTTTTGCTCCACTGGCACGATAACGATACTAACTACTAATTTTTCGAGGGCTAACTAATGTTCTCTACCTTAGCCTCTGAACCGGGACATTGTATTCAGGCTAATTATTATCGGACGCTAGTGGCAATCGAAGAAGTTTCGTAAAATCGGAGTGGGCCGCAGCAGTTTAAGTAATTTGTTAATCTGTATAGGCCCTCTACAGCAGTCATTTGCGCAACAGTCAGATTCTTAGAGCCATAGGCGTTGCCAGGGGGAGCCAAAGGGGCCATGTCCCCCAAAAAGTTTTGGAAAATATAGTGATTTTGTGCTTTGAGAGGCGTTTTTCCAAACAAAATAGTGTTATTCGCCCAAAATCAAACATTTTGACCCACCCCAAGTTTTTTGCCCCCCAAATTTTTGGGCTAGCTACGCCACTGCTTAGAACCACGGTCTTAAACTCGTCTCAGCCAAAATCTGATTATTATCTTCTTGCCTGAAATGCAGCAGTACAGACTGACTTATGTTTTCTTAATCTTATTGCGTAAGAAGGACGAGGTCTCGTAGCTTTGGCATGCGAACGTTCTTATTTCAGTCACAATGGCTGGCCATCATGTTATGTCACAATATCACAGTTTTGTCATTAATGCTAGGTGGTGCTGGCGCAACACGCCAAACTTACTGCATTTAAGTAAGGGCGCTGTGTTCATGGTTTGATGCACCTTTGCAGTTTACAAATGTACGGGGCGCAAAATAGAGGTGCAAGAAACTGTACATAAAGATTTTATTTTTTGCCCATCAATTTTTGCGCCCCCGTCAAAGTGGCGCCCATGGCACGTGCCATGCCTGCCATACCCTAGATACGCCACTGCTTGAAACTTCTGTTCAGTGTTATAACTGCGGACAAGTTAAATCCTCGTTGCATTTATTCCAAGCTACTTGAAAAACATATAGCGTCTTATTAAAAGCCTCATACAAAAACATTTCAAAAACCTGCAGCTTGAACCCTTTTTCGGCAATAAAATGTTGTGAATGCAGTCATCTTTATGTGGATCTTCTCCAGCGCAGACAATTCTTTTCACAGACCCCGATCGTACCAGCTATTCCTATGCTCAGTCTCTTTGTCAACATCTACTTGATGCTGAAGCTGCCAATCATGACTTGGATCAGGTTCGGGGTGTGGATGGCACTCGGTAAGCGAGTAAATTTATTGCTAAACGTCTTGACAATTGTGCAATGCAGGGTAGAATCGTGCAATGCAGCGTGTTTCATTAGCAGCAAATATTGCATTGTTTGTTTCATTAACAGGAAATGTTGCTTTTATCACACTGATATTATTGGTTACTAAAGCAATGACAGTTGTATTGTTCAACCTCGTGCCGGCAGGCAACATCTGTCAACACAAATGATTCTTGTGTCGTCAGATTACTATGCCAGCACATCAGGCGACAGTGCTACAACTGCTTCGTTTTCATGTCATGCTGTGGATAAAGCAGGGTTTCTCAGCCGGGGCCCTGTGGGCCCCAAGGGTCCACATGGAGCTTTTTGGGGCCATGAGCAGTCCTGTGCTCATGGCCGTATTTATTTTATATGTTTTCTTTAAGAAAAGTGTGAACTTTTTGATGGAGCAGAGCAACATGGGTATTGAGTGTCTCTGAAAGGGGGCCATTAACCATGAGAGGTTGACTAACACTGCGATAAAGCATGTGTTCAATGTCGTGCTGACGTAAACGCGTGGTTCCATGGCGATGACGTCCTCAGTCTGTAGCAGGCATGGCCCAGCAAAACGCAATATCAGCGGATCAGTGCTGCATCGGTTGGCTAGTCGTCCTCCGATTCCACGACCCATTTGCAATAAAAAAAGTTCTCTCCCATTCCTTACCTGCTTGGCACGGGCAAGTAATCTTAAATGGTTACAAGGGAAACCAAAGTCAGTGAAGCTCCTTTGCTTGGAAGCATTATTCGGGTAATGAATGGACGAGTCCATCTTTTCCTACAGCGTTCCTTGGCATTCCTTCACGAACTGTCTCTGCGCAGGTTTCTTGATGTACTTCGGCTACGGCATGTGGCACAGCGTCGAAGGCGAACGATCCTTGAAAGCAAACACAGATACTGCTCGTGTTGCTGATGATGAGGAAGGCAAAGCAACATAATTGCACTTGAACGCTATTCATCCTGTCTTTAAGTCTTTTGAGTGCAGCTGCTAAAGTTTCTCTTTGGTTTTCTGTCATATCAGTTTGGTCAAAATTCAGGGCATGTCACTACAGACAGCATGATCTTCTGTACGGACCCGATCACTGAGTAATGTACAGTCCGAGCTTCGATGCTAGGTATTCTGCGCACTTCGCAAGTCTTCGATACTTTCTTGCATGTAGCTTGTTCTCCCGTTGTTATGCAAGAGAGCACTGTGAATCATGACGGTGTTTTGCGACTTGGTGCAGCGATGAATTTTCGTTTACGTAGCAACATACAGAATAAGCTCCTTTTTTGACGCCTGTTAGAAGGTTTGACAGATTGATTCATATGACTCAGCTAATAAACAGAAACAATACAAAGAGCCATCGCGCAATAAGGAAACCAATTGTCAGTGAACATTAGAGTGAATGTAAACACAATGGCATAATAAATGATCAATGTGAACAAAGAGTGTCACTGTGCCACATTGGATTGGTGATGGACCATGGCGGTCATCTAGTCAACCAAGCCCGCTTATCACATCTCGAGGTGTTGAAAAACAACAATTGGAAATCAAGTAAGCACAGTTACAAAGACAAACAAACACAGAACATAGTGAAGTAAATTTACAGATGAAAATAGAGTGCCTATTTACACAAAGGAGTTGATTAAATTCAAACGAGGAAATTTGGTGTGATCAAAAAATGTTTAAACAAGGCATAAAAATAAAAAAATAAACAAATAAATAATTAATGAGGTACAAAAGAAAAACAAAACAAAAAACTATGGAGTGTAATTTCATGCCGAAAAAATGGAAGTTCGTTCGTGTACTTTATAAAAAAGAATGGCCCTAAAACTGACTCTTATAGTACGCCACAATAAACATTTTCTGATATCTGGCATTCTTGATAGTGGAGCAATGCTGACGATTTGAAAGATAGTTGGTGAATTGCTGCAGTGGACTTCCGCTTGTATCAAAACTGAGGTACAACAATTTACGTAGAATTTTGAAGTTGACAAATCAAAGGCCTTTGATAAGTCGATGAATATTGATAAAGACCATCATCACCATTCTTTGAAAGAGTGGAATGAACATTTTCAACTGCATAAGCGGTTGTCAGTGGCGATTCTAAGGGGTTTGGTGGAGCCGTAAGCTGCCACAGAAAAACGGATTAGTAAGTAGTCACCAATCTGCTGGCAGGTGATATATTTTCTAAAGAAATTTGTTTTTTGTTAAGAATATTTTGACGAAACTAATTGTCTTTCGACAACCAACTTGTCTCTGTGTCAGGATGGAATTCGTTGTTGGAACCATTTCGCGTTCATGTGAACGTGATTTGTCTTCACTTTCGTGTAGCTGTTTTCGCTCATGTGGGGCAGGTACAACTGTCAACGGGAAATTTTTTTTGATTTTACATGCATATTGCTGTGGAAGTTGTGTGTTTAGCACAGAATATTCGCCATAGCAGTGCAAGTGTGCCATTGCGTCTAATGGCGTTTTGGTGCCTCTAGTGAATAATAACGCTGGGTCATATTTAACGATATTCACAAGCGTATGCTGGGTTTCATAGAGTTATAGCAAAGTAATCTTCAATACAACAGAAAATCACCATGCAGTATAGACATTTATGTTTTCCCCCTGCTTCTTCTTTGCCCTGCAGTGCCCCGCACTTTTCAATTCTAGAATGGCAGTTGCAGATCTTGGTCTGTATCAGGCGCGTAGCCAGAGGGCAACGGGAGAAAATGCCCCCCCATACGACAAAACGTCACAGTAACAAGTTTTGTGTTAATCAAGCCTTTGATGCATAAGCCAGAGAGATACTTCAGCGCAACTCAACGAAACTGCTTCAAGAAACTAGCCTGTGCACGCGTTTATAGTCCAACCTGATCAAAGCAATACGTTTTACCAATTTTCCATGATTAATCAAACGCAGCCCTTGTATATAGTGTAAGTAGTCGGGAATTCATATCATGGCTGAACTTTACCTGAGGTTTAAGCTACGCTACGCGTGGAAGTCGATGATTATGAAATACAGACTTGTAACCACTTGTAATCACTGTCCGCAAGTAAAAAAAGGAGTAACGCTTTTCGCAATTGTTTTTGGAGCACGTGCTTGCTGTATCCCACCTAACCGTGATGTATGCTTCATTTCAAGACAATCGCAAAATTCCGTCTCTGATAACCCTGGCGTGGTATGAATATATCTTATCATTGTTTTCAGTGTCAGCTGTGGCCTTATTTATCGGAGATTTTTGTTTCTGTATGCAGTTGTAAAACTAAATGCGTGAATATTGCGGTGATAAACTTTTTAAATGCTTTGAAGAGCTCGAACTTGCGCTAAGAAGCGATTCAGTTTCAAAGTGTTTTTAATAAGCCATAGTCACTATTTAGCAACAGTAGCATTCATTCTAGATATTTTCGTAATGACATGTATCGTGACGGTTCAATTACAATTATGAAGATCCTTAATCCCTTCGTCAATGGTTTCCCTTTACCTTGCCGGCGAGTAAAATATCAGTCATGTCAAGTATTCAGAGTCCGACCTACGCATCGTCTCAGAGTGTTTCAAATTTCATCTGATGTTAATTGCAACCCTATCCTACAAAACACAATTTGAAATCATTTTTTTGCAACGAGAAGAGCCAGCAACAAAATACAACGTAAATTGCAGATGCTTTTCATTTTGTAGGTTCTGAGGACATTTACATTGCCATTACTCACAGACAGCTTGCAATTTGTCTCCTCGTTAACGCGCATGTGACTCAAATGAAACTAAACTGAATGTTTTCGATTAGGACTTCAAATTCCGCAGACAAGTTATTGTGCTTCGTAGAAGTCTGTGGTTTGTACAAATTGAATTACGTGTAATGCTAAGCTATCCTTACATTCAGCTGAATGTGGTCAATAAGGTTTGTAAATTGTAATACTGAGGTTACGGTTGTGTTTACAGTTTAATTCAATTGGAGGCCTATATCGCAATGAAATCAGTAAATTTTGCAGTCTCATCAACCAATTTAAACAAAGTAAGTTCAAAGTAGCTGCCAAAACATTTTACGGATTATCAAAAATCCAAACATTTTGCAAACGTGTTGAAAGACTCTAGCGTTTACATTTATCAGCTGTATACGTCAGGTAGTCACCCAAGAATTGGACGACAACAGGATCCACGTCTTATATGTGACAAATGTTTGTAGAAGGCCTATTTCGGAAGTCGGTGTCTTAGAACAAAGTCGCTACTCAACTTCGATCGAATGTATGTTGGTATACATCAGAAGCGTGCGAACATGAAACGCACAATCGTAATAACGGCCACGATGACACGGCCAAACAAGAAACATTCAAAACATGTAACACGGTTAAGAAATGGCTATTTTCTTGGCAATTGCACAGCGAAAGATCTTGCCATCATCTGGTCTAACAGCAACCTTTGTTTTTTACTGCAGCTTTGTTCTAATGTAAATGATGACAATGGCATATGTCTTCTTGAGTTGGCCAGTTATCCTCTCAAGCAGTCTGTTGTTGACCTGGGCACATTCTGGTGCCATCCCACCACTAGCTGTGTATACAAAAAAATTAGATGATGATTTTTCAATGTCAATGATTCTGTGGTTGTAAATTGGAATAGGACTGTGAGCTAGGATGGGTGGTCCTTTTATCAAAGGATGTCGTCTCAAGGGAACCATTGCCGAAAATGCAAGATTAAATATTTCTGCTTGAGGGCTTTAGGACAGCTGTGAGAAGACATCCTTTGATTAAAGGACCACGGTTCCCTTTCAAAACAGACCTGTTCATAACAGACCACTCATAACAAACTATTCGAAACAGACCACAGATCCGTTTTGAACATTGTCTGTGATGAACAGGTTTTGAACGTGGTTTGTTATGAACGTGGTCAGCTATGAACGTGGTTTGTTATGAACGTGGTCTGTTATGAACTGGCCTATTATGAACAGGTCTGTTAGGAAAGTGGTCTGTTATGAACATAGGCGCAGCCAGGCGAGACAAAGAGGCCATGGCCCGCCCCGAAACACGGTGTCCCAAAACAAGCATTGTTGCACACTTAAATTCAAAATATTTGGTTCCCCAAACTACTGGTTATGTACACGTCTGTTTTGGACGGACGCCGTTGGCAGTTTGAGCCTTTCTTTCGAACCTGTGGCCTGAGACTTGAAGAAGAGTGGGTTAAACCTGAACGTCTCGGCACACCTTCCTCGTTAGCTGTATCTCGGAGTCTTATTGAATTGCGACTCATTCGTGTGTAGTACACGTGAGTGAGTCGCATTTATGGATCTAATTAAAAACTAGTCATTGAAAGACTGACAGCTCTTAGAACAATTTAAACCCTTGAGTTAGGTTAACCTGTAAAAGAACTTGGCTTATCTCTGATTTGCATAGCCGCTGCAAGCCAGCTAACATTCTACCACCAAAAGCGAAAGTTACTCGCATCAATGCCTAAACATATTAGTTATAACTAGCATGAAGCAGGACGTCTATCTACCAAAACTGAAGTAACAATAAAAACAATTAAGACCAAAGTGCAGCTACTGACCACCTATTTCTTGTATGCTAATTCATTAGTTCTCAAATGGAGTTACGCGTGCCCCTTGAGGTACATAAAGCATTTCCTGTAGGGCTGCAACTTATTTATCAAAAATTAGTTTTCAAGGAGTAGTTTCAACTACTCTCCCTTTTTATAATTTAAAAGCCCCAGACTCGCAACCTAAAAAACTTGGAAATGTGGTTTTGGAGTGAGAAAATCGATAAAATTTTTACTCAAAAGTGGTGGTCAAATCCAGGGTGCTAAATATCCCTATGTTTGTCTTGAAATCAGATTTTTTGAAACACTTATTTAGGGAGTAATTTGGCGGCAAACTTGTTTCTTGCCCCGGGCGACATCTACCCTCGGTACGCACCTGGGAGAAGGTCTACAATAAACTTGTCGTTAGTCAAAACAATTGCAAAACGTGGCAATAGCTGTACGAAATGAAGTTCGTAAGTATAATTACCATCGAACAATGTAATTACCTGCGTTTAATCGCTGCTGAATATCAAAGGTTTGGTAATATAGTTTTCGAAAGAGACGCTTTGCTAGTGGATGAAGGCAAGGAATAATACTATGCACGCTTAACTGGAAGAAGCCCAATCCAATAACTAGACAAAGTTTGCAGGTAACGATGGAAAGTTGCGAACAACAATTCTCAACTAGTGCTGTTGTAAGCCTATTTGACAATTTTTATCTAAATGTGTTCCTCACTTCAAGTAGCTCCGCGCCAGTTTAGGCAGAGTTAACATTTGAAGCCTTTTATGTACAGTATTTTAAGAGAACAAACCACTACTGGAACGTGAAGTGAACAATGAAAAAATTTTTACATTACTGAGATCAGATTATTAAATTTTATTATAATATCCTATTATATGCAGTATACATACTTTATTTTTGTTGAAGATATACATACTACACGAAATATAAACATACGTAAATGCTTACATCTGTGAAGTAGGCACCCCGGTGACGAATTTACGCATAGGCCATGGCCTAGGGCCGCACGTTTTTGGGGCCCCGCGCAACTCCTGCCTATGACGACTCGTTATTTACTTAAAAACTGCAAAACTGCGCAGAGCCATAACTTCATGTTTTACTTTGAAACGAGTGAAAATACAAAGGTCTACACTCGAGACTCTTATCAGTACCGTAACAACACGATAATATTGCTTGCTACGAAATATAAGAATGACAATAGTGCTTTTTAATCGTAGTTTTGCATTGTCTGGCGGTGTTGCGTTGTTGAGAGCTTTGAGTCAGTGGAAGATTAAACATCAAGTAAGAAAGCGCTGTTCTAAAGGCTTGATATCGAGGAACATGGCTGGGCGCGAGAGATGCAGGCCGTCTGTATGAAAGTGGTTACAAGCAGTTGTGTTGTGACCTCTCCGTTGGCGTTTCGTTGAATGTGCGATTCACCACAAACGGGATGTACATGAAGAACAACACCCAAATACATGTGGCGCGAACAAGCCATAATAATAGAGTGATCCCGATAGAGAAATCTTGGTGAGTGACCTTTAACAATGCTTGTGAACCTGGTTAACAGCTGATTGTACTTCCTGATGCTAACGGCGAGAGTGATCTCGTCGGGTGATCTCTATTGTTGCTTCCTGCCACAGTGTGAAGCTTTGCGCACTTGCCGCTCGGGGTTTCCGATCGCAATAAGAGCAAAGCCAGCCCAGAATTTTTGATGGGCCAAATACTTTGACTTAAGGCGAGCAACAGTATTTTGTTCAGGATGCTGATTGTTAAAGCACAAAATGACACGATATTCCAGAAATATTGGGAGGCATGGCACCCTTGGTCCTTATGTCTTCGCCTATGGTTACAAGAAAAGAATGAAAAAGAATAAACAGTACTTGATGTTAAATCTTCCACTGACAAAAATCTCACAACAACTCAAGACAGCCAGACACTGCAGAACTTCGATGAAAAGCAATTGCCAGTATTGGATGTTACGTTCGGTTGTTTCCAACTGGATTGCTGAAAATAGAGATTGCTTGTTGAAGCTCTATATGTTAGTTACATCAGCTAGAACAGTTTCTTGTGAATTGTACATGGAAAAACGTGTCTACAATGGGCTTACTTCATTTGGTTAGCTGAGGGTGTTGCGACAGTAGGCCTACTTTGGTGTGAAAAACTTGTCTTCATGCTGTTTGCCATAAGTCTATAGTATAGAGGATTTGAAAGACTATGTTTTGTATTGCTTGGAAAAGGACAACTCAAAAACGGCATAAATACACCCTGTCCAATGAATGGATTGTGCTTGCTTGGTCCATAAAATATGTGGTCACCAGACCCGTAAATAAGGAGGACGCAAAGGATGCGAAGCCCTCCTTGGAAAAACTTTTGCAACCCCTGAAAAAATGTGTTGGACATAGGCACCGGTTTTGTTTAGAATAATTACGCCCCCCTCAAATATCTCTTCGCCCCCCTGGTGTCCCAGGCTGGTTACGGGCCTTGTGGTTAATATAACAAAGGAGTTTACGTACATCTAATCATATCAACAACTAGAAGATAATTTTGCAAAATAAACCTATCCAAAAACCTACAGTATATATCCAAAAAATAAACCTACAATAAATTCAACAACAACATACGGTCATTTAACGAAGAGAACTTCTGAACTACAAGAAAGAGCTATAAATTGCAAGAAAAGATCGCATTGCCATTTGTTCTTGATAAGAATGTAGGAAAGACTCTGGTGAAGATCTACGGAAAATCGTAGAACAAAAATCGGCACCACAAAAGATAGATTTTTGAGGGAGTTCAGGAAGTTTTCCCTCCTTTTGCAGACATTTTGCATCTGTTCATTACGTCACAATTGTTCTTGAAATTTTACCGTGAAACCTCGTGCGCTTAGCCTTTTTACTAGCTGCGTGGTGAGGTGTTAGCTGAACGTGGAACTTAAGAAAGTTTTTGTCGTAATATGCCGGAAAAAAACAAGGCAAGTTTACTGTTTGCATTTTTGGCTAATTAGTTCTTCACGTGTGCACAACAATTAAGTTTACGTGGAACTGCAACTGTGTTGCGTGATTGTTGGCTGCGGGTACGCGTGGCGTTGACGGCATAAACTGATTCTCTGCAGGGAGGCTAAATTTGAGGCTAGTTTGCTAAAGGGGCACAACACATATGAGGGGCATACTTTCAGGCTTTTGAAGACAAACGGCCAAATAGGTCACCTGCGTGAGGCCCCAAAAACTAAGATGGCCTAGGACCCCGCACTCCCTACATCTGTCACTGGGTATCCCCATCACCTCTCTATCTGGGGCCCACAATAGCACATGTTTTGTGTTTTTTTGTTTGTTCCCCTAGAACATCGTGGTCCAACAGGCCCGTGGCCAGGTTTTAAGGTTTGGAGGGCAAAATACCTTTTAGGGGGCAAGATGTTTGTTTTTATTATACTATTAAAACAAATTTTCCTGGGCATAAAACAATTAAGGGGGAACTGCCCCGACTGCGGCCCGAGGACAGAATTTTTAGGGGCCGCAAGCTTCCTCAGTACTGATTGTTGTGTGTATGTTACAATGTTAATTAAAACAAGCATAACATCTGTTACAAAAATATACAATATTAACGGCGTTAGACCAGACTACAGAGAGCTTTTATAAATTAGTCAGCAAATGTAGATTTCACAAATTGAAAAATTCCGCACTAAATATGCGCTTGACGTTTGGAAGCACATACGTGTGTGAGTGTACGTGCATTTTCTACCATGAAGCAAGTCAAATCTAAAAACAGAAATGGAATGGCAGACCAAACACCGCACCAAAGGCTCCGACTTGCTACCACTAACATAATGGTATTGTTAAAGGAACGACAGTGTCAGAGAAGTCTCAACCACAGGCATCGTACTGATAAAGATTTGTAATAAATTGTTTACTGCTATTGAGTAATAATTTCAATGACAGACTCACTTAACTCACCTATTTTTCCTTTTGAATACTAAATCTTGTGAATCTGTTCTCATTTTGTTGGAAGTGGCCCGTGGCCCGCTAGTTGTCACATTTTTGTAAAATGGGCAGTAGGTCAAAAGCTTTGGACCACAATACCCTCGAACAGTGATTCTCAACCTTCTTACTTATGTGACCTGGATAAGTTTTGGCACGTTTAGGGTGGGCCGGCACTTAGCCTCGCGACGCCACTGTCCAAGGGTACATGACAGAACCGTCGCCAGAAACTCTTCCTTAGGAGGAATTTACGTTTGCGTAGGGGGGATTGACATACTAAATTTGAGAAAAACCATTGATTTGTACTGTTTAATATTTCAATTAGGAGGGCTTGGAGCTTTGTTTGGGTGGGCTAAGCCCGCCAAAGTCTCCCCATGGCGACGGACGGGTTCATGAACTTTTTAAGAGTCTTCATAATGACGTTTCAACATAAACGTACAATAATACAAAAACATTTCCAATTACTGCGCTAATAATTGCAGTAATGGGGTACTTGTTAGAGAAAATATTGCCCAATAAAGGTAGGCTACATCACTAAAAAATGTTGACAACCACTGCGCTAATAAATATTTAAAGATGTGCTTACACCAACCTTTGAAATATGTTCTCGCTAAAATGAACCACAAATGAAAACAGGCGAGAGAATCCTACGCAAAGAAGAACACTTCAAATCACCTATTACGACCTCACATAACTTAATATGTTTCGCGTAGATCTACGTTTCTCTCAGCATAAAATGAATTCAATGTTTCTACCTTGAAATGAGTGGCTGTATTAGAAGGTCTCCATCGAGGTATATTCGCCTAGTGTTCAGCTCTGAGGGGAGTCAAGGATTCCTATGCACAGAGTAAACTTATGTTCGTTGCCATCGCCACTTGTGCCGCTATTGTGCAAAGTACCATCTACATTGAAGTAAGGAATCAGTGCTAAATCAGTACAACAGGAAAGCACGTCGGCATCGCGGATGAGACAACCTGAAGTAATGTGGGCCTGCCTTCAGTTAGCCGCTAAGACATTGACTGGCGTTGGCAATTTCGGTTGTTCTTTCCCCATGTGGAGTGAATTTATTAACTGTGTAGTTTGTTTGTATAGCTAGTCAGGTTTGTTCCAAAAGAAATGGAGTGAAAACCGCTCTGCTCTTGGTTAGTACGCAGTGTACAAGCACTTAGGAAAAGTTTTGAGCACACCCGCCACTCAAATAACATTGTACATTCAGTCGTCGCTGTAAAATTTATACTCACAAGTGAAAAGTCTCAAAGTGTTGTTGAGAAAGGTCCAAGGAGAATAAAAGCTGCAAGTACGGAACACGATGTACGTTGTTGGTTTGTTTGTTTATTTTGTTATGGTTATATTTTTCGATTTAATAAGCAAATTTGGTTTGCCATGTAGCTTATTTTATTGTGAAAACACCCTACTTGTGAAAAACGTAATCCGTAATGCCAGACCTGAGGTCTGTGTGTTCACCAGAATTATCAATTATCTGCTTTCATGATGAAATTTTTGAAACCGTTCCTTTCAAGACCTTCGCTATACTTTTAATAAGATGCAAGTGATGAAGTGAAATTTCTACGAAAACGATTTGCTGTTTCGGTAACTTCCTGTTCAGATAAGTGGGGTAGGGGGAGCAGCAACCACGAAAGTGACTTCCAGTTCGCACATGTTCATGCAAGGTTGGTGTTTGTTGGGAATGATCACGAACACTCCGGTTTGGTCAAAACATTCTCTGAAAAACCTAATCTGAGATGTATGTTCTTTGAAGATTTTCTGACCAGTCTTAACGTTGATCATTTGATTTAACACAGAAAAGCAGGGAGCATTCAAAGTGGTTGGCACTTTTTCAGTTTTGCTTATTCTACGCACTGTTTGTTCATGTTAGCCGTGCTTGATTGGAACTCCCTTTTGTAAGAAAAAGTTTTACAGTTAACTGTATTGGCTTAACACTGGCACCTTGGGAACAGTTCCGTTATTTGTGATAATATGTTTTCTAGGCAGCCAGGCCGTTTACCAGAAATTCCAAACCCGGCGATACACCGCATTCTTGACACAAGGACCGGATTAAGGGGGGAGCAATGGGGGCAATTGCCCCGGGCCCCCGCTGCAAGGGGCCCCCCTGTGATGAAATGCATTCGTTTCAACAAATATCCGTTTGAAAAATTTTTGTGATGCAGAAGCGATACAAGAATACAACTCTATATTATATTCCTATGTTGCGTTAAATATCAGGGGCCCCCAACAGCAACTGATTTCTTTACAAGTTTGACTGTCTGCCAGGTTTAGCAATAGCAACTGAATAGCCTATAAGTATTTTCGGTTTTGTTCAATACATATATACTTGATTTCACTGGTAACTTTTTCCTAATAATCGTTCTTTTGGCATGGATATGACTCTCTACTCGTGCATCACACCTATTGCACAATGTCACGAAAACGCTACTAGTTGCGCGTTGCTGGTGGTTCCTGACTACTGTTTAGTATCAGTTAATGTTATCACTCGGGTCAGTCTCGTTAACATCAGATTGCTGCCTTTTCAACATCAGATAACATCAAATTTTTACGCTACAGCTTCATATAAGCTAAATGCTTTTATTTTCAAACCTAACAAACAGTAACGTAGCCAGCCCAAGAATTTTGGGGGTCAAATGTTTGATTTCAGGCGAATAACACTATTGTGTTTGGACGAACGCCTTTCAAAGCACAAAATGACTATATGTTCCAAAACGTTTTGGGGGAATGGCCCCTCTGTCCCCCCTGGCTACGGCTATGCTAACAAAGCGCCATTACCTTCGTTGAATCCGAAACATAGCGAAATATCGCTAATAATGGAGACGTCGTTTATAATTTGCGTCAAATGTTGGTCTCAACGCAGTGAAGAGAGCTTCTTTAATTTGAAATGATAACCAAACACACATTAGGGTGAGAAATTGATGAAAGGAATTTAAATCATGAATCTAACTTATTTTCGTCCTAAAATGAGAGGAAATGTGGAAAACAAAAACAACAACCCAGTCAACATCAGATTTGTCGACAAAATATCAGACATCAGATGTTTATCTGAAACATCACATCTGATGCCATGTTAAAATATCAGAAGTGGCAACACTGGTATCAATGATCCCGAACTTCTGGAGTAGTCTCGAGGTAGCCGCAGCCGAACTGCACCTTTGTTTCGTCATAAAGCGTTAACTTGTGGTGGAAACGCACTTTTCGTTTGATGGTTACTGTCATTGTGTTACATCATAAACATGAAGCTATTCAAGCCATTTACACCACATGTTATTGCGTGGTCCCTCGCAAATGACTTTAACCAGTCGATTCGTAGAACGAAACAGCAGAAAACGAGATTGCAGTATTTATCTCAAACGATGCCGAAATCTGTAATGCCACCAGGAGCTATGAAAAGCGCAAAGCTTCTAAGAAGAAAAAGCGCAAGGATCTGGCAGTGTTAGCTAAAACACCGCGATTGAATCGCTTTTTCTAGCAAAACGTTCAAGCAGCAACATTAAAGTAGTGGCGTTAACCAGAGCACCTGAAAATGAAGGTGAAAATCAAGACATTAGCTTGGAAATAACTTTCACACTCAGCCTGGCTGGCCATGTTGGCATGTTCTTTTTCCGGTGTTTTTGTTTGTAATTTATGGTTTCTGTTTATTCTTCGAGTGAATGTTGTTTCTTGCCGAGTCACTCTCTAGCCTGTGAAATATTTTTTTTCTAGTAAAAATACACTCTAGCATTTACTTCTCGCAGCTAAATGTATGTGCATTTAAGTAAGCGCATTCTCGACTACCGGAAAAAAACAAACGGGAACCTTGCGAATCAGCGAAAACATAACTTTTACAAATGATGACATCATGAATTACGTCATAGGGGCACTCCAGTAAAAATTGCCCCGGGCCCACCTACCCTTTAATCCGACTCTGCACGACACCCATGTTAATTCGCCTGGTCAGATGAGAAGAGGTGAAAGACCTATTGCCGAGGCGAAAGACTTAAAGACCGATTGCTTCATGATGCTATATCAGATCACCATGTCTTTACTTTCGACGCTATAAATGCGTTACACTCGAACTGGAAGAAATTACCCAAGTAGCCAATTTTGAAGCACGATGCGGAATAAAATGAAATAACGTGCTGTGAACGATTTTGAAAAAACGCCAGCATGGACACCTAAAAAGACGTCATTTCTTAAGCGGCGACGTACAGTAGATAGGCTCTAGAAAGCACTTTTACAGCACTGTAGGTTTACGTGCAGCGACCGTTCTTACAATGAATGATGATCAGCTGCGCTAATCATGCTCAGTTTACGAGATTTCGCTTTTCCCTTTCTACAAAGTTCGTGATTGAGAAAACTTATTCTGAACTTGCAATCAAATACTCGTCAATTTAAGCTGCACTATTCTCATGCGGTTTACAGAAGTGTTAAAATGAATGCTCAGTTTGCTGCAAGCACGTCTTTCAAACTTTCCATTTGTGGACGCGGTCGATCATGACATCACAATTTCATTTCCTGGCTTCAGCAGCTTCTATTGTCATACTCGGGATTTAAAGCAACGCCCAAAAACCGCCACATTTAAATTCAATGAATCTATCCAAGGATTGAGCAAACGCTTAGAGTCGCATTTACAGTTGGGCACGATGAGCATTTACAGGACCCCACGAGCGTAGGACCCCACCTGTGTGCACTTGAAGTGACTTACCACATATAACATTCACTACTGCAACATACGTCTAGTGGAGACCTAGAAGTAGTAATATACTTCTAGTAGAGACCTAACCACGTTTGCTCAATAGCCTATGATGCTTTCAATATGGCTCTGCGACAGGGGCGTAACGCAGATCGCAAACTTTCCGATGGCAACAGGCGTCACCTGCAAGCGCCCGACATCTATAAATTCATTTTTTCGTTCCTACTATCTCGGCTAGAACAAAAGAAACAGGAGCGATGGGAGGAGGCTGTTAATTCCATCAACTTCTCAGCGTGGAGAACAATAAACAAACTTACTGGCAGGTTTGGATGCTCTTCTCGCCTGTAACTCGTCTCGGCAAACTCCATCGCGTCGCCACTCGTGAAGAACGGCGCACACAGGACCAGGGTCTGCGAGTCCACCAGGATCGTCAACAAACAGCCGTCCGACCTATGGAAGATACCAACACCTGAGGGCGACAGTACCTCAGAACCCTCGAGGCCGGAGGAGCTTCCTGCCTCCTTCAGACGCCTGAAGCCAGGAAAGTCTCCGGTTATTGGATTGCATCTTCCAGGAGTTTAAACTCCACGCCGGGTCGGCTCTCAAATCTTGGTTTTGCGACTTCCTCAGTTCCTGCATGCGCCAACTCAAAATTCCAAAGATCTGGAGAAGAGCAGCAATAGTTGCGATCCCAAAGCCAGAGAAGCCATTAGGGGGACCCAAAGTTCCATCGCCCTATATCTTTGCTGTGTGTCCCCTTCAAAAAATCCTCGAGAGACTCATCAATACTCGTGTCGGACCAATCATCGATCCATTGCTCCCACAGGAGCAGGCGGGCTTTCGACACGGGAGGTCGACCGTAGACCAGGTCACCTTGCTATAGGACATCGAGGATAGCTTTTCAGCTAAGAGGAAGGCCGGAGCTGTGTTTGCCGACCTCACAACAGCCTAAGACACTGTATGACATCGCGGCCTCACCTGCGAGCTGTTACGATTGCTGCCTGATAGACACATGGTCCACATGATCATGGAGATGATTGATAATTGCAGCTTCACCCTTACCACCAGATATGGCAAGCGGAGCAGGTTAGGACGTCTTAAGAACGTCGTCCAACAGGGATGTGTCCTGGTGTCCCTTCTCTTCAACATCTACATCTCTGACATGCCAACCATGATTTCCAAAAATATGCATATACTGACGATCTAGCAATCACGCATGCTGATGGAGATTAGCAAGCAGTGGAAGTGGTGCTGAGCAAGGGCAATGGAAATCGCAGGTGAATACGTCTAGACTTGGAAGCTACAGCTCAGCACTACTAAAACGGTGTCGGCAGCCTTCCACCTTAACAACAAGGAAGCTAAACGTGAGCTGAAAGTCAATTTCAACAAACAAACCCTGCATTTCTGACCCGAACACAAATGCCTCGGAGTAGGCTGACGTTGGACAGGTCACTCACGTATTGCCGACACCTTGTGTCACTTCGCAAGAAGCCTGCATCACGCGTCGCACTCTTGATGCGGCTTGCTGGCTCCAGTTGGAGTGCTTGAGCAGCAACGTTACGAACAGCCACCCTAGCCCTGGTGCATTCAACCGCAGAGTACTACGCTCCTGTCTGGTGCCGCTGATCACACCTACCTCGATGACCCCGCCAATCATCAACTACGCCTTGCGAATTGACTGGATGCCTGCGTCCTACACCAGCAGACAACCTTCCCATCCTCGCAGGTATCCAGCTTGCTGAGCTTCGTCGCAATGGAGCCACACTGTCTTTAGCACGTCGTGCCGTGGAGTCTGGACATCTGCCCCACTCAGCGCTCACCTGGCCATCGAGTGCAAAGGCACGGCGCCTCAAATTGAGACACCCATTTGTACCCGCCGCACAGCAACGCATCAATTTGCAATGCACTGATGATGATAACCGGAGTTATCGAAACGTTTGCAATATGTCGTTTATATCGTTTTCATTGGCCGTGATTTTCATTATAAGGGCATTTATCACTTCCGCTTTTCGTGTACCAAACTCATCACTCCATCTGACAACAACAACATACGTGCGGCGCCGTGGGCGGATCACCAATGGAATGCGTAGTGGGCGGACAATACCACAAGACTCCGCACTTTCATCTCCGACACCGGTACCCGCACCCCCCGGAATGACCCTCCCAAGAACAGCCTGGGTCTAGCTTAACCGCTTCTGCACCGGTGTCGCACGTTTCCTCTCCTGCTTGTACAAATGGGGTATGGCCTCCTCTACGGCCTGTGAATGTGGCGCAGAAGAACAAACCGTCGACCATGTTGTCCTCCAATATCCAATTCATCGTTCTCCTCATGGACTGCACGACCTGACGGTTCTGGAAGATGAGACAATCAAATGGCTGCTCAACACCTGTCCCGAGATCTAGTGCGGCCAAGCAGTGGTTAGAAGAACTGGCTCAAAAGAAGAAGTAAGTCCTCTGCTTTCAAAGGGGCCTGCAACAACAACTGTGATGTGCAGGTATTAGAGTCCTGCGCGGATTGACATTTTTTGTCCGCTGCTGTCAACTCGTTTTTACTCATGTCACTGTGCTTTGCGTCAACATTCAGTTACCCGCACAAAAATATGCTCATCCCGCGCCTGACCCGCCAGTGGCGTAACTTTGGGGGCAAGTGGGGACACTACTCCCCGGACACAGCATATTAGGGGCACGAAATTGAGGTCGGAATGTTAATAATAATTGCAAATGTGAAACGTCAAGGGATGGTAATAATTACGAATTACAGTTTTATAACACAGGGGCGGAATTTCCCCCCACGTGGGGCGATTTTGTGCGTTATGGGGGCGATTTTATGATTTACCAGATTTGTGGGTCGATTTCAGTTTCCAGGGGGGCGAATTCTGCAGGTTAGAATATACTAAAACTCTGAATTGATTCAAAAAATAGAAACTGTATTTGCCATTTTGGAACCAAATCATTTAAAGCACTTTCGACTCCATGGTTCGTAACAAAGGTTGTAATGCACGAGATATAGGACTGGTGATGTAACAATCAAACTGACATTGTCCTGTGAAACGCTTCACTGCCCTCATGGAGAGGGTTAGTGTTTGGGTGCCAATCACTGCGGTTCTGACGAATTTTCAAGTGTATTGTTAAGCCTAAATTAAAACAAGATAAAATAGTAGAGTAACTGTTGCAATATGTAGTTTGGTAGTTTGTTGAGCCAGTCGTTGTATGAGCTGCGTCAAATAAGAGACATCAAGCAAAAATATTTGCAAGCCTGTACACATATCAGCACGCGCAGAATTTGACTTTTCTCGTATTTTTTGACAGTAGCACTCATTATTTCGTTTTATTATACTTATGTTGGTTGAAGACGACCAATACTGACACTGTATAGCTATCAAGAAGGACCTAGTCGAACTCCATTTCTTAAAGAGGAAAAACTTCAGTCTCTTCGAAGATACTACAATGGTCCAACAATCATCATAATATTGCTGCCACTGGATCATCACATCCAGCGGCGTAACTAGAGGTTTGAGCCAGTGGGGCAAAACGGGTGAAAGGACGGCCACTAGCTAACACTCAGAAAAAAATTTGAAAAATGATTGTGAATCCGGATGCCGTGGATGTCTATACCAGCGCTCTTTAACCGGTGTGCACGGTGCACCAAAATATGCGTGGGGTGCACCCCTACGAAAGGGTTCACAAAGGTGCCTCACAAACTTGTCACACTAAACACATAATTTTTACAAAACTTTCTGTTAGCAAAAATGAACCATTAACCAACCAATGACTTACAGGATTTAACCTAGACTTTGAAACCTTTGAGCATTCTAAAGTGTAGTGCGTAAGCATCAGACCATGTCAAGCTAATTGTTGTAATTAGCTGATTATTTGTGATTCATAAGCAACGGACAATCAGCCATTATCAATTGAATAGGGGCTTGCTTATTTAGACCCGGGTACTTACAGACATGGGCGCAACTAGGTGGGGGACATGGGGGAAGTGTCAGTAAATAGGGTGCATGATTTTAAGTGTTTAAGTAAATAGGGTGCATGAGTTCGTCAAAATATCTTTAAAGGTGCACCGTAACAAAAAAGATTGAAGAGCACTGGTCTATACTACCTGAAAAAAGCGTGTAAAATAAAAAAAATCGCAATCATAATGGCGGCCACAATGACAACTGCAATATTGGCTGCAAAAGACATACTGCAGATCTTGCACTGAAAACATCAAGATTTTCACAAGGGCTCCTGCATGAAACGTTTACGTGCAAAGGGTGGTTTTCATCCAAAATAGAAGCTTGGAACTTTACTAACAACAAACTTTAAAAATTTGTCAATTTCACGAAAATGGACTGTGCATTTTTCCGGCTTAAATCTGAACATATTAATCAGAAAACAACGCTAGAAATATGCAGCTTTTATGGATGATGCTTTAAAAATAAGGGGCATTAAATAATCAAATGTTAAGACCTGGTTGTTTTTGCCCCCTCCTATCAAAAGTTCTGGCTAAGTGCCTGCGGGAAACGGCATACGACTTAAGCTGACCAACTTGCAAGCTGCTTTAAAACAACTCACAGATAAAAAGCCAAAGGCACGTTTCGCAGTAGTTGTATTGTATAACCAACTGTTTTTAGAAATGAATAAAAATTTTACTACAAATGCAATTAAATTCGTTTTGTTTGATCGTCTTTCTTGTGCTTTCTTGATTGCCCATTTATTTCATTAGCATTGAAATGTTTTCTAATTGAATATTATTTTAGGCAACACTAACATCATAAGTGGGGGCGCGATTTTTAAACAAAGTTCATGTAGGGGGCGATTGAACAAAAAAGGATGAAGATCACTGGTCTAAGTTATGGAACTATACTGCCTGATAAGGCTGAGTCAAGGTACTTGGAGGTACCTTTTTACTTTCTTCAGGAGAATGTCTTTATGTCTATGCAATATGTTCTGGGTTTTGTGATTTGATAAGAGAGATTATATTTGCTGTATGTTTAATATTTGAGTTTACTCAGCCAGTTCGGTACCTGCCACCAACTTGAAATTTGAGCAGCTAACAACGTACAGTCTACATTTTCCATGCAGCAATTATTAAGGTAAAATGGTGAGTTTCATTAAACGACTAACTAGAAAAAAAGTTATTCCGATAGAAGAAACTGAGTCCTCAGATCTGTCAAGATGTCTTTCCACTTTCGATCTTGTTGGAATTGGTAAGATTTTTTTTCAATTTTTGTGAGGTGCTCAGAGCAATTTTTATAGCATTCTTAAATACCGTACGTTTTACTTGTAGTATTTAGTTTGCTTAAACCTTAATTACAGCATTTATTCGATTGTAAGCCGCGGCTTGTAATAGTTTGTTTTTCATAATTTCGTGCGGCTTACAATCACGGGCGATGTAAATTTTTTTCTTTACCTTATCGAAAATTCGAGATCAGTGGTTCTCAAAGTTTTTTTCATATTCCCCCCTTACGAACCTAAACACTGTCAATTTCTCCAACAAAAATATCACAAAAAATATAATTGTAAAAATTTCACACCACCTAATGTGAAGAAGCAATAGACGATTATGAACCAAACAGCCTCTTTTATGATGTCAGTCACTGCAGGTAAAGCAGCTTGTACTTGCATACTGTGGAGATTCCCATCTAAACCAACCTTGCTGTGCAGTTTTTATGTGCTGAATAAACAAATAATAAAAACTGAACGTTTCATAATCCACAGCGTTTCCTCCCCAATTCCTTCCTGGAACAAAGTTCCTTCCAGGAATTAAAAATTCCTCCATGAGTGAGCCAAGTGGCATCCGTTTGAGAACCACTGGTCTAGACGACGCTCAGTCTTTCCTTGGCTACGTTTTGTTCACCAAACTCTCTTTTCGCATTCTCTTTCTTCTCTTCAGCATCACCTGCACCCTCCGTCACAGGAGAGATTATGTTGAAAGTAATGGTGTAAGCATCATTACCAGGGTTGCCAACGCGTAACGTGCTAATACGCGAAAGTATCTCAGAGGCCTATGTACAAGTGCGGCTTACAATCAAGGGCGGCTTACAATTAAGGGCGGCTATCAATCGAATAAATACTGCATTCTTTCAAAGTATAAATTACGCATATTTGTGTTGTTGCACTAATTTTGTGTTGTTCGCCTTGATTTTTATAAAAATACACTCGGTATTTTTCTTTATCCAGCTATGTCCAATCTGCGGCCCAGTCGAAGGTTTTGTGCGGCCCAGTTTAGGTTTTCGCTGTAATAAAAGTCTCGTACATGTTGACCACTTGCCCTTGTTTTGATAATCTTGAATTTGACATTGTTGTTGCAAGGTTGTCCTCAGTGCCACTTTATCACGCCTGTTACCACCGCAGTTAGGATTCGAACGCTTTCAGGACATTAGCTTAAGCTAAATTTAGTTTGCTAAGATCAATGTAAGCCATTCAATGTGCGGCCCTCATTAATATGTTATTCAATGTGCGGCCCTGGTTAAGAGAGTAGCATAATATTTGGCTCAGTGAGTCAATTGGGTTGGACATAGCTGACTTTATCAAACCATGTGTGAATATTATTTACAAGTAAGTTTCAAATCTAGTCATTTTGTTGCTATCACTTTTGAATAGATTTGTGCACGTTTACACCATTGCTCTTAGTGGATAGTCTTCACTTACGTTGACTTTTTGCCATTTTTTGTATGTTGCAAAATTTTCTAAGATATCTAATTGAAAATAATTGGCTTTATACTAAATGAAAATTGAAGTGAACGCAACAGTTTTGTTGCCTGCAGCCTCCGAAAAGGCCTGCAGAAGTGCACGGGATACGCGAAGTTTTGTTGTCTTCGATTTAAAAAATGTAAAAAATATTTTGACGCATAACAAGAAAAAAGTAAAATTATATATTATGAAAAACAGCTCAAGCAAGGGAAGTATTTGAGGAATCTACCTGCCATGCTATGCTTTCATAACGCTGCGAGGATTCTCAATGCACTTATCGACATTCAAGTTTTGAAGTACCACATGGGCAAAGCAGCTCACAGATAATTTTTCTATGAAACAGATTTCGCGTCAAGCACGCATTTTCAATACTTATTCAAATATAACCAGCTCAAGCAAAACAAGCAAGACCTGGAGAAAACTTGGATATTAATCAAGGAAATCAAAAAAAGCAGAAAAGATTCCACAGCTTCTACACTGAAAGCACCTGCCGTTTCCATAACTTAATCAAATTCACAAAATGTACCTGTTATTCTCAGTAACTATTTCGACAACTTGGGACGTAACATAGCATTAGCGATTGTCCATTCTTCCAGTTCTAGAGATCAAATTGGGTCTTTTGTTGAGACTCCGTATTTTTGACAACCGTATTATTCTTGTCAAATTTCAGCATTTTCATGATATTAAATTGTTGAAATCAATGTACAGTTTGATCATCTACAGCCATTTGCTATATGGTCTACTTTCATGGGAACATGCACAGAACAAGTTTAAGTAGCTTAATGAAGAAAATGATAGAGCACTGTAATACGTAGGGAATTTAAATAACATCAGCACATACCACAAAAAGATTTATCACTACAAAAAATATATCAAATTCTGGAAATGCATGATATTTCTAAAACGAAGAAAAATATAAATGTCTAAAATACTTAAACCACAACTGAGAAAGGTCGCGGGCCCGTAGTTTGACCACACCGTTTTACATAATGACATTCGTAACACTCTTTTCTGCTTCTGGGGGATTTTGATTTGGTGGTGGTATAGTCTTGTGAAGTATGTAACGGTCTAACGGAAAGTGTTTATTAATTTTGTGTGTATGTTACAGTAAGTAATTTTGGTTGTAACAAACACAACATCTTTCAATAAAAACATACAACATAAGCGGCGTTGGACAAGACTGCAGAGAGCTTCTGGAAATTAGGCAGCAACGATATGCTTCCAAAACTGAAAAATGTCGCACAAAAAATGCACTTGATATTTGGAGCACAGTTTCAGCCATGTAGCAGGTCAAATTTAAAAACAGAAATCGAATTGCACACCAAACACTGAACAATAGTCTTTGACTTGCTACAACTAACATATTGGTATTGATATAGAAACGATAGTGTCAGAGAAACCTCGATCACACGCATTCCACTAATAGAAAATTGTAATAACTTGCTCTTGTGTAATAGTTTTATTGACGCAGTCACTTACTTTCTCTTTTCAATATTAAATCTTGTGGATCTGTTGTTTTACTCATCATTTTGTTAGAAGTGGCTGCAAGTTTTCTTGTTTTACAAAATGGCCGCAGGTCAAACCAAGTTGGACAACACTGATGTAAAAGAACATCCGAACAGCGACGCTCAACTCAAACAGGAGCTAAATTATGGACGTCTATCATGAAAAACACAGTCTCACAAAGTTCAACGTTTTTGTTTTAATGCAAAAAGTGTGTTAAGTTATTTAGTTTATTCACCAGCGTTTAAAAATGCTCGGCAAGCTAGTGGACAAGTTCCTTGTAAACGAATTTAGAGACGGCTAGAATTGATTTGCCTGTAGCTCATGATATCTTTTGCAGGGAATAAGATGTAAAAGCTGTAGCTAGTAAGGTTCAGGTACCGCAATTGTTGTGTCAGCTTCATAATGCGGCCCTCCTTCGGGTTACTTTGCAAGTCCTCGTTTGGCCCTCGGAGCAATTTGAGTTTGAGAACCCTGGTTTGGGCATTAACCGTGTATTTGCAAATGATAGTGAGTATCGAAAAAAAGGCTTTGCCATCGAATTAGGATTTTAGTTGGTGACGCCAAGCACCATCGTAGAGCACTTCAGCAGAAACTCTTAGAAGTAGAAATGAGCCCAAGCAAATATGGAAACTATTCACTCCAAGCCAGTGAGCACGAATCGACTTGAACACTACCTTAGATGCACCCTTGACCATGTGAACGGTGTGAGCAGTTTCAATTAGGATTGTGACATGAACAGAGTAGTTTTTATACCACCAACCTTCAGATCTTAGCTGGTTAATATTTTTAGGAGACAAAAAACGTCTGACAGTACTTGAGTGATGGTTTCGATTGTTTAATTATGCGACGAGTTGAATACGGACTCATTTTGTTGATATTGTGCAGGTGTGGGAAACACATTTGGTGCTGGTGTCTACGTCCTTGCTGGATCTGTGGCTAGGGATGATGCTGGTCCATCAATAATCATATCATTTTGTGTAGCTGCATTTGCAACTCTGCTAGCAGGTAGTTTACTATTGGGTTGGTCTGCGATGCTTAATTGCATGTTTAATAGTTGCAATAGTTGTGCATATTAACTGATCATTTCATCATTATTATTTTGAATCATCTGATATTATGGTTATGCTTGCAGGTTTGTGTTATGCAGAACTAGGAGCTAGAGTGCCGAAAGCTGGATCTGCATACATTTACAGTTATGTTACTGTTGGCGAGTTCTGCGGATTTTTCATTGGCTGGAGCTTACTTTTAGAATTTGCTATTTGTGAGTATATTTTATGCTACTTGCGGCAATACGGCTCACGTTAATGTCTAATTTGATGTACTATGCTTCTAATTGCATCTCTTGCTCATGCTTAGAGATTTACTTCTTTGCCAACTCCAACGACACCTTTTTTAATGGAATTTTTCACCGCTGCCCAGCATGAATCATCTGTTGTTTGAAGCCCATCAGTGCAACAAGTCGTGAATTCTGATTTTGGAATTTGTCAGGCTTGCGACATCCATGACGTCAGAAATATTTGCGCTTGATAGTATGATGTCGCAGCTCCTCCTTCAGCATCTACTCTAGCGACGTCTGCGTTCCACTGTTAACTGCTTGAAAACCGCGAAACAGCCTCTGTGTATTCTGCTTGAAAGTTGAAGCTGGTTCCAGTTGAACGCATATCTAGCTAGATGCTGAAGTATGTGCTGTGATGTCATGGAATTTGACTGATACCGTTGCAAAACGCACAAGACGCCGTCCAGGAGCATTAGGGTTAAGTCTTAAGGTAAGGTGGAGTATCCTAGCGATGAAACAAAAGTAAAATTTGCTCTTGAAGGTGGAGTGTCAACTCATGAAAATGTTGGCAAGTTTCCTGCAATCCTCCTTTGCCATGTTACAATTAAATAGCGGGAATCATTTCGCTGTAACAAAGCGGCGGTAAATTTGCGGGTCATTATACTTTAACCTCAATGAAATCTGAGATTTTGCAACCCATGTTCTTGTATTTCTTAAATTCGTAAATATGTGGCATAGGTTTTCATACGTAGGCACATTATTTTTGAAATTGGTGAAACAACTCAAAAATACAGGCCTTTTAAATCCGTTTACAACTAGGTGGGAGTAAGCGTTGTTGGAAATACAAAAATAATTTTTTCCTCCTGACATGACTAAGAATCAAAGAGAGCATTTGAAACTTACGTTTATGAAGTCAAATATAGTGAATATGCTTTCATTTTTGTGTAACTGCACAGTTTTTATAATATCTCAGTTTTTATTTTATACAAGCTAATGTCCAGTAATACAACCATATAAAATTATTTACTTCAAGTACTTACCCTGTTTTCTAAATTTGGGTTGTCACCAACCTTTTCATAATAGAGGAAGTTTCAAAAAGGGTCCTTTTGTTGTGTGTATAAAAGTTGTCAATTACCGTTTGCTTTTTTTCCAAAACTAGTCTAATGTTTCTATCATAAGGCCACTGCTTCATGAAAACGAAAAAAAGAAACTGCTTTTTCATGTTTTCACATAACACTTTTTTCAAATGCTGTTGCAATGAACTAGCAGGTATAAGCAGTTCACTTCTATTTAGTCCCAACTAATAACATGAAGAGGTTTTTCAGTCACAAGGCACAATTTCACCGACCTTCAACTCACTATTTGCATTGAAACACTCTTGAGTGTTCCGCCACAATGGTTAACAAATGCCATCGTTAGGATTTGATTGAAATCAGAGACGAATACAGCAAGTGTGGCTAGGGGGGCGATTTCAGTAATATTTACTAGTCAATCTCATAATGGCTTCGGTACTGTAAGGGAGATGAAGTATTATGTACAACAATCCCGTGACAAAACAATGGACGACAAAATGGCCTTATACTGCGAATGCTATTTCCGATTCGTAGAAAATCATGGTGAATGAAGTTATATTTGTAAGTCTTTGGGGGGGGGTGATCGCCCCAATCGCCCCCTGGATCTGGCCTTGTTCCAAACTG
>JGI24158J21664_10000857_pt1 | contig 31082 bp, 17 predicted proteins | sample Ectturendosymbi3_FD_21664 | JGI IMG/M metagenome (IMG submission 21664)
TCCAGGGCAAGTTGTATAGAGCTCTGCAACCAAAATTATATGCCACCCGCAATCTCTGCATGCATGACTTCCTGAAATTACACCATAATTGAGATGATTAACACCTTATCGTGGTTTAATGTAGTATTTGCATATTGTGATCGTGGCAGTGGGCCTCATACTGTTACTTTGATTTTTTTCTAGATACCAATATAGTGATTTAAGTTTTTCAGATACAAATCCAATCCAAAAGTTATATTGCAAAATATAATGCAAACACAGAAACCGAATCTTGTTTGAAGCAAAATTCCTGCCACTGTTATTAGCCTACGCCCATGTGGCGACGTGATTACGGCACATATAAAGTTGAATGAATTCGTAGCAGCAATAGAAGAGTGAAACTAGTCAGATGAGTAATATTAATTGCTATAATGCCAAGGATTGTAGGTTCGACTCTTTCTTTTGTTGGATCAGGGGAACGCAGCATTGTGGCTGCAAGAAATGGGTCCCAACGTGTTGGTGGCTGCAATCCATTATAGAAGCAGATATAGAAGAGTGAATCTAGTTGAATGGGGAATCTGTATTACTGTTATGCCGAGGGTCGTCGGTTCAGGTTGCACCTGGCACTACTATCACATCCTGGCAACATAGCAGCACCACTTTTGCGATTGGAAAGTCTGAGCAGCAAGTGCGCAAAACTTCACATTGTGGCATCATAGAGATCACACGTCGTGCTCATTATATTTTTGCTTGTTCGCGCCACATATATGTGGGTGTTCTTCTTCATGCACATCTAGTTCGTGGTGAATCACACATTCAACAAAACGCTAACCAAGAGATTGCAACACTTGCAGCAAGGTTGGGCTAGACCTTTTGAAGTAACAGAGAGTGAAAGAGACAAGTACAATGCAAACTGAAAAAACTTAGATATAAATAACCTTCAATCAAACTTACTGAAACAACATTGGGCACTATTTTTAACTTGTTGGGCGCCATTTCATAGCATGTTGGACACCATTTTCTATCTTATCACTATCAGGCGCCAGCTTATAGCATGTTGGTCGCCATTTCATAGCATAAAAAAGTCATAGAAAAATTGTGAAATTTCACTTGACTCGACATTGACTTGAGCCTGCAAACCAATGAATCAAAGTGACTCGACAGTTCATGTGACTCGACTTTGACTCGGCTCGACCAAGTCATGACTCGATTCTAACTCGAGTCGAAAAAATATCAGATGACTCTGACTTGAAGGTCATGTGACTCTGACTCGACAAAAATGACTCAGGCACATCACTGGTCTCTGGTAGCCGAGACGAAATAACAATGCTGAGAGTGTAAAGGACGACCACTCGCACAGCAGGAATTCCCACTCGATCAGGTTCATCGTACCAACTGCTAGTGCCACGAACTCAATGTTATAAGAGGAAAACGCCAGATACAGTACAGTTCGAATGGAAAATAATTACGTCAGATCTATGCCTCTGGCGACAAAATACACACTACTTTTCTGTTTTTCCGACTGAAAGTGCACAACATGTGATGTTATTTTATGGATTCGATCACAAAATGACAGGGTTTTTTTGTTTCGAAGTCGCTGTAGGTCCGCCGGCAGTGACACGGTTAGAATAAAACGCTTGAGTCTGTCACATTAGCAGCACTGTCAGTGTCATGGTAGTCAAGTAGAAGTGTCTTACTGTGTGAATACCGAATGGTTTTTGCCTTGAGTCTTGCCATGGTCGGCCACATTTTATTTTGGTAGTAGTGGTTGCACTTTTCATGGTATTGGTTTTTATTTACTTTTTTCATAAGTTTCCAAACTTTTGTGTTCAGATAAGCAGTTTAGGGTTTAGGTTGAGGGTTTAGGTTAAGGGATTAGGTTTAAGGGTTAGATTTCGGTTTACCATGTTTCTACCAAGTGTAGTACAGTCTACTTGTAATGTTGTGACGTCAGTTTTGTGATGTCACGAGTTCCAGACACGCGTGGGTTGTCATGTAACCATACATGGTCATAGTACACTGAGCGCAAAGCAAGAGTCTTCGCGTGACAAGGTAGATTTGCCTTTGGCGACGGACCGCGGTGTCTGTTCACTTTCGCAGAGGCCAGAAATTTCGCTTGCCACCGGATCGGAAAGACTAAACGGGATGTGGGGAACGCGTTTTTGGATTTTCTTTTGAAAATTGCCATAAAATCAGTACGGCAAATGCACAAATATGGATTTTTCTCAAACATTTCAAATGTAAAGGAATAATGTGGTCAAGTTCATTGGATTCCTTGATGATTCCCGCATCCAGGGATGTTTTCACTGGCTCTCTAGCCCGATCGGTTCAGGAGTTCTGACCGACCAAAATTATCAGGCCGTGGCCTACGCGGGACTTAAAAGGCTAGACACCCAGGTCGCCTAAAAAAAGCAGATCTGGGTGGAAAGACCCCGCAGTGGGAGCTCTCCTCACATCCAGAAAAACGTCTACTACCGGTGCTTCTGCGAAGTTGAAACAACGGCATGTGAAACGCTACGCATACGCAGTTGCGTTATGCGTTTAGAGGGCCTCGCGGCCACAACATTTCCCGGGGCCTCGCGTTCATTTAATTCGGCCCTGGTCGCGGGACCTTCCACTCTGGTCGCGAAATAATTTAAACGTAGCCTACATTTTAAATTTGCCATTCTCATCAGACATAATAAAATCATTTTACTGTTTTCTGTGCTAAGCTTCATACAGTTTCGTGCACAAAAATTGCTACTGTCAATTGTAATCCTAAATTTACATTTAAATGTAAAGTATTTTCAACAAAATTATATGCTGACGAAATGTTTGTGTCACGAGAATTTAGAACTATTTTTTAGGGTCGCGCCAAAACGTATTTGCGGACCCCTGATCTTGTCGACCAAACGCTGTTTATCACTTGGTTGGAAAGTGTTGACAGACAGCAGTTGGAAATAAAATAAGCACAGTTAGAAAACAAACAAACACAGAACATGGTGAAGCAAATTTTTACATAAAGACAGCGTGTCTATGTACACAAAGAAGTGGGTCAAATTAAATTGAGGAAATTTGGTGTGGTCTAACTCAAAAGCCATATGCTCTACAAGGTATAAAAATAAAAAAGTGAAAAAAAATCAAAAAATCAGTTGATGACGTACAAAAGAATAACAATACTATGCAGTTTAATTTTATGCGGAAAAATGAGATGTGAACAATGAGGCGCTTAATTTCACAGGTGTGGAGAGAACAAAACAAAAACACTGAAATTAATGTACATTTAATTGTGAATACAAGTGATAACAGGAGACAAAAAATCTGGAAAAATACCAAATGACAGACAGATGAATAAGACTAACTCACACTAGAAAGGGAAAATTTACCGTGCCTTTTTAAAAATAAAATACATAGAAAAGGTAATGGAAAAAATCACATGGTGCCAGGGCCATCTGGAGGCCCCAGGGCAGTCGTTGTGTGGAGGCCCTCAGTATCATGACCGAATGTTGTGGAATGCTAGCATTGTTACCTCACCAGGCCTCTTGCCTCAGCGAGGGAATTGTTACAGTATATATTGAAATATTGGCATCTCAAAATTTGTTGTTCATATTTTTCATTAGGGACACGTAAACTTCACTTTCGCCCAAATAATATTTTCGTTATGTTGGTTGTAGTTTTCCGTCCGTAAAAGAAGAAAAAATGACAATAATTCCAATAAATAAAACTTTTTGTTTCCTAATGCTGTTGTTATTAACTACTGTATTTTTATGATTATTCACACTAAATATGTCTTGCAGGTATCTGCATCGCCTTGAAGTACAGAGGCAAGTACAAAAGAAAGATGGTAATTCGGAGCATTAAACTAACAGGAAAGCAACCAGCAACAATGGAGGTCACCTGACGAGATCACTCTACTGATACTGGGTTGCATTTTATTTTTAGGGATACCGTAAGTGAATTCCGATCATTCGCTTGTGGTGACTATCGCGGTGGCTTGTTACTTATGGGCGTCATCTACCGGTGACAACTTTATTTACATGTGGCGCCATCAGCAGGCCGCCACATATGTTCAACCAGCCTTAACCAGGGGTCTCACTGCTCATGATTGTGGAGGCCCCTGGGCAGGTGCCCACTTTGCCCTCGCCTATCCGGACCTGCATGGTGCGAAAGCACAAAGAAATAAACAACACAAGAGGAGTTAAAAATAAACCACCTATGCATTAATCTAACATTGTTAGGCTACTTTTGTAGAACAACCAAGTTTCACTCCACTCTCTCTCCGGCCCTTCCAGTATTCTAGGCCAACTACCGGTTGGCGGCCGCCTATAGCGCAGCCTTCAGGTGGCGCAGAATCCGCCAATTTCTTGGTTTTGATGTCCCGAATGTTTTAGTGTGACGTGTAACGGGAGTGTAAATATTGAAGCTTGCCGATGGCGCAGAACTGTCTCGGGCTGGCCCTGGTTGGGGTTTATTCCTTCTAGTCGTGAGCGTGTTTGCTTTGTCTGCTCTTGCTTTAGCCTTTCAACGTTTGACCTGTTAGCACTGCTTGCAGATGTTACGACTGAGGGTGTGTGGTGTTACGTGAAATCGATTTCCTATACAAAAGTTGCTCGATTGATTTGCTCATGCCACCTGGATGGAGACTAATTACTTGAATAGTTTTTGCAGCGGTAACCGGATAATCGGCCAGTCACTTTTCCTGGTAATTTTGACCACACTCCGGAAATTTAAAAAATAAAATTCTCCGTTTGATATGACCGGACTCTGATATTATATGACCACTTTCTCCGTTTCAATCAACTCAGAATAAGCTTGGAAAAGAAGGGTTTTCTTTTAATAGAAGCGTTCGTCAGCGTCGCTGCATAAACTCGTTATTTTTGTTGGAAAGATGGTTTACCGGGACATTACAGAGATTTTACACACAAAATTAACCTACGCAAATTTGTAGGCCTACAGTGTGCAGTACGGGCTTGTGTGAAGGTCAGGATCAAACCTCTGTAGTGCTGCACGAATCATTCACATTTATATTTGTAAACTGACTTTAAATCTTTGGCAATCTACCATGGCAGCAAGTGAAGCTTTGCTGACAAAACAACATTCAAGAACCAAATCCCTAGGTGGAACGTGGATATGAAGGAAAAGTATTGTGCTGCCGAAAATGCTCACTTTTGATGGAAGAATAATGGTGATCTCCAAAATTGCCTTTTGGCAGAATGAAAGAAAGGCAAAGAGAGCACAGGTATGTATTTGAGCCTGCCGCGACTCAAAGGACCTATGCAGGGCTGATGCCATTGCAGTCATCGTCGTGCAAGACCACTCTGCCAAGCTGTTCTGGGAAACTATGAGAAAAGGCAACAAGAAACTTATATTCTCCAATCTGCAGTTGGGGTGCAAGTGGAAATAATGTTTCCGCAGCGATTTAAATGGAGCAAAATTAAGTTTATCAACTAACAATATAGATCAGGGGTCTCCAAACGTTTTTGTCCGAAGGCCACATAACCTAATACACTACATTTCGAGGGCCGGGCATCTTTCGTAATGAGATTATGTCGTGATATCTTACATTCTACCAAATCAATACATTTTTCGTGAATACATTGTTTTTATTTACGGGCAACACATCTTCCCGGACCGGATGAAATGGCTTCGCGGGCCGTATTTGGCCCACGGTCCGTAGTTTGGAGACAATGCACGGGCGCCCGAAGGAGGCAAAGAGGGGCACGTTCTTCCCACTCGAAGTCTTAAAAGTAACGCGTTACGGTTTAGTGATTCTTCTACACCCGCTAAATGGTACAGTATAGGATGAGCACGCACCATCAAAGCTAGCTGGCTGGGTTCGATTCCCGGGCGGATCATACTCACCGAAGTTTTGAAAAACTGTGCTGTGTTTCTGTTCATGTAATTTATGGTTTATTACGCTTGCAACCAAGGTGGTGCAGGTGTGGATTAGCCATCGCCACGGATATACGAAAGAAATGAAACGTCCGGTGACTGACACAGAATTTATTTAAAAAGGACTGCAGACAACGGTGTCTGTGATAGCAGCCATAGTCGATGCCAGTTTGGACTTCAGAAAGTAAGTTTGAATTTTCACTTAAAGTCTAGGGCTCGTCGTAGGTTGTCATCGTGTTACAGCTTGGACTCTTCAAAAGGTAGTTCGGAAAGACTAGATAAATTCGGAAATGAAAGGTGCATTAAACTTAACGTTGGCAGAGCTCAATACGAAAGCTCAGAATTGAGATATCAGCTTTTACTGACCTCCTTGCAACCGCAGAGACGATTTTCTGTTAGACTCACAACGAACTTCTAGGCATGCATGAGTAAGCCAGTAGTCTCCACTAGTGGCATATTCTCCAAGTCTTACAGGCTCTTCCTCGCCGTGCATTCTCAGTGCACGAGGTAATATCGTCCGTTTTGAAACTTCTGGGGCTTACGGAAAAGAAATTCGATGGTCCTGTGGCAGACAAACTCACCGGTTTCTTCCACTTCAGAAAGCATTTTCCCCGTTTTGTTAGAGAAAATAACAGCAAGTAACGTTTGCTCGTTGTAATCCTCTTGTTTGTCATAATAGCGCGATTCTTCACCTCTGAAATGCGTGCGAGTTGTCTACACTAGATACAATGACAATCCGTGGTGTAAAGCCGAATTGTTGTCTTATTCAATCGATTGCTGAGCGGCGGCAGATGTTAAGAGCAAAGCAAGGCCTAAATGAAGCTTATAAACGGTATATGATTATATCTGAAAAAGCAAAGCACATCGAACTGTAACTTTTCTGAAGCAACGGAGAAATGAAACACTGATGACTTTTGCAACAAACTAACTCTAATCACTTTTCAAACACATTACGGGCGTGCTAATAACAGAGAAGACAATGGGATGATATTATTCACCTCCGTCTGTACAGAATCGGACATGAACTGGTAAGTAAACTATCCTGTCACGATTGGCGCGCTTTCACTGTTGAAGCTTTCATTTCGGCAGCTTGTAAATGAAGTAAAATTTTGTCTAATATTGAAAGTGCTGCTCCAGCATGTGGTGCAAAGTATTTGGTGTTGTGTTAAAAGAGAGGCGCTTCATTGTTTATGACTGTACTTCACTAATAAACCTTTTTATTTCAGTGTTTCATTACAGAACCGTCGCCAGAAAGTCTACAATAGGTGGGCTTTACATTTGTGCAGGGGGCATTGAGATTGAAAATTTGATAAACACTCCATTGAATTAAATTGTTTCATATTTCAATTTGGGAGGCTTCGTGCTTTGTTTGGTGCGACGGGACTGTTTCAATCATGCTCTGGTATAAAACTGTCAAATTGATATTTTCGCTTTTAGTCTGAAACATCTAAGTTGAGAACAAAGCATATCAAAGGGAACATAAACTAACCCCTTGCAGTAGCCATGGACCTTGCGTGAATCTTCGTTTATAACATTGGTTCCCAAACTGGGGGTAAATTACTTCCCGGGGGTAATATGCGATTCTTCGAGGGGTAACGCAGAACCAAACCACATTGTTGTTCTGTATTATGAGCGATCACTGCAAAAGAAATTTTCGACAATAAATGCGAAAAGTTTTTATTGCTGAGTAATAAGACATAATCGCTACCTTGATTTGGGTAACGCTTTGAACAAGTTTGGGAACCACTGGTTTATAATCTTTCTCTCAGGCATCTCAACGGTAACTTTCCAGAATCAGACACCAGCAGTGGCTAACACGGGAACCTGTTTGCAGTGATGGATTTAGGGTGAGACAATTGCCTTTGGCACCCACTTTTTGAAACGCCGTGGGGCCTCCTTTCTTAAAATGTCGACTTTATTTTCACATTTTGTGCTTACGTAGGCTTTCTTGCCAATACGTTTATTGTGCCTGTATGTGGCACAAACAGAAGGTTTTGCTAAGATAGAACCGGACAATCTGAAGCGCGATGGTATTGATTGTTGATGATGGGCAGAAAAATCTACCAATCTTTGAAGCAATGTTTTGTGATGATCAACACCGAATTTCGGTTGCTTATCACTATATGTTCGTTGGATTAATTTCAGTTAGTAGGATATTAATTAGTGTGAAATAGCAGCAAAATGAATATCACGCAGTATATGCAAGTTTCATAATTGCTGTGATTTTTCAAACCTGAGTGCCTATTTCTGTTAAAGAGCCCCCTCAAAATCTTTCCCTAGGGCCTTCAAATTCCTGGGACCACAACTGCAAATTTGTTGCAACTTCTCTCACAAAACCGCCAGACAACCAATTGAAATTCTCCCCTTTTTAAAAAAACACACCGAAAATGGTTGATGATCTTTTTTTTCTCCGCTTCAATTTCTTCGAATTTTGGCGTCCGCTTTTTTTCGACTGCACCTTAAACAGCGATCTGGATCCGCTACTGTTAGAAACTAACAAGAATGTCATATTACGTGTACAAATCCTACAGTTTGTCTGTGAAAGGTTGTTTCCATCTATTTTATCAATGAAGCAATCGCAAGTCAGCAGCTACATATTCAGCAGCCCCATGGCCACNGTGGGGGCTTTGGTGGGCTTAGCCCCCAAACAAAGCTCCAAGCCCCCTTTCCAAATTGAAATATGAAACACTATAAATTAGTGGAATTTTTGTCAAATTTGAATGTCAAGCCCCGCCTACGCGAACGTAAAGCCCCCTGCACAAACGTAAAGCCCCCCTATTGACGACTTTCTGGTGACGGTTCTGATTTTCAGGACATTTCAAAGACACTTAAACAAGCACTAAATCATACTGTGATGTATTGCTTTTAAGTTGAAATTTCTGAGTTCAAACAATAATACTGGCCTCACAGGCAGAGTGTGCGCATTCATGTGAAACGACGACAGGTTTTCTTTCCAAAGTCGACAGAAGGTTTGTTGGACTGGTGAGAAGCTATTAAAGACAATGCTGTACGTCCTGCATTTTCGAGATCGATATAAAGCAAATTTCTGAACCACAAACAGCACACTTTATAAGGCAGAGCTGGCACACTACAGTCTTTGTCTGCTCAGTCTCGCAAAGTGCCAAATTGGCACGTTGACACTGATGAGCCATACCATGGGGTTGCCCTGGCTCATCAGTGTCCCTGCAATGGTGAGTTCCATTCAAAGGTAATCGCTGCTAATTTTTAAAAGGTGGTTTGTCTGTACTGCATTACCACTATGTGGAATTAAGGCATGCATCGTAGGTAAAATAGAAACGTTGACATGGTGACATTTAGAATGAACATTTTTTGAACAACAAAATGATGTTTTTCAACAAAAGGAAATTTTGAAGCAAAAAAGTTTATATAAAAATGTTGTTTTGTCATCAAAAAAGCTTTTTAGCAGAAATATTTTTGGGTGACGCTGGTCGGCTAGCATATTACGTTGTGTCGGCTCACAAAAGCACTCCTGGGTAGCGAATACAATTAATGCAGTGTTTCCCCGACCAAAACGTCACTTATGCTTTCTCACCAGGTGATTGCATCCACAATGCCATAGGCTTTATTTGCAGTTTCGCACTGCTCTCGAACGGCAGTCACTAAACTGATGTTTGAAACAAGTTTCGATGTGATTTGGAGCCGTAAGTCTCATTGAAATACTGACGGAAGTAGGAGATCTATACAAAGACAGGTGGACCTAACGTCAGAGTGGCTGTTGGCAGGCAGGCAGGAAAACACAGCCGGTGGCGAAGAACGTGGACATCTTTTCTGTCCAGGCTGAAGGTGTCTCAGACAGCAGGATTACGATATAGCGTTAATATTAGAAAATCTTGATGTGCCTGTGAAGTGTTTTAATGGTTGCATGAGGTCAGGACACTTAGCAGAGCTAATCTAGTTGATTATGGCAGTTTTGAAAACGTGTAGCTTGCGTTTGTGAGTTAGTCAGTAGTTCTAACCTGGTAAGCTTGGAAACAGCCAACTCGAAACATTTACTTCTGTTAGTTGTGAAAATCACAGATAGAACTTTGGAAAATCAAACCCAAGTTAAAAAAATTATATTCAAATTTTGGTTATTGACCTGCCCTGCAAAACTGAACGATATGCACATAAAAAAACATATTTCTCTTCTAAGCAACAAAAACCTAAACAATTGAAAAAGTGGTTCGATTTTATAATTTTGAAAGAAACCTTGATTTGAAAATGCGCACAAAAAGCAGAGTCAAGGCAATTCGATAAGAAAACTTTTTCACATGTTGGTATACCAGAAACCCACTTATTTCCACTGCAGACGGTGTAGTAAGATTTAAATCTTAACAAACATATTTTATTCAAAGGACAGCAATAAAGTTTTGTCTCTCTTCAATTCCAAGTACACTTAGTGGCACATTGTTTGAGACTTTAAAAACTGTACCGTGTAAGCAAATACGACGCTTCTGAAAACTTTCACCCTGCTACAGCTGCCATTGCAATATATTATACAACACTCTCGCCGGTTTGTTTTTTACCTTTGCCTTTTTCGCACTTCTGTTTTGAATCCCCGCAATATGACGTAAATGGAGGCGAAGCAAATAAAGAAACCACTGGAGCGGTTGGGGGAGGAGTGGCGCTGATGTATACTTTGAATGGAGCGACCAACCGTTACTTTATAGTTATAGGTTGGCAACGAACTTGCTTTTCAGGGAGCTTACCTACGCACCTATGATTAGAGGACTTAAGGTTGCGGAGCCAAAGCAACGTTGGAGAAAAGTTCTCATCAAGTTTGTAGGACTAGGATTATAAACTCTCCAGTTGCCGTAAAACAAGCAAGTTACTTACAAATATTTTGCCCACACGCCAGTCCATTGCAACACCTGCGCAGGCAACAACAACTAGTTTTTGTACGAGCTATTTTGTTTTCAGTATCGATGACTTGTGTGTGCCTACCCTGCTCATGAACTGTACAAACGGCCGTATGTTACGTGACAACAAAAGTAACGTAGCGATTAAACAGAAAACGATCATCTGGCAGAAGTGACAGCAAATCACAGTGCTGGGAAAAATGATACTCTGCTCGAATAGTGACATGGAAAATGCGACTCGACGACATGGCTGATGTTTGGTTATGCTTTTGTTGCAACAGACAAGTTTTTACACGTCATAAAATTTTTGAAAAACAATATTTTAATTTTACGACATTGAAACAAAATTGTGATTTGAGCATTAAAGAAAACTTTTTCTGCAGCTAATTGTCGATAAAAACGGCACCTCAAGCGCCGATGTTTTGCAGCCACGCGAAAAAGTGCAGTCACACCGTTCTTCCTTCAAAAATTGAGTGCGTAACGTACCCCGCGTTCGATTCTCAATTCACTGGTTGTGGCTTGCATAATTTGAACATTTGGAAAAGTTCCACAGTTAACAGGAACAGCAAGCACAAATAATGACGTTTCTTCAAAGCCTCTACAGTTGGGCACAATCAAGGCAAGCGTTGATCTTGTTTACACATTCGAATACTTTATTGCAGCTTATACGAAATACAAATTGAAGTAAAGTTCCAAATAAAAATAAAGTTGAAAATGTCATGCGGGTGTGTCGAAAAAGTATTCTGGTTCTCACTATAATCTGTCAAGCACAACCCAGAAGGCATAACTTGTTATGGAAAGCAGGAACGTGCAAAGGTGAATGACGACCATCTACGGAAATATTAAGTTGCATGTAATGCATGCTGATGAACACTCCGTCAATATATCTAGTTTGGCTGCCAGGTGTAACGTACAGTACATATTAAAACGGGCTCAACTGGCAAACGTTCTCAAACAAAATAAAACAAAATAAAAAATATACGACTTTTCATCCTGTCAACGACCGGCCTTCATCAAGTCACAGAACAAGACTCAGCAGTGGTCACCGTTTTTTTAAAAGCACAACGCAGTAAAACAATCTCAGTAATGTAATATCGCGAGTCTTGTCAATAACAAACAACAATGTGCGACATGTCATTATCAATGAAACATTGTAGAGCTTTGATTTGCTGTCCCGCTGGTGAATTCACTCTGGAAATACTGTACAAAAAAGGTTAGAAAACAGTATTTGCGTGTGGCAGGTGAAGGACTCGGTCGATTAGTTCATTCCTACAAGAGTACCGTAAAATTGCATCGTTTGGCAGGAAAGCTCACTCAGGTTTGTGAAGGTTGGATCCTGGAAAATATTTGTTGTTGCTTCAAGACAAGTCTATTCACTGAAAGCAATTGGGCAGCGGTTTAATGCTAGAAATACCTTGCATGCATAGATGGCATTAGTATCAATTTCAAAAAGCGTTTTTACTCAATTGTGCGACAAGTCCAGTGCAATAACTATGAGAATTATGGTTATGTCAAGATTGACCAGTCACTTCCAATGCTGTACAATGACGATATTAACTTACTAGAAACATGCAAAGCGTTCAGTGCATTGTCAGGAATCAACTCCGCACAACTTGTGTATCTATGCCTCCGTCCACCTCTACGGAAAACTATAAAAGACATTTCTTTCGGGGGACACGCTTCACTGCCTCTCTGAATTCGACCAGTGGCTTCTCAGTTCATCTCAGTATCATGGAGTTCTGCTTCATTAAAGCCTTTCATGGTCAACTAATAGGTTTTAAGGGCATTAGCTTCCAGACATGTCATACAGTCTTCCTGCGCTTACCACCAATACTTTTGCAGACCTATTTAAATAGTCATGGCTGATCCTGCAAGCTCATTTAGAAAGTTTCATTCTCCTTCAAGAATTTTTCTGATTTGACGTTTAGGTTGCCGCATCAAGCAAGAATATCTGATCTGTTTGTTCATCTGTTTAACAGAAACGAAATGTCTATAAGAAAACAAAGTGCACAAGAAACAATAAGCACATTTACACAAAATGTCTGCACGCTTGACAGCACGGGTTGGTTTGCGTGTGAGTAGCTTGCTCACGACAAAATTAGGCCAAAATAAAAACCTGAACCAATATGGCAGTGTGTGTTTTGATTCTTTATCGATATTTTTATTTCAGTAACTAAAAAAAGTACAGTATAAGCCAAATACAAGGATATAAATAACGCTTCACGCGACTGCATGAAAGCACTACGTACTCTTTGAGAAAAGCAATGATATATCGCAGTTTTTCGAAGTTAATCATCATCAACACTTGTGAACCATTACGGAAACAAGCATTAATACTACGACAGCATCGCTGACCTTCTGCATCGTAGGTCAACTTCAGCGGAATATTAGTTAATTCCATTGCACCTCAACGTGAAGGGGTCAAAACATAAAGATTTAATTAAGTTGCCGGGCAAAAGCAGCTTGGGCCGAACGTTAGTCAGGTTGTCATCAACCTGACGTTGCTGATGATTTGGGTTGCACTGATTACAGGCTATAGGACGAAATCGAGATGCATGGAGAGGTTGTGTGCCACGACAGAGATCTTCACAATATTCTCCAAGCGTATGAGAGATACAGTAAATGAGCTACTTCGAAAAAAATAGGAGTAAATTAAAGAGCTTTGAAATCATTTAAAAGATATCACATAGGACAACTACTGTATATGAAGACACTTAGGAGCCATGAATGTCAATGAGAATTACTAGGGTAGACTGCTAAGCACACAGAGGCCTCAATATACTTGTCAATGACTTCAGATATACTCACTAAGCGCACATTGCTGGCCCTTTCAAGGTTTGACCGGCGGTTGCGCGCGATATGATACTGAATGTCAAGACGCTTTGTGAAAAGTTCGTCACATCACGTTCAGGAAGTCAGCCGTGCAAAACGCAAGGTGAAACAAGGTGTGAGGCCTGGCAGAACATTCTTGAGAGACTTCTATTTGCGGAGGTATAACGTTGCAGTTGAGTTTGCGTGCATTGACAAAATAAGCTGAAAGAAAACTGTTTGTTCGAAGTAAAAGCTTTGAACTGTGGTCGGTCTCTTACAAGAATCGAGGAGATTCCTCCTCGCTCCGTTGCAATTCGTGAAAAGCGCCGCTCGACCGGCGAAAGCGAGGTTTGCATCAGAGCGAATTGGCGGTGTGTGGATCCGCACAGATATGTTTGAGGCATCACTAGGTCAACTGCATCATGATGTCAGTGAGCAAGCATCGTCACAGGGCGTTTACCATGCCAAATCAAATATTTTGCTTTTGTGTAATTAGAACAGCTGTTTAGCAAAGATGTAAGATATTTCAAACTGTTTTTTTGAAAACAAACAGCTTCACTTTCCTAAGAGGGGCATGTTAAATTCAATACGACCAAGAAACACAGATCAACAGGTTATTTAAGAAAACATCTCTGTTTCATGTGAAACCAGTTAGGCTAAACTCGTTTGATCCAGTTCAGCACATGAGCAAAAACCAGTGCCTTGGCAACTTTTTTGCTTTTCTTACGGTTGCTGCCAATTTATGTGATGAGCAGCCGACCAGCAGTGTACGAGCTTCGTGTTATTTCAGACTTACGGTATGTTGAAACAACCCAAACCTTGTTAAACGCAGATCATTACCTCTATCTTTAGCGCTAAGAAGCTTTCGAACCAGTGTTTGCAACATAAACCCGTTGGGCTTTTCAAGCAGCTATCTCTAAACCAGTGGACGCGGATTAAATTATCTCCTAGTTTTATTTTAGAAAGCAACAGAGGATCTTTTGCTGAAACATGTTTGAAATTTTTATTTTAAAATCTGTGTCAGATCTCCGAACACTTAAAATGTTGCAACGATTCTGACATACGACGCCAGATGTGCCGGATAACCTACTTACCACCTTTATATCCATTAAAACTTTTGAGATCAAATCTAATTTACTAATGTGAAAATATTGTTTTTTCCTCAATTGACTGGTTATACTTGCGTAAGTATCGTGTTTCTTGTACAGTGTAATTCTTTTCTTTCACAGTGTAAGTTCGTACGTTTCACACAATATCTCGTGTATCTAGGGTGCATTACACTTTTTAATTTTTCGAGAATTTTGACAATGACCTTCAGTGTCCTCTTATTCTCGTTCAAAATATTTCACTGGCCCAACAGCACTTCCTGCGTTTCCAACATAGAAAAGAATAGTCACCTTCAAGAGTTTTTTCGCTACTGCAATACAAAAGCATTAATTTAAGTGCGGTTTAGCGAATTTGTCCAATTCGTAGAGAACAAAGTAAAACTGAAATTCACATTTCAGCTGCGAATGGGTTGATTGGGCCAGGAAGCAGTGAATACTGTGCTTTGTTTGCTGCAGCAAAGCGAGTGACAATTTGCTTCATGTAAATGTTCTAAACGTATTTCAGTTACCAAGAAAGTTTGGTATTTAGTTGTCGTTGAGCTCAAGAAATACGAGTTATAAAAAAACCAAAGACAAATGCCGATTATCATCGAATTTTCCAGCATATCAGATGACGAGGCATGACAACCGTTGCATAATTTATATGCAGATGAGCTCTTTCGAAACGATCAGCAGAGTCTGCCTTCCGTGACTTAAACCAGGCATACTTCGCAAAGCGTGAGACAGTAAATCTTATGCACTCAGTGTGATTGCCGATCGACCGCTTTGACTGTTTTATGGCTTTACGACTAAAAAGTGAGATCACATTGCAGAGGTTTGTCGTGGTCAACAGCTAGTAGCCTCCGTTGCATGTAGAAAAAAGCTGAAAATTAGAAATATTTAAAATTGAGTTATCGTTTGTTAGAGCTGCTTGAATTAGAAGGCAAGCCAGTGCTGAGGTCTCAGGCAGTTTTTGAGAAGCATGAAGTACATAACCGGTTTTCCTATATTTCTTGCAGCTGCTTGTCCTTACTGGCAGTAGCTAACCCTGAAAGTGAAAAAGACATTTTGAACGGTGCAGAAAGTGAAAAAGATATCTTGAACGGTGCAGATTTTATCGCCTTGACCTTCACCATGCCATTTATGAAACTTTGCGGTGGCTTGAGTATCAATAATGATAAAGAATTTAAAGTGCAAAGATTTTTATGCAACTATAAGAGAAACGTTGATAGTCCTGCGTGTGCGTCAGCGTAAAATGTAAGACGTTAACAGAAGACTCCAGGGCGATTGTGAAAACAATTCACAAAACTGCATTTAAAATCTTCCCCTACATCAAGGTTGCTCAACCTGTGGGCCATGGCCCACTAGTTGGCCACGGTTGAATTTTTGACAGGCAATGACCTAGTATTTTGAAATTGAGTATGTTTTGCAAGCTGATCCTTTTAATCGAAAAGGTAGGTAGCTCTTGAGCTTTAAACATCATAACGCGCTCTCTTTCGTCGTTACGTGTTAAAATTTATTCCGACATGGAAATAAGTTCCACACAGTCTACCACGTTGCGCACAATATGTAGCTACTGAAGGTATTTTGAGGCAGACAGGTGGCTTGTGTTCAGGGCTGTGAAGCTGGAACTCATGTTTCAGGCCTCGGCTCCGTGCATCCAAAATTGCTTGGGCTCTAGCTCATAGCCCTGCTTTTGTTGCCATGAAAACACAATCTAAAAGCAGGTATTATGTGGAAGATGACTTGATCTGTGCCTTATCATGAATTGAACTTTGAATATCTATGCTTTCTAAAAATAGAGGCTCAGCTTTCGCTATGATTTTAACGCATGCTGTGTTATGAAGTATTGTTGTTAATTGTGTTTATTTCTCAAAGCTTATCAAATTCGCAATAAATTCGAAATAATTCGGCCATCAACTTTAAACCAAGATACGAATTTATGAAACTGTCGAGGGGCGCCCGACGAGACAACCTGTTTAACACTTTTTTTTCGGTGTCCCAGCGCCTTAGCTTTAATTTGTATGAAATTGGTTAATGTTAGCGCCAATAAACTTTCTCTCTCTCTCTCTCTCTCTCTCTCTCCTTTGTACATGTGCATCACTTGACGCACTGGAGACGTTGTACAGGCAGTGGGCCACAGACGCTCTATTTGTTTACTAATTGAGCTACATGCTTGAAAAGGTTGAGAACCCCTGCCCTAAACTGACCGTGTTCTTGGTTACTTATAGTTGGAACAGCCAAGGGTGTGATGTCCACTTTCCACTAAGTGTTTACAGCAGTAGATGCAGTTAAAGGCGAAAAAAGTGTTCTTTCAAAAAATTTATCATAACTCATGTCTTCGGAAAACTATGCGTTCTGAAGTAAATGGATGGCCCTAAAAATTTTCATAAAATCTCATTGATTCAGATCAGCGTTCTGCCCTTTCGCTTTCCCATTTTCTGTCTACAGAAAAATAATACAGTTGAGCAGTACATTCATGGAGATAGCAAAAACCTTTCTTGGTTTCTGTCAAAAAACAAAGAAAGCAGGAATTGCATTTTGCGTTTCAAAGCAATTTTCGGAGGGACTTGCCATTCAAAGCCTGTCATGTTGAAGAACATTAGCAACATATTTGATTACCTAAAAGCATTTGAGATGAAAGCATTTGCAAAACCATTGTTCTTGCAAAAACCATCTTCGAACTGTATTCACTGGCACGTTCACTGAATTAAAGTACAGAAAAAGCGATGATTTTATAAAAGCTTGTTCCACAATTTTAATGCGAGATATAGTGAAAATTATGGGCGTTCTAGGACAAAACGTTGGGTCCGTTAGTTTGGCTTCCGTTAGTTTTAACCTCTGTCATCATCCTTATCGGTCAGGAATTACCGCTTTGTAATTAAATTATTTTTCTTTCGTTACGATTACAAAGAAAAGCCCACCGTTGTCAATAACGCTTGCTGTTTTTCTATTACGCTTCTCTTTTCTTGAATCAAAACCAAAACTCTACCATTGACATCTTGATACCCGCTATCCAGAAGAGTTTTCCTGGTTTGAATGCAGCTTTGTGCTGCATGAGAATTTCTCCGCTCTGCCAAAGGAATTCCATGTCACAGGAAAACTTCACGATCGGAAAATTTTCTGGCTTCCTCCGTAAATTCTGTTTCTAACTTTACCATTCATTGGACCCTCAGAAGGACTTGCATTAAGCACATTAAGCATACAGTGCATCGGTTGTGTGGACGAGCTTTGTATGAAGCAATGTTCAAGTATGACGACAGGAAATAAGTTGATCGCGTTGTATCTTTTTCATGTACTTTTATCTTTTATCAAATGTTGGAAAATTAGCAGAAGGGACCTACATTATTGCAACAAAGCGCAAGACTGATTGCGCAGCACCCGACCACCCATGTTAACAGAACAGTCGCTATACGCTTGCAAAATTTGACAGGACAGGTTTTTACGTAACGTGCAGCCCCCCATTTTTATGAGTTCTTTTCGGACACGTTTATGGAATATACCCAGGGGCGTAAGTGACGGGGGCAGAGGGGCAAATCGCCTCCTCTGGCAAGCTGAATGTAGAAACCGGGCCCCCACTTGGCATATATTTCGGTTTTAGTGGTTTTCAGTATAGGTTGTTGTGTTTTTGTGTGTTTCGGATTATTTTTCGGTAATTTAGGGTTGCAATATAGCCCAGGGTTGTCCATGAGACATATTTATCTGTCCCATCCCATAGCAATTTATGCCTATCCCATCCCATGGGATTCCCATTACATTATTATAATATTAATATGGAATACAATTCAATTAAAATTATTAAATCTATGAAAGTTTAGGTTTAGTATCTACTAAATAGGGCTACATGTACAAAGAGACATGCAATTCGACAAAATTTATTGACTTTAAAATTCAGAAGTACAGTCTAAGTATGACAATTCAGTAACGTTCTGTCACTCTCATTCTATTTCTGAGTCTCATGGGAAATACAAATGTGTGCTGTCCCATCCCATGGGACATTTCCCATGAGATTCCCAAAGGAATGACATTCCCATGGACAAGCCTGGTACAGCCAACCACATCCAGATTCACCATCATTTCTCAATTTTTTTCTGAGTGTTGGCTGGTGGGCCACTTTCAGCTAAGTTCACCCCCTGGCTCAAACCTCTAGTTAAACGCCACAGTGTATATCTATTGTTCTTTTACGACAGTGCTGAAAGTCTCGCTCTTGTTTTAAATGTTGGTGCACTTGGATTTTTTAGCGTTGCTGCTGTAGGTGCTGAAGTTTTGTAACTGTTGGAACGGAGAAGACAACGATGAGTAGGGGCTCAAGGAAGAGGAAACCCCGTTCTGCTTCTTTGATGGAAGACGTCATGAAGAACGCCACAGGAATTTTGATCAACATCACTCCTCCAATGTTGGAAGAGAGTAAGTGTTACGACATAATTAGATACGCTTGCACGTATTCAACTACTTTCGCGCTGCGATTTCCAGCTATCGATTGATTTACTGCGCGTTGCACACTTCATGCCTTACAATCTTGGAATAGATCTACAAGGGTTGCATGATTAAGACTTTCATTAATTGATAGGCTTATTTTCTATTTCATATGACTCAGTTAATAAGCAGAAACAATGCAAGAAGCCATCATGCTAAGAAGCAATCAACTGTCAGTGGAAATTGCAGTAGAATAAATGAAAGCACAAGAGCAAGAAAACTGATCAATACAAGCAAAGATTGTCACTATGTGTCACATAGGATTGGTGAAAGACCATGGAGGTCATCTAGTCAACCAACTCGTTTGAAACGTACAGATGAAAAGAGCATGCTTATATGCACACAAGAAAGTGCATCGAGTCTCATTTAGGAAATTCGGTCTGGTCAAAAAATATTTAACACAGAAGGAAAAAATGAAAAAATAATTGATGAAGTAAAAAAATTAAAAAAACAAAAAATATGGGGTGTAATTTTATCCGTAATGGATGTGCACAAAAACATCAAAAAGAAAAAAAAATTCAAAAAACAACAACTTGCATTATTCCAATTACTAAAACCAGTAAAGACAGCATTTTGTTCCTAATAGAGTGAAATGTTACGTAAACACATAATTACGTATCTTTTCCATGTGATGGATATTTCTTAAATTGCCTTTTAAAGGTAAAGGTAGTAGAAGACTTAATGGAGTCTGATATTGAAGACCACATGCACTTTTGGAGCAACAAATGTAAGGGAATATTTCCCTGAGGATAAATCAACTCTAGATAAAGATAGGTTGTTAAAATTTTCCAATCATTGGAAGTCTTGTGGGATGAGAATGAATGGAGTTGATTGGAATAAAATATTAATCAAAATGGCTTGGATGCAGATGGTTTTGACAAGCGTGCATGAATTTACCTACTGATAAGTTATAAAGTTTGAGAAGGCATAAAATATTTAAGTGCTGAAAAGATTATTCCAAGGAGGTATGGTATGTTGGTTTTATTAGTTTTGCAGCTTCATTTTGAAGTTCTATGGGAGGCTGAATGGATGCGTTTGAAGCACATTGAAGATCGCGTTAAGTGCTATAGGAATGGGTCAAACACTTTCATCAATATTCAGAGTCGCTCTTCGTTGAAAAGCGATTACGATCTTTGAAAGGTGCTGATACGGAAACGATTGACTTGAGTATGGGTTCTCACCGGGCAGTATAGGTAAATGTGCTGTAAAAACATAACTGAACGAATTGCTATCAATGCAACCGAGTCTGTGCAGACAAAAGCCATATTAGCATTTTCTCTTTTAAGCAACATATACAGCTGCCGAAGTCGGGGGCGGATCCATGGGGGAGGATTGGGGCAATCTCCCCCTAAAACCTACTAAAGTAACTTTATTCACCACGATTTTGTAAAGTTCGGAAAACAGCATTCGCGATTTAAAGCCATGTTGCCGTCCATTGTTTGTCACAGCAGTGTTGTGACGTATACTTCATCCCTCTTACAGTAGTGAACCAGTAATGAGACTTGACTATCAAATATTACTGAAATTGCCCCCCCCCAACGTAACTGGCTGGATCCGCCCTTGGCTGAAGCTTTGTGTGACACGGTTCGGGAAGGCAAAAGGAGGGCATGATGAAAAGGTTGCAGTGCAACATAAGAATGCAGAATGTTGCCGTACACGTTTCTTGAAAACGCTGAACTCTCATCGCTTTGGTTTTTTGATTTCTAATCGTAGTCAATGCAACAAAATGGTCCCGGATTACTGTTTGGCCACTTTTTCAAACGCGTATGAACAACTATTTTTGTCGGCTTGCCCATCTGCTGTTGTTGTCGAACTCAGTGAGTTTGTCGCTGACCACAGAGTTAGAAATCTTCTTCTGAGAGAAGGAAACAATTTCACAAGCACTTTGTGCAATTTGCTGGTATTATTTAAAGTATTTTTAAATCAAAATTTCTTTTGATTTCCCGTTGCACATTTTTCAAAAAATATTGTATTCGCAACGTCAGAGTGCGAATAGACGGTTCCGTGCAACAACCTGCGACTAGCAGGCAATTTTATCATAGGAAATGTTATCACCTGAGGAATCCTTACAATTTAATGACAAGATCAAACCATACTCTTTGTTGCTGTCGCTGAAAATGACGATATTTACGATTTTGCAGTTCATTAAAAATTTTGACAGCACCACTTTGCTTCGTACTATTTTTCTTCACATGCAATTCGCGCATCCACACCAAAGCAAAGATTCGTCCAAAGTGATCAATCGGTTGCCCATACCTCAACAGCCCACACCTCCCCCTCCATAAGATAGGGCTTTAAATACCCTGATTAATGAGCACATTAACAATGAGCTGTTTTTCGATTTCAGTTGTAGCCTGCAGTAAAATTTTCTGAGCTGACAAACGCATTTTGCAATTGCAATCCTTACTTACCGAATTGAAAGCACAGGGTTTGAATATCTTACGCAACTTTCGTATAACGCATTCGTTTATTGTTTCAACAATTGTTTTTCATCCGGAAAATTCCGACATTCACAAGACTCGCTGCAGCTAAATGTACCGATCTATCACTACATGTATCGATCTATCACTACGGTCCTATAGGCATCCAACCTGATCAGCTTCGTCGCGAAAGCGCCACACTGTCTCTAGCACGCCGTGCCATGGGGCCTGGACATATGCCCCACTTACCTCTCACCTGTTCATCGGCTGGGAACGCACGGCCTATCAAATCGATACACCCATTTGTACCCGCCGTATGCAACAACTCATCAGTTCATCTGACGACCACAACAGCGCTCTGGGCAGATCACCGATGGAATGCGGAGTGGTTGGACAACACTACGAGAATCCCCATTTTCATCCCCGATATCGGCACCTACTCTCCTAGAATGACCCTTCCAAAAACAGCGTGGGTCCGGCTTAGCCGCATCCGCACCGGTGCCGAACGTTTCCACTCCTGCTCACACAAATGGTGCATGGCCCCTTCTGCGACTTGTGAATGTGGCGCAGAGGAACAAACCGTTGACCAGGTTGTCCTTCAATATCCAATCCATCGACCTGCCTCACGGCCTGACGGTTCTGGGTGACGAAACAATCGAATGGCTGCTCAACATCTGCCCCGAGATCTAGTGCGGCCTAGCAGTGGGTGTAAAGAACTGACTCAAACGATGAAGACTACAGTCCTAAATGTGAATAAAGGTTTCATCTTTAAATAAAATTTCGCGAGCAAAGCTGCGCACCAGGGNTTACCGTAAACCTCCCGCACGCTGGTCACACCGGCCCACTCATCCTTACTGATAGATATCAGCCACTGCGCTGCCTAATCGCAAATCTAAGAACAGGTTGGCAAGGTAGGATCCGTTAACTGCATGAAGTTTAAAAATAGCCAATCTTGACCAAAGACCACGCGGAACATCACAAACGTTTCGAGTCACGTGATGATTTGGAGCGGAAAAGGTGGGAGGTGGTTTCCAAGAATCCTTGGGATTGTCAAAATTTTGTTCAGGTGTTTGTAGCTATATGTTGGTAAAAATGAGGAAGGGAATATTTCTGATAACGCTTTTCACAACTGGTGCGCGACAGCGATAATTCGAGATGCGGTGAAGTTTCATGCAGGGGTACAGTGGTAAATAAAGAGGTGCGGGAAAGCCGTTCCCACTCCACTACACCCCTGGTTTCATGCCAGCAGGCAACAGTTGCTTTCCAAAAAATATGTTTTTCTTCCATGTAAAAACTCCAATTCTTTAATTTGAATTTGTTGAAATAACATGGAAGGTTCAATATTTATATCCAAACACCTAAGGCGCAATACTACACTGGAGCCACAACCAGAAAATAGTACAACGAGCAAGAATTTTACCGCCGGAGGGCGTCGTGGTCCACATTGCGAGGCCAGCGCTTCTTATTCAAGGCTGCAAGGGCAATACTGGGCTTTTTCGCCATTTTTTTGCAATCGATAATGACGTATGCTGCATTTTAATAGGTATTGAGAAGTGCATTAAAATGTTTTTGAAATGCTTTTCAAAACATTTACATTCGCTTGCATAGAATTTTCGGGCATGCAACTGCAACTGGCAGCACTGATCTGTGGCGCGCTTGGTAAAAACTTCATAATTAGAGCCGCTTGAAAAGAGTAGGAAATTTCATATTTCCAGTGAACTGCTTCTTTTCGAGGTGAACATCCAGATTTTAAGTAAAAAATTTGTACTGCTGAAAAGTTTCGTGGAAAATATTTGACAATACCATGGTTCATTTGCATTTCTACGTGATTCTGTTATGTATATTACAATTCCCATATTTTCTATTCACGTGTTTGGCTCAGACATATGGTCAATATCACAAGTGGGTAAGCAAAAACGCTCGGCAATAACACATGTATATAACACATCACAGAGTAGGTGTTAGTTGGGTAAACGCAAGCAGCACTGAAAAGGAAAAAACACTAAAGCAATGCATCTACAACTACTGTTTTGCATTTGCTCATTGTTGAACGAAAGAGTTACATGGTGGCGGAAAATTAAGGACTGTAGAAAGCGTCAGACAATTAAAGTTGGCGGATAAAAAAATTAGATAAACATGCACATCTTTGAACAGAAGTATACAAAGTGTTTCTAATGAAGCCACCTAACAAAATAGATACTTCATCAAGGGCAAACACTTATTTTCAGGGTGATGTAATGCAAAATTTGATGTGCGTTGTTTTAGGTTGCACAGAATGGAGGTGTATAGTGCCAGGAACGTTTACTTGCTCCACAATTGACAGGCATATTGGAATGCATGCGAGGACGAGATTTTGATCACAATTCTATGATTTGATTTACTGAAGATAGCGGTCCAACAGCATAGGTTGATGTACTGACAAATGGCTTTCTTGATGAAATACTGAAAGTGACGCCTTCTGAGACCATTTGCGCTAAAGTTGAAGTTGAATATGCCCCATTCAAACTGGTTTAGGTTTTACTCCATTCTAATAGATTGGTGAAACAATATTCACAGCGGCAAATGTGGATGCAATTGGAAAAGGGAATCGAATTAGAATTTCTTTTTCTCTTGGTTGGCGGTATGGGCCAAAACCACAGTTGTGGTTATCTCTCTTGTCTTGGTAAGTAGGATTACCACAAGTCATTCACGGACACCACAGTTGATAAATCATCCCAAGTCTCACCAAAAAGGTGTTCACTGTGAGCCGCTAGTCTATCGCTACTGTTGCTTCTGTATGTCCGTGGTCATTTTTCCGTTTTCAAAATCAAACAACTTCAGTTGGTGTTTTCGTAAGCAATACATGGAGTTGTTGTAGATTCTTATTGTGAATAATGTAGCCACAAATATCGAAAGTATTTTATTCAAGGCTTCCACCATATTGTTCAATTGGTGTCCATTTCAACTTTCACCTAGTTCATCATCTTTTACTGAAACTGTTTGACCCGTTTCAGCTTTTTTTGTTGATTACGCAAAGACTACGCCATAGCGGCGCAAATGATTGATCAGTTACATCAAATGACGCAACTTCCGTTTCTTACGTTCAGTCGCATCAAAGCGCGAGCAGTGAACTAGAATGGTCGGTGAGTTGGTACACCACGAGAACTGCAGCTGCTTTGTACAGTCAGGCCGTAGTTGCAAGAGCAGGAGCCTTACTTGGAGACAAACAGATTGTTCTCGAGGNAAGAGAGTTAAAGAAACGCTGTGCCTAAACTGCAGTTTACATCTTTGACATACGTCAACAAAGGTCAGCTAGAGGTATGCGTTAGCTAAGCCAGTACGAAAAACATTTGCGTGTTTCATGGAGTCCAGCCTTGTTCTTGCGGCTTGCTAGCCCGTGAGCCACTTGTGGCAAAGTAAAACACCCGAATTGATCATAGTACGTGTGCGGAGTGATGGGGTTCCCGGCACGATTGGCACGATAAGTCGTGGACAAGACTGTCTCACAACTACTCAGTGGCTCAGCTGGCTGTGGCTGATGCCGCTGACCTCACCCGATAAAGCTAAAATAGTTCACATTGCATCGATCTTTACAAGAGCAAAGACAGGCAACGCATGAATTGCATGTCTTGGCTGGGCTTTTTCGCGGATGCAATTCTTTACACTATCGCGCAACCAGACTCTAGCGCGACATAAATTATGGATGCTTTCGCCAGACTTGGTGGCTGTTGGTTGTGTTCAAGACACAGCAGCTTCCTGATGGACATGCGGCCATCTTCACAGCGTAACTACGTGTAATTGAATCCTGACATGATTCGATGTCGCAACGAAAACCTCAAGAACAAGCGAACAGTGGTTGCGATAGAAAACACAATGTGATAAAAGCTGCTGAAGTTGTGAGGAAATCTGGGCGAAGGTGGCATAGGTACAATTGTGCTATAGTTTTTTTACTTAATTTTTACAGATCAGCAATGTCTTTGTGTCTGATTCTCAATACATTTTATCCAAGAGTTAAAACACAGGTGCCTGCATGTTCTTGTTTTGTAGTAAAGAAATGAAAAAGAATGTTACTCGCAGAGCAGCAAGGCAAGTCCAATCCATTATAACAGTTGCCACGTCCCAACCGCAACAAAAACCCGGACGAAACCGACAAAGACTTGTTGAAAGCTTTAAATCAGTTTTATGCCACTTTGTTGATGCTATAAATCAAGCTGCTGAACTCCTGCAACGAAAATTGCAAGCAGCATGAGTGCGGCGTGTATGCAGTGGTTCATCACATCCAGCGCTTTGAAGTCTGGGCCTCATCAACCCAAAAGCAAGAAACAACGTGACCAAGTTGAAATATGCAACACTATCAAGCACCCCACGGCTACAGTCGAATCTATAAGCGGGCACACGTCGCTCTACTGTCTTTAAAAAGTTGGGCCTAAACATCGCCATTGTTGCTCCCTAAAAAATCGCCATTATGTCCCTTAAATATCATCATTATGCACCACTGTGATCACAACTTCACAAATATGAACGACTTACCAAATTTTTTGTTTGCAAAGCAGTTACAGGCGCAAACACATTTGATTCATAATAAAACGTGTTTATCTAAATTTTATCTCACACTTTCCTAAAGTTCTGTGACTGCAGTTTGGCTGTAATTAGACATTTCAACCTTTTGCGTCTACTAAATTGCATCGGCTCAACCCTTTACGTGTTCATCTTAAATTTTAAAGTGAAAGTTGTTATTGAACTATGTTTATTTAACCATGTTTACCAACACAGAAATGGTTGGCTGCTCGATTTTCTTAAGCTTTTCAGACGCAATGCTTGCGTTTCTGTCAAATCGAATCTGTGAGAAATTGAACCAAAGCGTGTATTCAAGGGGCAGTGACGTGCATACAACCTCAGGTGAAGCGTCAGAGAAGTATCAGCGCAAAATGTTACATTTTTCAAAGTTTTTTACTTGGAGTTTTTTAGGTGCAAAGAAGTGTATACTATTACAACCAAACGTTCACATCCAGACATTTGTCTGTTCATCAGTTAGTTTGGATTCAATTCATCCCAAAAAATAGATATGCAAAATAGACAGTATAGTTTGTTTCATGGGTTTTGCGTGGTTGTTTGTAGTTCTAAGTTTTTCTTCGCTGTTCACGAAGAAGATAAGAGCTTTCTTAGGCAGCTTACGTTAATCACTTGAGCGTCTAACGCTAGAGAACAACCATTCTAACGCTTAGTTTCAGCTTCCTTCACACTTCCTTTTTGCACACGTATGGAATTTACAGGAGCGAAAACCATATAACTGGTATGCAAAAGATTTTCGCCTGTACCAGTGACATTAGAACTCTATTACAATGTGAATGTTTTGCATGGGGGGGTTGAATGTTTTGCATGGGGGGGTTGAATGTTTTGCATGGGGGGGTTGATGGTTGCACTTATGAGTGGAAAGTAATATTGAAGTAAATAGCAGTGAAAACCTAGGCTTTTGTTAACCAAAGGTCGAATGCCGAAAGCACTTTTGCTTACTTGTAAATTACCCATATTACTATAAGTTCTCATCGCGAGCACTCATAAAATCTTCACACATTGTAGACATTCGAAAAGTTTTTAAATTGCGCAAAATTATAGGTTTTAAAAACCACAGNAATATGGATCAAAATTATCGATGCAAACCGAAGGCATTTTGCTAAATTCGCTCCAAGTTAGCAGGTAGTGATAGTAAATTTTCTTGGAAACATAAATTCTCACACTACATCAAGTGAACTGTATAGCTTTAGCATTCAGAAAACTTACGAATAAACTTTTAGAATCGAATAAAAACTTTCAAAATTTGAGAACAGGAAAGGAACCTGAATATATGTTGGAAAACTTGAAATAGAGAGAGACCCTTAAAAATAATGGGATAGTCTGTGAAATATAGAGATAATCTATTATTCTAAAATTTTTAATTTGAAGTTTTTTATTCCATCTTTGCACTTTCAAAATATTAAATGCTGCTACTTTTACTCTTTTAAATTAACTTTTACAAACTTGAGAATGCACGATGGGGGGGGGCGAGTTTCTGACTCCCAGGGTATTTTAAAGTCTTGTGCACAAACTGATTCTTCGCTTGTTACAGCCCCGCGATTTATGTGTGGAAACATGTTTATAGTAGTAAAAGCAGAGTCAAGCAGCCGGTTCATGTCTCTCAGTTCAGGAAATGCATTGGAGTTTCCCGTTCAAATATAAATTCTACCTCTTTTGTCTTTGAGCTAAACACTCATTGAAACACTTCACCTAAACTTAACCAGCAAACACGAGAGTAGCAGAGTGAGTCCTGGTGATCTGCCTCGATTTCCTCTGAGGCTAAGAAAGCGGGAAAGTGACATCCCCTTATTCGTATGAAGTTATCAAGTTTTACAACTGGTTTCACGGTATTAGTAATCTGCGATACAAACTGGCGCAGAAAGTCATGGTGAATTATGCAGTGAAGCGTTTTTTCCAGTTATATTTGGAGCTCCACCCGCTGTGACATTGACACGTTTGCTCCAAGAATAGCTTCATATACCCATGAAAAGCAACACCAGGCCATATAGGTGCCGCAGACAAGCCATGGTAAAAAGGTTCTCCGTCGCCCCAAAACCATCAAAACTCGCCTTCTGAGAGAGGCCTGCCCAGTAGCGGAGCCAGGAATTTGGGGGCACCAGGTAGAAATCGTGAGGGGGCTTTTAACAGAAGTAGGGACTTAGGCTACTTGAAAAACCACAGCAAATTTGAAACTTGCATGTATCGCATAATATGGATATTGCATATCAAGACGTTATTTGAAGTTCGTAGACCAACGTAATTTGGCACTTTGTTTATAGAAAATTGTGCGTAGAACTATGTACCTTGACACAGAAAGTAGTTGCAATCTGTTGTAGTGTTGTATCTTGGAAATATCTATGCATTAGTGATAATATGTTCAAACGTTAACGAATTTGACGCATTGCTATAAAACAGGATTGGCAACAAAACCTACACGTAAAGCACAAAAATGAAGGGGTCCCACGGTATTTTGAAAAAAGGGACCCAAAGCAAGCGCCTTGTTTACCTTACGTTAAACCCACCTGGGCCTGCTAGCGTTGCCAATTTGACTACCAGGTTTTTGGGACACAACAAACCTGTTTTCTCTTCCATGCATACTATTGCAAACTCGCCTTCTGAGAGAGGCCTGCTAGCTTTTGCAACTTGACAACAGCACAAAAAGTCTTCGTACTTGGATCTTTGACGACGAAAAAGTTTTGCTAAGTATGTAAATTGTCCGCCAACCTTGAGCAGCAGATTTTCAATCTTGTGGTGGTTACTTGCTAGAAATTGTTGGCGTGGTTTGTAGTAAAGTGACGGCTGATGCTGTACCAGTGGCGTAGCCAGCCCAAAAATTTGGGGGGCCAAAATGTTTGATTTTAGGCGAATAACACTATTTTGTTTGGAAAAATGCCTCTGAAACCACAAAAATGACTATATTTTCCAAACATTTTGAGGGGAATGGCCCCTTTGCCCTCCCCCTGGCTACGTCTATGTGCTGTACCCTTTGAAAGCCACACTTTCATGACATATCAGACCTTCAGACATTGACTGGACTTGAATGGAAAAAAATTTTGCAGTCCACGCCTTTGCTGTCCATTTGTTCCTCGCTGTCCTGTTTACTTTTCTTCAATCTACTCATCTTCACGGAAGGGTTGGCACTTTCACTGCTTTGCCGAGTTTTTAAAGCTGTTGCAAATCAATGTACAACAAGCTGCCGTTCGCCATTGTCGTTTTACAGTTACCGCCTTTGACAGGCTGGTTCTCAAGCAAGCCATTATCGCGAAGTCACAATAATGCGGTAAACGTGTTGCAAAGAGCAAAGTGAAAATGTGTGAGCAACGCACCTCAACAAAGGCCAGGAGCCCGAACCCGGAACCCAAGCAAGTTTGGATGGACGGAGCCAAAAACGTTTCGATGTTGGAGCCGAAGCCGGAGCCTGAAATTGGGTTCGGGTTTCACAGCCCTAGTTTGTGGGGCAAACGAGTTGTACACAGAACTGTCGCCAGAAAGTATTCAATGGGGTCTTTACACTTGTGCATGGGGGCTTGACATTCTAAAGCAGTGGTTCCCAAACTGTGGTACGCATACCCTTCGGTTCTACACAAAAAGAATACAACTTGTTTTTTGACTAAACGCGTGCTGTTAAATAAACTCCTGCATTTTGTGTACTTTCCTTAGTTTAGAAAAATAGCCATTATAAATTCTCACAGCCATGTTGTTCATGCCGCATTTGCGTCAAGTATGTTTTGCCAAACTTTTGATCGAATGATATTGGGTAGATTGAGTTTTCCTGGAACAAGGTGTTTTCAAGGTGGAACGCGGTGAAAATACAGGGTCCATAAATGGCACGCGATCAGAAAAAGTTTGGGAACCGTTGTTCTAAAGTTAGACAAAAACTCCACTATTTATAGTGTTTCGTATTTCAATCTGGGGGGACTTAAAGCTTTGCTTGGGGGGGATAAGCCCACCAAAGCTCCCCTGTGGCGACAGGACTGGTTGTACAAATAATACAATGTTTTTCAATTTTCAATGAACCAAATCATTCCAGACCCTAGGGCCTGATCCGGAGCCACAAGCTTTCAGATGTTGGAGCCGGAGATGGAGCCAAACATTTTAGATGCCTGGGGTTGGAGCCGTGGACACTGCAATGAACATGAAACATGCATTGGCTTGATGCATAAAATTTAGACAAACTCGGTGGAGTAGATTAAAAAGCTCTACGCTATGTGGCCCATGGGACATAGTTTGCCCACGTCTAGAGTAGTCACTTTGCTACTGAGAAAATTAAAATATGTTCCTAATTTTGTTTGCAACATTGTATCAAGCGCCGAAGGCTTGCTGATGATTGTTAAGCTAGTAACATTTGTTTGTCTGTGAATTGCAATAGAACCTAAGCGATGATGAACTGACGTACACACAATATTTAGTGAATCTCGTACGAACGCAACGAAACTGAAGTTTTGTGGTAAAATTGTCTTCGTTTTCGTTTTCTAAACAGCATTTGTTCCCGGCACATTTAAGATGGCAATATATTATGCCCCCGGTTTTAAAATGTGGGTATGATTTATGCATTCGTATATATTGCTATAAGTAAAATAGACAATACAGAAATTCATGTTGGAGAAGCTTAGAAGCACACAGGGCTGTCTGTTTTGAAAGTTGAAAATAAATTAGTTCAGGAAATGCTCCGGATTGTACACAACCTTTGAGTTCATGTCTCCAAACATGGCAAACATTGGCACGCTCCTGTGGCGGTTAAAAAAGCTGCCCTATTGACTCCTCTGACAGCTCAAGTAAGATTGGACTGCATTTCTTTGTTGAAAAAGACGAGACAAAACAGCAGTGGTTTAAAAAAGTAAAGTTATTTCAGATGATTTATGTAGACTTGGTTTGGAAAGCCGTGAAACATCAGGTATGACTTCGTGATTCAACAGTCGAACTTCCTTTAACCTGCATGCGTGCTCTTTAGCCGTGACCGTCCGCATGAAGTGAAACAATTTCATGTTTTGAACGGGTCTACTAAGCAGCAAACAGAAACCCTGAGCGTGTTTCCACAGTGTTTTAAT
>JGI24158J21664_10000858_pt1 | contig 31068 bp, 22 predicted proteins | sample Ectturendosymbi3_FD_21664 | JGI IMG/M metagenome (IMG submission 21664)
GAATGAATGAATGAATGAATGAATGAATGAATGAATGAATGAATGAATGAATGAATGAATGAATGAATGAATGAATGAATGAATGAATGAATGAATATGGACACTGAAACTTTCTATTTGTAAAATTGTCTTTATTTTTTTGCCAAAAGAGAATGTCGTGTTCAAATAGTTAGGTGTAAGAAACTTGCATTTTTATGAAAATCAGTTAAAAGTATTACACATAGAAGGAAAAATCATGTTGACACTCTAAAGTTCCACCACGACACCCTTCAAAAAACCTTAAAAAACACTGGTAGAAATATACAGAAGTCTCACAATTAGATCGTAGGAAGCGAAATGTCATACGTCATAACATTCCGCGCCACTGTGGAAAACCTGATGCTTTTTATTCTTTATAAAATCTTTGATGGGAGGAGTTGCAGCACCCCCACGAATCACAGTCACGAGCCGCCACTGCTTTTAGAGTAACCCGAGGGCCGCATTGTGATGCTGATGCAACAATGGCGGTACTTGAACCTTACCAGAAACAGCTTTTACACCTCATTTGCTGCGAAAGGTGTCATGCGTTCAGGCAAATCATTTCTATACGTCTCTACATTCGTTTGAAAAGAACTTGTTCGCTCGCTAGCCGAGTACTTTTGAACACCGGTGAATGAACTAAACAATGTGAATCTTGATCATTTGAAACTTCCCAAAAATCATCGCGGGCCGCACAAAATGCCCTCACGGGCCACATGTGTCCCGCAGACCGCGTGTTTAAGCCCCTGCCTTAGATATTTCGTAGGCCAATTCATGTGACACATTTAAATTGTATCAGTTTTTTGACGAAATAATCGATGCATTTGTAGCAGCAAAGGCAAGAAACCTTTGTCTTTGAGGATAGATAATCACAAACAAAGCGTTACATCGCAGTGTTTTTTTTTATTTTCTGTTAACTTTTCAAGGTATTATATTCATAGAAATCATTTGGGATTTTGCAATATTATATTTGTTTAATAATTTTGTACAAAATCTTTTGCCTTCAGTTTTTCATATGCATTTTTCTATCTGTCCTTTTTTATGTGCTTGTCAGTCTACTCTCAGTCAGTCTTTTATGAGGTTCTAAAACTCAAAACTCTGGAAGTGCATGCTGCAGAACCCCCTACAGCTGCAGAACCCCCTACAGCTCACACCAGCGGTGTTTGTGACCAGACCTGACGGGAGAGGGTACAAACGAGTACGCTGCTTTCGGAATCATCAAAAGGTTCTGGCAAACGCATGGTGGTGTAACTGGCGGGGGCAGGGGGTGCGAACCGCCCCTTGGCAAGGTAAATACAAAAAAACCATTAGGTTATATTTCGGTATTTAGCATTAGTTTGGTTTTCAGCAGGCGGTACTTTTTTGTTTTTTTCCGAGGTTTTCCGCTGATTTCGAGTTTTAGCATACCATCCATCATTTCTCAACTTTTTTCTGAGTGTTTGCCAGTGGCCCCCTACGGTGGCCAGTGGACCCCCTTCAGCTAAGTTTCCCCTTGGCTCAAGCCTCTAGTTACGCCACTGACCAACGGTGATGGTGACCACTGATCAGACCTGACGACAGAAGGAACAAGCAGGTTCACTACATTGGGGATCTTCAAAAAACTCTGACAGACCCGTGGTTTTGAAAGCAAGGTGCAAACTCTTCACAATTTATTCTGTGTAATCAGAAAATTTTATGCCCAAAAAATTATGTTATAAAAATGTGTGTAGATTTTTGCAGATGATGACAAGGGAACGTTTTCCTTGTTTTTGCATTTTCTTTCACTAACTGCTACGATTCGAATGTATTGCAATGCCACAACTTGGAAAGTCGCAATCAGAACCGTCGCCAGAAAGTCTTAAATAGGGGGACTTTACGTTCATGCAGTTCGGCTTGACATTCTGAAAACTTGACAAAAACTCCACTGATTTATAGTGCTTCGTATTTAAATATGGGGCCTTGGAGCTTTGTTTGGGGGGCTAAGCCCACCAAAACCCCCATGGCGACAAGACTGGTTGCAATACAACAGTTTGAATGTTCAATCGTGACCGAAATCCCAAAGTGCGGATAGCATCACGCGAACTGGTTAGACTCTACGATTTCCAAGATTCAAAGGTCCTGACATCAATTTCGTGCTGTCACGGTCATATGAAGTTTGCAGGCATGTGTAGAAACAACTGTAGTCAGCTTTCGACGCCCCTTAATTCCCAGATCACTCTTCACATCTGCGCTGTCACGAACGGACTGGGTGGAGGCGTCCAGGGGCGTGGGGGCGGCGAAAGCTGACTTTGTTCCTAGGTGCGGGAAACCATAGGTACGCCACTGTACGCAGTACGTGGTTTGAAGGTTTATTATATAATACAATAACAATATTTTTCAAATGTCATCAGGTGGTTATTGCCATTATACGAAAAATTAGAATTGAAGTCTCCAGGTTGAATAAAACATTGCTATGCTCAAAAGTTATTTCAACTATTCTCTCCTCAAACATTTCTTGCACCGCTGATGATATTAAAAAGCCATCCCGGGAAATTCATTTCATTCCACTCTATCAACTTTAGCGGATTGACTTTACAGATTTTGGATTTCATTCAATCCCTGATACGAACTTGCGGCCACTCTAATCTGTTTTCATTCACTACGCAACTAAACTTCTGTCTTTATGACACTTTTCATATCATTGATTGTGATGAAATACATACAACCTACAATTCAATACAAACATTGAGTTAAAAGTAAAACATCTCACCAGAAATATTCGCCATCATCTGCTGCAAAGCTTTCTCGCCAATGGGGGCTTTCCCGTACCACATAGGAGACTCCGGAGTTGATTTTCTTCTCGGTTGCTGGAATAAACGAGGCTGCTGGGGATGAAGCTTTGAAAGGTAGAGTTCAAAACTTCTGACTGGACAGAGCTCCTCAGCCGCTTCATACATCCTTACCTGAAAGCATGAAATGATTTGAAAGTCTTATAGAAATTCACTGGTGTTTTCATGGAAAAGGAACAGTGCTTGTTAGGAAGTGCAAAAGTAACTTAATCACAGTTTACTTCACCAAAGAAATGTGGCAAATGATATCCAGTTTTCAGCACGCTCCGAAAGGCTAATAGAAATAAACGTATGGCGAAAAAGCTGTTGGTGAAAAAAGCAACCTCCAGGTGGCAATTGTCCTGTGTGGCAGTTGTCCTAGGTGGCAATTGTCCCAGGTGGGAGTTTTCCAGGTGGCAGTTGTCCAGTAGTAGCTGTCCTGGGTGGCGATTGTCCTAGGTGACATTTGTCCTAGTTGGCAGTTGTCCGGGTGGCAGTTGTCCAGGTGGCAGTTGTCCTTGGTGGCAATTGTCCTAGATGGGAGTTTTCCAGGTGGTAGTTGTCCAGTGGCAGTCGTCCTGGGTGGCAATTGTCCTAGGTGGCATTTGTCCTAGTTGGCAGTTGTCCGGGTGGCAGTTGTCCAGGTGACTGTAGTCCTAGAACCGCTGAGAAGTAAAATGTTTTCCTTGGCCATAGCTAGGACCGAGAAAATCCAGACCCGGCAATACGTTGCATTCTCGCCCCCACCCCCGTTGATTTCGCTTGGTCAGGTGATAAGAAGTGAAAGAAAATTAAAAGCTCTAGTTTTCTACAGGCTTTAGAGGAATCAGCCGATTGTGCTCTGCTTTCATCTTTTTGCGATGATTCATTCAAACTTGCGCATATCTGTATTCAAGTAACTTCACTCCACACGTGAAAGAAGCAAGGAATCAATCACAAATATTAATAGGAAATCGATTTCACGTGAAACTACGTATCATCAGTCCTTACATCTTATTGAAATAGATTCACCTGTGGAGTGAAGTTACTTGAAGTGAAAGACCTATTAATCAAGCTAGTGTCATATCAGATTACCATGCTTAGTTCAGCAGCATAAATGCGTTCCATTCGAACTGATGGAAATAACACGAATTGCCAGCTTCAAAGCACAATGCTGCATATTTCTGAACCTTTTCAAAACTAAAATTACGTGTGCAGTATTTCTATGAAAGTATTAGTATTTGTATGAAACGTTTTAAACGAAAATACGAAAAAGAACGCGTGGATCGACTGAGTGCCTGAGCAACAAAGTGCATAAGCTTTATACAACATCTGCGCAGCAGGCATACGTACAGTGACAGTGCTCACTATGAATGATGCTCAGATACTACTTAGTTTAGGAGATTTCGCTTTTCCACTTTTCGTGAAATGCAGGGTTTTGAATAATTATTTAATCTTGCGACGAAAATATCGTCAGTGCAAGTTGCACTTTTCGCATACGTTTTGCAGAAGTGCTATAATAAATTCTCAGTGAATTGCTAATAAAAGTACGCTGCGTCACAAATAAGAAGTCACTAAAACAGAAGCAACGCGCGCTGCTGCAACTGCAGCTTAGCCAGAGCAACTTTCACATAACTTGCAGGGTCCGCACGTTCACAAGATGCATCAATGTTGCCGTATTGACGTTTCGTAACCCGTCAACATCTTACAATTCAATTTGATAAACAAATGTCAATTAAATGCTCTAGGTTTGCTGCAAGCTTGCGAAGAATTAGCGGAGACTCTGCTTTCATGACTTTGCGATGAATCAAACTTGCACATATCATATTCAAATAATTAACTCCACAAAAACGACGAAATTCAATCAATTAGCAGATAGTTTTTTTATTTGCTGTTTGATTAAGAAATGCATAAATACATAAAAGTTGCTGATTGATTCAATTTCGTCGCTTTTGTAGAGACTATAATTACTTGACAAAAAACGTTTAATCTGTTTAACGTCATTAGTTCCCACCATCGTTGCAAGGTGACAATATGAATTCCCAGCTCAGTCATCTCACGCTGTACGTCACCAAATAAACTGCACTATGAAGATGTGGAGAGAGGTTAAGTATTGTTACAACACAAGTGTTTCACAATGACAGCATCGCTTAGTCACGTGCCGTCAACGTGGAGTAGTTACTGAGCATCCGCCATCAGTGCTACACACGAATATATTTTCTGCTAGTAATTCCATCGTGATTGAAACAGAGTATGCATGCCGCAGACACATTGATCTCTTTATTTAATGATGCCCATGATGAGGATCTGTTCGATACTTTCTGCGTCTCGAGTTTGTTTCATTTTCAGATTTCGTGTTCTTGGAACAACCTCGTTTTACATGCATTCCTATTTTCCTTGATTTTTTACTCTCGTACAACGGTTGAAAATATCTGCATTTCAATATAGAAAGCTTGAGCAAAACATTCAGAGCGGTTTTAATATGTGGGTCCGATGGACAGTTGCCCGGGACCCCTTGATAATCTGCACGTTAAGTGACTTACCATAAAATATACTACTTTACTGCATTGTCGTAGAGACCTCAGCACATTAGTTTGCCCAAGGGCTGTTAGGACGGTCCTGCAAAACACTTCAGCAAAATTGGGCATTAACAAAGGTTATTGCGGAGGTACGTTTGGTTGTAGAAGTCGGGAGTTTTACAATCGATTGGGAGACTCAAAATGTTGGGCAACGTAGCGCCCTCTGGAGTTAGATCCATTCATGGAAATTACCAACAACGCCAGCATGGTCCAGATTGAGGCTTGCAAGCGACTGACACATTCATTCCCTCAATAGTGGCGCCAAAGCCGTTCATATAATATACATCTTGTCAGTTCAGTTCATGTTATGTAATTTTTAGTTTTGTACTTTACGGGCCCGAGCGAGCCCCGGGTATCCCTTATTCCCTCCTCTTACCGTACGTGGCCACAGCAAAAATTTTCTCAAAATTTTCTGGCAGGTTTACAGTAAAAATTGTAAGAAGCAGGAAATTCCATGAATTACTCTTCAAGAACGTTGTAAGAAAATGAACGATACTTGTTAGGATGTGCAAAAGCATAACCAGAAGCATGTACTTCATCGTCATCAGTCATTCCTGGTGAGTTCCTTGCAACATATCTCAAGCCATTCCTGTCGCTAAAAACAGCAAATGTCGTTTTCTTCAGTTTTTCTTGTGCTTCCGCCCCCTTGTGGCAGAAGTGCAAAGTGATCTCAAACCAAACCTGCAGAACACACATTGGTTTAATAATGAAATAGCCAGATTTTTGTACCGGGTTGATAAGTAAAGTTGTTTTTTGCATGATCATGGAGATGGTTGACAGGTCAGAGATGTAAAGGTTGCAGAGAAGGAGGCTGCCAGGACGGATCCCTGTGGGACGCCATTTTTGAGGCGTCGAAACCTGCTCGTTTGCTGTTGCCGGTGGTAAGATTGAAGCTGCGATTACCAACCATCTCCATGATCATGCAGACTATGTGCCATCAGGCAGCATTCGCAGTTGCTTGCAGGTGAGGCCGCGATGCCATACAATGTCGTAGGCTGCTGTGACAAACACAGCTCCAGCCTTCTTCTTAACCGAAAAGCTATCCTCGGTGTCTTGTGTCAGCGGTGACCTGATTTACGGTCGACCTCCCGTGTCGAAAGCCCGCTTGTTCCTGCGGGAGTTATAGGTTGATAATTTGTTTGACACGAGCGTAGATGAGTCTCTCGAGGATCCTGAAGGGGACACGACACACAGTAGGGATAGAGGGCGATAGCTCTTTGGGTCCCCCAGTGGCTTTTCCGCTTAACGATCGGAACTATTAGCGCTCTTCTCCAGATCCTGCAGATTTTGAGTTAGCACATGCAGGAAGTGAGGAAGTCGTATAACCAAGATTTAAGAGCCGACCCGGGGTGGAGTATAAACCAGGATTGCGAGTCGGAGTCACAAGGAGTCGAAGGATTTTGGGTGGAGTCGGATACCTAACAAAACTAAGAGTCGGAGTCGGATTTTTTAGGAGTCGAAGGATTTTGGGTGGAGTCGGATACCTAACAAAACTAAGAGTCGGAGTCGGATTTTTTTATCCGACTCCGATTCCGGAAGTCAATTGAATCATTTTTTACATCGCACTCCTAAATTAGGAATCGCTATTGAAATGGTACAATTTCATTGAAAACTTTTATGGAAACAGAGAATTCTTACTGTGTACCACAATTTCCATTGATTGCTAGTTGCAACAAGATTGTTGACAGCTGAAGTTCATTGATCATATGTTAAGGAGTCGGTGTCGCAATCGGAAAATTTGGAAAGATCGGAGTCGAACATTTTACCTCCGACTCCGCAACCCTGGTATAAACTCCGGGAAATAGAATTCAGACCCAGCTGTGAGCTTACAAATATCCCCAATCCAGCCTGGGTAAACTCTGTTGGCTCAACGCCGGAGTAGATAAGCTCCCTCACATCTCCACAGTGCTAGCTAAGGACAACCGTCTGGCTTACTGGACCATTCCACTCTATTTTCCTGTGAGTGAAGTGATATTCCCGTTTCTAATCACCAGGTTATGGTCAGATTATCGTTTACGTTTGCGCGTGCCTTTCAAGTCTCACAGAGTAGAAGCACTCTGCGCTGTTTCCATTCTTCTCCCCAGATGCATATCAGGGGCAAACTGGGGCTTCCACTTGGATATGTCTAATGGGAGCAATTGTTGCGATTTTTTCGAACGGGCTCGTTTTCCTACAGCTAGAACGCGGTCCGTGGTGACGTGGGCGACGACCGATGCGCGATGGTTTTGATTAATTTTGTGCATTTCATGGTAGGTGCTTCCAAAATTATACCATTGGACAAACCGGTCGTGGCATTTACACAGCAACTTCTGCAATATCAGTGGGCACTAATGGGAAGCGTTGCTGTGGGCACATTTGTGCATTTGTGTAGGAGAGGCCTTGCATCGAGTCCACTGCAGGCGCAGTTTTGCGGCAATCACTGCACCTATAAAGAAGTCATGTTTCGCGCTATCACTATTCTTCACGATCAAGGCGGACGATGTTTCTGATAACTTCCTTCTGATTCATAAATCCCCTTCGAACTAATGGATCTATTAAAAAATGTTGGGAAAAAAGAACAGATTTTTAAGGGATTTTATTCCATAAACTCAAGTTTTTGTCAGATTTTGTTGTTATATAGAAAAAGTACTTGCGAACCTGATGTGAAGAATGAAGATTAAGAACAGCAATTTTAAATTGTACTGATCTATTGCCAGAAGATTCCTCACCTTCCTGAGCAATGAGAGAGGACTAGAGATGGAGAGAACTTTTGAGTCATACATTCGTCGAAAATCATCCATAGATATTGGTTGCTTGTGAGTGATAGTCCTTCCAATGCCTTTGAGTAATTTAAGCTGTTTTTCTAGTTCCTCGTTAGAAGTTCTGATAAAGAAATGAATACGTTCAACAATGACGCGCAAAAACTGCTAAATGCCTCATTTGTAAAGCCAAATCTTTTTTCTGTAGGCCTAAAGGCAAAAGTTTTTGCTGTAAAGCCAATATTTTTTGTTGTGGGTTGGAAAAAGCTGGAGGTGACGTGGAAATAGGGGCAATGCTAGGTGTGTAGAAAACCACTAAACAATAGAAAAAGTTGCCATAATAACAAATACAGTAATTTCAAAATGCTTCAAAATCTTTAAAAGCAGTTTGATTTAGGAAAGCACTATATACGAAGAGTGAAGTTATTCGCAGTTTCACACCAACATTTCTTGAAATGTGCACTTAGTTAAATTATCATGTCGTTGAGTAGTTAACTTGTTCCTTTTGCAGTCCAGTTAAGATTATATCCATGTGAATTTGAAAGAAATCACAAATAAATGCATCGGTGAAAGTGATATACTGTACTTTCCACTCAAGTATCACACAAAAACGTGTGAAACAACTCAGGTGTTACAAAACTCATAAAAACTCTTTTGTAAACTGCTGGTAAACATAACATGAAACTCGCTGTAAGCATCAAATAATGAAATCAAGTAAATGTCTGTATGCTGCTGTTGAAAGCCACAACACCGATAGATTAGGCCAAAGATTAATTATTATCATAGTATCTAAAACACTCTGCTTATTGTTAAACGCCCACACGTAATGGAATATAACTTGAGCACACATGGCACTAACAAGGAACACACAGATAGATGAAAGAACACAAGCATATATGTTCAGAAGCATAGATGTGTGGCACTATAATAAAGATCACACGTGTAGATGGCGCCAACACTGTTTCTATGATATTTAGCACGGCTGCATGGTGCTGTGATAAGTTCCAAGTACACCGATTCATAAATTTGGTGGGGAGTGAGAGGCTGCGGAGGACCAGGAGTTATTTGGGTTGCAGACCTCTGCAGGGCGAAGCTACTCATAGGAAACATTTGGTTAATAAAAATAAGTAAACGTCTTCTTGCCCTGAGTATAGGGTTTTTTATGCGTAATGCGGTTATGCAAATCATGATAGCAAAATGCGATGCAGGCAAATTTAAGCAGCCAGAAGAAATTTATTAACTTTGCCACATACAATCTTTGCAGTTTTCGTGTATAGTGTAAATATTCGTGACATTTAAAGATGGAAATGCATCACAACAATTATGGATTAGTGCAGCACTCATTTAAAAAGGCTGAGAATAAGGCGTTAAGAAGTCCGTTGGGGATATAGGTTTTCCGTAAAAATGAGTGAATTCAGGCTGGAATAATACAAGCATTCTGTTGCGTCAAACAAGTGTGTCACGAAAAGATGAGGTTGTGTCCGGTCATCAGTCACAGGTGGTTGCAAACGGAGTTTGCACCAAAATGCTGGATATGGTTAGTTTTTTATTTACAACGCTGTACGCTTGGTGTGTGAAATTTATTCAATCTGTTTCCAGAATATATTGGGCATTTGTTTTTCATGAGATTCTGTTGTTTCATTTCTGTAGTCTCTAATAAAACTGATGCCACAAGTCCTTTTCATCACACTCAGTACACATACCTGAATCGTTCGTCCGTGACTATATCAAAAGTTGAGCAAAATGGTTTGCTTTTCAAGTGCTTGTTGATCATGGCCCTCAGATTAAACAAACTGTTCCTTCCGTAATAATCACCGTTGGATTTACGAACTTCTCCCCAGAAACGACAAAGTAGTTCATTAAGCTCACCAGCGTTCAAGTTTTCAAAGTCTGTAGCAAGTCCCACGTCCAGGCACCAAGCTGAAAAACAGCAATTGATGGTAAAAACATCTTTATTTTTCGTGCTTTGCGGCAAAGTAGGTAGGTTTGCACAGAGAGATGGGAATATGAACCCATGTGACCAGAGAGGATTTTTGTTGAAAAGCGCCACCTTGTACTTCTAAACTTGCATAAACAAACTTGATCCTCTGCTGAATTTGTTCAATGTCAGGCCAGATTGCAAGGAACATTCTAAATGCCAATTTCAAATACAACGTGGAACAAGCATTCTAAATGAATAATTAGATGCTTTTCTCTCCAAGTTTCTTTGCACAAAGCAATTTTCGTTATTCTGTGAAACAACTGTACTTTTTAGGAAATTCTTTATTATCAAAGATTTGGATAATGAAGCTACAGTGTAAACCGAACCATGAAAATGCAAAAGATATTTACATCGAAAATTATCAGGGAATTCAGTTGCGTTTAGTTGTCAAGAAATTATTTTCAAACTTTGGATTCAGATATTTCTGACTGATCATGGAATCATAAAACTATCTTGTTGCGTAGTCAAAATATTATTGCTAGGGCAACCAAAAATCAATTAAGTCAAAATTTTTCTGCAAACCAAATTTCACGCTCATACCAAGAGGGAATCCAAAGTTATTAGGTCAAAAAAAGTCAAAATTTATCGTTAGGTCAAAATTTTCTTGCAGCAGAGTTTTTTTCTCGTTATCGATATTTATTAGTTACAAGGACAGATTTTGATATATTTTTGCAAGTTTAGTTGCACTTCTGAAATAGTAATGGGTTTGTTGCAACTTCTGACGTAATAATGTTGTTTAGCCCACTACTGAACGATTGAATATTAAGTAGACTACGCATGTTAATGGAAGAAAAATGGTCTTACATTGCTTCGTTTGGCAAATGATCAATCCATTATTACATATATAGTGTTTTAACTATACGATATTCTCAGATTTTACTCTACTGTAGTTATTAACGTACTTATCAACATATCATGTCTAAGGTTAAACAACCAAATTCTTCAAAAGTTCAAAGTATACTGCATGAATATGTTTCTTAGTTTACCTCAACACGTAAGGATGAATTATTTTGCAAATTCTGTGACTGCTCAGTGAAAAGTGACAAAAGGTTTATGGTGGAAGCACATCGCCGTAGTGCAAAGCATCAACAAGGTTCGTTTCATGAAACTGAAAGTAGCCAGAAATTTGTAAAACATGCTAGAGCAGATTTTACAGATAAACAACTTTTTGTTTCATTTCAACAGAACAAACCTATTGGTTTGTTTTCTAATAATGTACAGTAAATAAGTATGCTTTGTATTGCGCATTTTAATTGAAAACCCAGAAAATTGACAGGTCAAAATAAAGTCAAAATTTGTAAATTGTAAAGTCAAAAATTTAAGCTTTTAGGTGAAAAAATTGGTTGCTATAATTATTACTAATTATTTTCATACTATCAAAAACAACTCAAATCTCTCATAAGCTTGTTTAGTGATGCGATTTTAAGCAAAATCCATAATGCATTAGGAACATTTTAGGAAGAATTTTATTTGGGATATTTGGAGGTTTACAGAGGCTGTCACCTTTTCAGTAAGCTTCTTCAATATCTTTTTAGGATATGTGTTTGCAACGTAACGCAGGTCATCAGAACGCATTGGACATTTCGCAATTGCTTATTCTTATATTTTGACTCAGATGTTCACAGACTGAAGCCTTCGTGAAATCCTGGCGCAGTAAGTATCGAGTGCAAGTGAATAAAATAGTGCGTATGAGTCTGAAACCGGATGTGCAGTTTCGGGATTGGCTGAAAGTGAGATAGTGGTCCTGCGTTGGAAAAATATGAACAACAGGTTGCTTTTCAACAAGACAAATGATAAATTACCCAGCAGTGAAATACAATACTCGCATTTTTGATTGAAAATTAACCAGAATTAATCAAAACGAACTTTTTTAATTCTATTAATGCAATGAAAGCCAAATGCCTTTGAGCATGCCTGCTTGTTGTTTTGCTTTCACGGTTGTGAGATAATGCTACAAAAAGTTAAATTCTTAATACTAGACTAAAGAAAGACGATTACTAGCTTGGTTTCGTGAGAAAACGTTCATGTCGTTCATGCCATTCCTTTGCAATTTTGAGTTCACACCACTCCCTTTGCAATTTTGAGCATGCTGTTTCGAGCAACAAAGTTTAGTTTTCAATGACTTGTAAAGTTCACCAATAGATCACACATTGACTTGGTACAAGCGGCCAAAGGAGAAGTTGAAACCATAAAATCATATAACTGCAGTAACTTGCAGATTACATATATTCAACAAGCGGAGGGTCAAAAAGACAATAACTTGTGAAAACAAACATATGCAATTTTTGAAATACATTGTAATGTGAAGTCAGAATATATTTCCTCTGAAAATTATATCCTGAAACCCAGGGATTAAAGCTTTTGTCGCAACACTTTAACGAGGAAGTTATTCAGATCTTTCTGGACAGTCAAACAAAGAAAACTGAAGGACACATCTCAACTAACAAAGCTTCAGCTTGGGAAAAAATATCATTTTCTTCTTTTTTTTCCTGGTAGTTGTACCGGATAAGTTATTTTTAGATTTTGGCACCACGCAACGTTTTCTAAACAAAACCAAAAATTTAAAACTATTTTTTTTGCAGTAGCCGCTGTTCACTTATCTACCTGCCGGAAGAAAAAGATTGAACAACGAACTAGTACGCCGCATGTTGATCTTCTGTCTTTTTATTACAAGCAGAAATCCGATTGTCTTTGTTCTTGCGCAATCTATTCTTTTAACACCGTTTATCAGAACGAGGGTGGTGATTATCACTGATATAATTTGCCCTCTCTCCCCCTGCGGACATCTGACAGATGATTGAACCAAGTCAGACAGCGAGTCAGATCGACCAGTTCCAAAGACAGCTTCTAATCTCAACCAGTTCCTCGAAAGAATCACGTGACTATAAGTGACATCACACACGTGACATTTAATAAAGGGATTTAGCGTTTAGCTACTGGTTCTGGGACAAAATGTTCTCATTTAATATAAACTGACTGAAACCTATCCCTCAAAAGCTTTCAAGGTTCCCGCGCACCGTGTTTCAATTGTCATTTTCCGGTTTCCACTCAGAGGACTTCAAAAACTTTGACACATTCTCCTTCCTTCCGAAAAAAACGCAGTTACTGTTCACGCACTTTGATCGATGTGTGGCAACCTTCAATTCATGCAAGTATATACAGTACAAAACGATAAGCCAAAAGCACAAATTAATCCCAAAAATTGAAAAGTACTGTATGTTGTATAAAGATTGGGAAAACTTACGCTCCTCGCTCTGAAAAGGTTATCGTTTTACAGCAAGTGTTGAAAAATTTGTGGAAATGCAGATTTAAAAAATAGCTCGTTGTTTCATTGTCAAGCTGCAAGACAAGGCTTTCACAACAGTATCTGGATACCAGTACATTATTATCTGTGGTTATGCCTACAATAAACACAAAGGTCTTTGACCAAAATACAGTAATGGCGGTCTCAAGGGCAGACGCAGACCTTCGATAAAAGATAAAAATGGATTGTACTGAAGGGCGTGCTATAGCATAGAATGTCTAATTACAGGCAGTCAAACAAATCTCGGCTGCACAGTCGAGGTCTCAATCCTCTACCTACAGGCTGTGTGACCCGATCGGCCTTTCGCCGAAAGTTATTTAATTTTAGTTGCTTGTTTAAAGCTGTTAGGAGTGTGCAGGAAACGAAGTCAAAAGTATAATAAATGCGTACAACACGCCAAATGGTGCAGTTAGAAGTTGTTTATGTGAGCGAATTGCTTTTAACTCAATAGCATTGGATTGTTTTCAAACCAAGAATTGATTCTGCATCCTAGGAGCTTTAATTTGCATCCTAGGAGCTTTAATTTGCATGCGTTGTTCACAAGTTCAAAGATAAGTTACTGCATCTGCCATTGGCACTGGTAGACAAAGTAACGTATTTTTACAAGCTTCTCTATGAACACTTTATATTTATACAATTTCGAGGCCTTTCATTTTATCAGAATAAATAATTCTTCCTGCACATCTCATTGCATTACAAGCTGTGAAAGCATCATCCAAACATAAAAGCTAAGAAATGTTACAATATCTGAAATCCGTTTTTGATTCCTAGCATATCGGAGAACATGAGCAGCTACAATTTGGATAATGTGTACATGTTTTTATATAATATGTACATGTTTTTATATAACTTACTTCATCGTATTTGTGTATTTATCACAACAATTTAACAATCAAATTCCTTGGAAAGTTTTAAGTCTAAAAACATAAATACGTACCATTTTTATGTAGTCTACAAGAAAACATAGTGATACAGTCTACATTGAAAGTAATAGTTTACAAAATCTTACCATTCAGATAGATTTTGTAAATGGATGCAAAATGAAGTAAGTTTAACTATTTGAACAAATACGTTAAAAAATGTATAAATCCAAGACCGTCGGAAAATTGAAGAAATGTTGCAAATTTGACAGTCGCTTTATCTTGCAAGCTTTTCAAGAAGAATTATACAAACTTGTCCACAGCTCCTAACAGAAGTCCGTTTTTTTGACAAGGCGTTAACTTTTACTGGGGTTTTCCGTCTTGATTCCAAGTGCTACGCTTGTCAACATGTGGGCCGGCTTGTGCTGGCGGGGTCACTAACTAGTGTCTAGCTGGAGAAGATTTACCCATTTGGAAGATTTTTTGCTGCTGTATGAGCCGTTAACTTAGCAAGGCAAGCTTTGCATTTGGAAAAGCAACGAAATTAGTTAATTTTCTGAAATAAAACGTCAACTCTCCCAGGCAAGATTGGTGTACAAACCCGCAAACCTATTTGTGGTCAACAAAGAACAGAATACTTGAAAACGATCTGATCTGTGATTTTTCTAGCCAGCGAAAGCTCTTCCACCGAGTTTGACTTTTTCGTCGCAGCAACTTCTAATCATACCCAAACGTTTTTCCGAATTTTTCAAAATCAATGTGTTGTAACACCAAAATACTCAAATGCTATTCATGACTATGAGGAAATAACCCACAGTACACAGCCTTCTTATTTCCATCGAGCTTATTAAGGTGATCGTATTGCAAAAGTAATGTCATTTTAAGTTTTTAACTACAGCCTTTCACGTTTTTCGATGGTTTTCTTCTGTTCTGAAAAATATTTTGATGTTGGTTACAGTCTGATGATGTTGAGCTGCTGTATCACGGAAAGTTTACTTGTTTGTTATACTGTTCGAACAAATGCAATAAAAATTAGTTTCTGGGCGATGGGTAAAGAAGTCATTTTCTTCAATTTGAGGTCATTGCCAATGGAATTTACTGCTCGAGCGTAGAACACGGAACATCTATAACTGAAGTTCATGCAGAGCAAGCGCCTAAAATTAATTGCTAAAATTTTGATTGTTGATCAGTTACACAGAATCAAACACGATTAAGACTTAGCATAAAGAATTAAAAGACACTCATAACATTTGAAGAACACTTATTTTAACCGCCTTCGGAATTTCAGTTTCCAGTTACTATTGCAGTGAATGTCGCACTGGTCGCGAGTCAATGGCAGCACCGCGCCTGAGCTGTTCCCTTGCACTCATCCATCAACACCGAGCACGAGGCTGGACAGGCCACAACTCAAAAGTACCGTTTTTCAAGTCTTCGGTAGGACCCGACCGGGAATCGAACCTTGTTTACTAGCTTTGGTGGCGCGTGCTCAACCCCCCTGTACCACGGTGCAGTGATTGAAGTATCGTTTACATGTGGGGTGAGATCAATTTGGAGGTTGAAGTTTGTTTTATTTAAACTTGAGCTATTCTCACGCACTCTGTAATTGCATTAAAAAGGCTTTTCCTGCGTTGTCTGTACAGTATAACAGTATAAACTTGTACAGTATAAACTTCTAAGCAACAGCAACGGCTGAAAATTAATTTTAGAAAAATTATTACCAGAAAACTCAGAATTTAAAATTGCCTAAATACCTTTCAAAACTTTTACTCCCCACTTTTCGTTGTAGGCAGTTTTTTTGCTTGAATTTTTTGAATCTTCATCTTGTGACGCACCGCTGAACATTTCGCTCACGTAAGACGCGCTGTCGTCACCATTGTCTACGTCATTGATTGATTGATGGGAAGTGCTAGAAACAATTTGAAGCAGGTGACCATCCAGTCTTGGGTCGGACTGTGAAGCTGATTCTTGAGAATCAAAAACTGTTTCTCCGCGGACGAACTCGTCAAGTGCAAGTGAATCTTCGCTCAAGATGCGCTGCGTCGAGTTCTTTGCATCAGCTGTTGATGTTTCACTTGTATTACAGCTTTCAACTCCACTGTCGTTACTTAGACTGGAATGGCGGCAACGTGGAATCACTGCAGCATCTTTCTCAGACTGTGCATTACAGACTAACAAGCTTCCACTGCCGAGAACATCGTTGTGATTTGCGTTCAAAGTTTTGACTTTTGCATCTTCAGAATCATGAAGCACAGCCAGAGATTGAAGTAGTTGAGTATCAGGTCCAGGATTAAAATGCTTATTGGTTACAGTGCTGAGCACAGTTAACGACGAAAAGGGTCCCCAGCTTTGACTGCATTCATTATCATCTTCGGCCAATACTAATTGAACTGTGTGGGTCTCACTGTTGGGTTCGTGAGGTAAATGGGTTTGATTGGTCGTTTGTTGATTTGTATAGTTTTGATTGATTGCTTTTTGGGTTGAATGGTTTTGATTGGGTGTTTGCTGGTTTGGGTTTGGAAATTCTGGTAGTTCGTCATCTAGAGATGGATCGCTGAGCATCAATTCATACAAGTCATAACCATCCTCCAAAAACGAATGTCCGTTTCCTCCACTAAATATTGTGCTTGCTTCAAAAACACATTGTTATTACACACAAGCAAAATACATATGAACGTTGGAAAAAGTGGAAAAGTTTAAATCCAAACATTTCTCACAAGAAGGTGCAAGGTTTCACAGTTTAACAAATCTGTTACATCTGTTACGCAATATATTTGCATGAATGGAAACGTAAGTGCAGGCATAACATAGATCATACCTTGATTACTAGAGACATCTCCAGAATTATGATCAACCTGACCCGAGCTGGTATCTTTGGCCATTATTTGTCCAACTGTGAAAGCTCATAATTTGCAAGAAACAGCATAAAACTTTCAGTTTATTTGAAAAAAATTGAACTTCTTTCAAGATGATGTATTTGACAATCAGGAAGCACAAGTCAAAACAAATCTTGCAGAAATTGTCTTACAAAACACAAAGTTAGAAATGGAAGAGAAAAAGTCATAATGATTTTTCAAACTCGCATGTTCAACCTTATCCCAAATATTCTATCATCATAGCAATAACCAGAGCAGGAAATTTTGACTGCCACGATATTAATGCATTTGTTTAAATATTAACTGCTGCACATGGGCGTCGGAAGGAGGGGCCTTGGCACCTCCTGGATTTTGAAAATTGCAGCAAAGGAAGGTTGTTTTCTTAGTTTCGAGTGGGAAAAAACAAATTTCACTACTTTTGCCCCCCCAAAAAATTTTGAAAAATCCCCTAGTGGCCCCTCCCTGGAAAATTCCTTCCGACGCCCTTGTTGCAATTTTCGCTGCTGTTTTAATATTAAGGGGGGACACAACATTAATTGAGGGTACACCACATTAATTGAGGGTACACAACATTAAGTGAGGGTACACAACATTAACTGAGGGTACACAACATTGATTTACCGGCCATGAGATTAACGTGATACACAAATGCATTTCCAAATTTTGTCAACATTTTCAAGCAATGCTTTAAAATTGAAGACATGCTAAATGTTTTCATCGGACAAACCTAAAATATGCACACAGTTCATAATAAGTCGATTTACAGCGATTTTCAACAAAATTCGTATATTGCAAAAAGTCAATAACAGTCCAAGGGCACAATACAAATTGCTAAAATATAAAAGGGACTTTAATTGACATTTCAGAAAAACTTGCCTTACGAAAGTCATGAAATCAAACGTTTACTGAAATCTAAAAGAAAACGTTTTTGTGGAAAAGCGTTGCACAACAAACTTCCTTACGAAATCAGTCTTGTTTTGAGTTGAAGAGTAACAAACTGCAAAACATTGGTTGGGCTCAAGTTTCGGTGCATTTATTTAAATCCACAGACACAAAACAAGTTGCCAACAACAGTTAGTACCTTTCCTAATCTTCGGTGTTACATATAGATGTTCATGTCTTGTTTGAGAAGATCAAATGCTTGAATTACTTTTGAAGTCATTCAGAATTGATTAAGCAAACTTACATGTAACTACAATAAAACATCAGTTGTGCATGTAGGTGCAGATAACTATTAGCCATGTCATAATTTTTAGTAAGTATTTATTTACCAAAGTACAAGAGACCTAATGTTTTTAATAAGGATCCGTCTTTGTCTAACATATAGCAGTAACAGTTCTACTTATGATCTCAATGAGCTTTAACAAGAAAAAAGTAAAGTACTATCAGCAGAAAACAAAAAGAAACATTTTTTGTTAAACAGCATGATCAAATGCCGGAAAAAGCAAAAGTAATGTTTGCTAAATTTTTGTTGAGAAGCTTATCGCTTTCAACATTGAATCTACATTAGTAAGAAGCAAGTTTACGTTCAAAATGTAACTTTTGCCTGTAACAGCAGGGCCTAACATTCTTGTCCAATCTATAGTTCCAACATAGTTCATCAACAGATCATCCTCTCAACCATTGCCTGACTGGGAGTGCTCCTTTAATTTGCTGCTGATTGAGAAACGTTTTGATTAAATATCTAAGTTAAAAAGCCTCGAATGGTTGCTTCACAACAATCCTCATCCTTTTCAAATAGATACTCGCTCGTATTTTGCATGATGACTTGTCCTGGTTTTGACAACCGGTGTTAACAATAAATGAAAAAATCAAGCAAAGTTGTTTCACTGCCGGTCCACAATACCTTGCCCAAAAATTGATTTGGGATTTTCAATATTCTTGTAAATTAATTTTAGTTTCAACAAAGCCTTTTTCTGATTTTGACCAAACTCTGACATCCTTCCCCCCACCACCATCGCTCAGCACAAAATTTGAAAATGTTTTGTGTGTTACGAAAGTTTACACTGCAATCGTTTCTAAGATTCACTAAAAAATCTCGCATACAACGCAAGATCATCAATAATGTTTTCTTAATTTGGCAAAAGCAATGCGCTTGCGTTTCAGTTTGTTATCACAGTTGTGGTGGTCTTCAAACTAAAAGAACATTTACGATTCTTCCTCATATGCACACCCTACAATATCGTCGCTTTACTTTCTCGTCACTGTGTAAAATATGTAGGCTGGTTGTGGTCTATGGCAGTCTGCAAGTCCGCATAACTGCTCAAAGTAACGGCTAATTAGCAACCTGTTTGCAACGTGACGAATTTCCAGGAACGTTGTGTAAAGCAATAGAAGAAAAAAGCTGCTGCAGTCATCGCTCGAGGCTTTTCTGTTCCGAACAAACAGAAGACAGTGCTGTTGGTGCTGATGTGAGGAAAACATCTTGCGATCTGTTTTTGCAAGTTCTGTTACAAACACCTCAAATGATCAAAATGTCGAAGCATATGCTGAGAGAAACAGAAGGTTCAAAGAGAAAGTATGGCTTATTTTTTGCAAGAGATTTTCAAACAACTTTGTTCTTCACCAAACCTCTGTACATTAGTTTAGCAATTAGTATTCCACCATCGGCATCGTAAGCATGCATCAGCTTCAAAAGCTCAAATCTTGTTTGACGAACATGATTTTCCGATCAACGATCAAAAATCGAGGTGAAGTGGGTTCATATTCCTGCTTTTCATTTCTAAGAATACCTTTTAGCGCCGAACTTGCGAAGGGCAGAGATCGCGTACACACCGCCACGACCCGACATGACCTCGACTTACCTCATAAACGTCACTGTCGCCTCTGTTGCAATTTCCGGCGAGTGTGACGAAACAAATAAATAAAATACGTTGAAGCGAAGCTGAATAAAAAGCATAGAACAGCAAACTTTTGGGAAACAATCTTTCCTAGAGGCAAGGTTTAAAAACCTTTAGCTACAGCTGCTAGCCAGAAAATGAAATTACAAACTTTTTGCGAAATTTATTCATATAGCTAGAATATAGAAATATTTTGACTGTAATTGAATGTATTTTTTATTTATATCAAACATGATGTTGCTTATAGCAAATCAACAAAAGCAGAGATGAAATGCAAATCACTAATGCAGTTTTATGCTTTTAATCTATAGTAGTTTGTTGCGCAACTTGTGTAAACCACACGGAACGAAGTACAGAATAACTTGCGCACACATGGCGCTAACAAAGAACACACGAACACACAGAAATAACACAAGCATAGATGTGTGGTGGTAGCAAACTCTGCACGCATAGATGGCGCCAATTCGGTTTCTCTAATGTTCAGCACCGCTACATACGCTACATAATCCAAGTCAGAGAGGCTGTGTATAATCAGGGGTCATTTGTTCTGCATTTCCCCCACTGATGTAGCTACTGTAGATATGTAGATATAATGTAAAAGTAACAGTTGGTTAGTTAGCTCTGCGCATTGCGTTTATACAAGAAGTAAACTGCGATCCACACAATTTTACGCCGCTAGAAGAAATTTATTAACTCTGCCACATGCAGTGTTTGCAGTTTTCGTGTATAGTGTAAATATTCGTGACATTTAAAGATGGAAATGCATCACAACAGTGATGGACTAGTGCAGCCCTGCAACGTGTGTCACAAAGCTTAAGCAGGCTGAAAACGAGGTGCACTGTTTGTCACCCTAGAGCAGCGATTCCCAACCGGGGGTTCCCGGACCCCTGGGGTCCGAGGCAAGGTTTTCCGGGGTCCGAAAAGCGATTTTCGAGGGTGTGAGTTTCTACGTTCTTGGATGTACTTTTTTCCAAAAACACGAGATTTACGAAAGCTTGCAAGTGCTATTACTCAAAAGAACATTCAGCCTAATCATTCCAGTTAACGTTACTAACTTAACGATGTAAAAATGCTAAATGCGTGAATTGCTGATTTTGTTTCACGCTGCGGTTACCACGCAGAAGATGGCCGGTGAAGTGATTGTAAGCACTTTGTGACGTTTAAATATTTATGGTGAGATTGTTGTTTGATGCTACAGAGCCAGCAAGATTCTGGTGTTCCACCATGCAAACTTACCACAGATGGAGTACAAAAACCCTGCCTTTTGCAACTAAACATTTGCGCGAACATAGATTTTCCACTCTACTTCATTTGAAAAAAAGTATCGGAATCGTTTGAGCCCTCGATCGATTTGCGCGTGGCTTGAGTAATTGTGTGCCACAACAAAAAAGTCACTAGATTTTTTTGTCTTAAATGAGCAGTAAGGTGTGAAAGCTAAACCGTACGACAGAGTATATGTATTATGAGTTTCAATTTAAAAAAAGAAGATACTGCAAAACCGGGCTGTTCTTGTGATTTTTTTTTTAAAGGAGCGTATGCGAACGTCGCTTTAGTTTTATCAAAAGGGAAGCCAACTTCGAAAAAGGTTGGGAACCTATGCTCTGGAGACAAAATGCACCATCACGGGCAACGCTGATCAAACAAGGTAAAACTTCTGATGCAAAGAGAATTCTCAGAATTCTATTCCGTAGTCTCCAGTGCTGCGCCAGACTAATCGCCCAAAGATTCAATTGTTTTCTTTCTTGTTACGCTATCTTCAATCGGTAGCAAAGGACGAAATTTGCAAAATAAAAGAAATATTTCTGGAATTTGTTCTTCTTTTTTCGTTTGAGCGAGTTCTTCTTTTATCCACTGCTTCGCCGCACTACATTTCGGGGCAGGTGTTGAGCAGCCATTGGGTTGTTTCATCGTCCAGAATCGTCAGGTCATGCAGTCCATGGGGAGGTCGATAGAATGGACATTGGAGGACAACGTGATCGATGATTTGTTCTTCTGCGCCACACTCACTGGCCACAGAAGAGGCCATACCCATTTGTATAAGCGGGATCGGAATCGTCCGACACCGGTGCGGAGGCGGTTAAGTCGGACCCAGGCTGTTCTTCGGAGGGTCATTCCGGGGATGTGTGTACCGGTGTCTGGAATTAAAGTGCGGAGTCTTGTGGGGTTGTCCGTCCACTCCGCATTCCACTGGTGATCCGCCCACTGCGCCGCACGTATGTTGTTGTTGTCAGAAAAACTGATGAGATGCTGTGCGGCGTGTACAAATGGGTGTCTCGAGTTGAAGCGCAGTGCATTTGCACTCGATGGACGGGTGAGCGCTGAGGGGAGAGGATGTCCAGGCTCCAAGGCTCGGCGTCCTAGAGATAGTGTGGCTCCATTGCGACGAAGCTCAGCAGGTTGGATGCCTGTGAGGATTGGAAGGTTGTCTGCTGGTGTAGGACGCAGGCATCCAGTCACAATTCGCAAGGCGTCGTTGATGGTGGGGTCAATGCGGAGGGTACGAGTACTGCGGCACCAGACAGGAGCGCAGTACTCTGCTGTTGAATGTACCAGGGTTAGGGTGGCTGTTCTCAACGTTGTTGCTCCAGCACCCCAGCCAGAGCCAGCAAGCCGCCTCAGGATTGCGACGCGTGATGTCAGCTTCTTGCGAAGGGACTCTAAGTGTCTGCGATACGTGAGCTACCTGTCCAATGTAACTTCGAGGTATTTGGACTCGGAGCAGAAGGGCAGGATCTCGTTGTTGAAGTTGACTTTAGCTTCCTTGTTGTTGAGATGGAAGGCTGCCGACACCGTTTTCGTGGTGCTGAGCGTTTAGGGGGCACACACCTGCCGTGCCCAACATTTGAAAAATGTTAAGAATGTCCTTCGTCGCGCGTTGTCTTTTATCAATCTACGAATGATTGATCTGTGTAAAAATTATCAAGTGCATCCATCCCATTAGTTGTGCTTGATAACTTCTAATCAACTGAATTGTTTTTTTGTTAATTATTTTTCGCCTTACTATTTCCATCACATGGTAGTTTTATTACTGTGTAGTTACTTTCGTGGATTGTGTCCATTTGTAGGATTTCGCATTGACAAAAATTCACCTTGAGATTTGTAATGAGACGTTTACACGTATCATTAAGATTTAGGCCAGCTTTGTCCAACCAAAATTGCTTACTGAGCCAAAAATTATGCCACTATCTTAACCAGGGCCACAACTTGAATGACATATTAATGAGGACCGCACATTTAATGGCTTACTTTGATCTTAACAAACTAAATTTAACTTAAGTTAATGCACTGGAAGCGTTCGAACCCTAACTGCAATGGTAACAGACTTGATAAAGTGGCACTGAGGACCACCTGTATCAAAATTGTCGAATTCAAGATTATCAAAATAAGGACTGGTTATCAGTATGTAGGATACTTTTACTACAGCGAATACCAAAACTGGGCCGCAAAAAATCTTCGACGGGGCCACATGCGGCCCGCGGGTTGGACATAGCTGATCTAACCTATCCATCAAGAGTGGCGCATAGAAAAAAACTTTTTTTAAATGGGGCCACAGAACAAAAAAGTGTGAGAAGTCCTGGCACAGAGGATTACAACACTATATTTTTTATTGCTTGGAAAACGACAACGTCAGAGCGGCATGAATAAGCTCTGTGTCCACTGAATGGGTTGTGCTTGTTTCTTTTATTAAATATGTGGCTACTATTGCTATAAAAAAGGAGTTTACGTATAGGTAATCAGATCGACAGCTAGATTATATTTTCGAGGACGACAACACGGTCCCGCATGAACATGTATACATCCAAAAAACAAACCTACAAAAACGCTAGATATCACGGAAATTTAACGAAGAGAACTTCTTAACTACACGAAATAGCTATAAATTCCAAGAAAAGATCGCAATGTCGTTTGTTCTTTAGGATAATGTAGGAAAGGATTTAATTTCTGTTGAACATCTGAGGCAAATGTAGAACCAAAGTCGGCACAACAAAAAATATTTGTGAGGGGGCACTACACATAGGAGGGGCATACTATCACGCTTTTCAGACAAACGGCCAAATAGGTCACATATGCTTGGAGCCCCCAAAACTAAGATGGCCTAGGGCCCCGCGGTCCCTAAGTCCGTCCCTGCTCAGCACTTCCACAAGGGTGAAAATGTACTGAGATCCACAATTACGTGTCGGCAGCGTCTTTCAAATTTGGAGACTTTGAAAAAAAGCAGCTGAAGCCAGGAGATTGAATTATGATGTCATTATCGATCGCTTCGCCAACTGGAAAGCTTGTAAAGCGTACTTGCACAAGTAATTCACTGAGTTGAGTTGAGTTTATTTGGCGAAAATTGGGAATTTCAAACACGAGAAAGAAACCACAGCAATTGCAAAAGCGCCAGGGCACCGGAAAAACGGAAGGTTATCGAGTCGTTGCTTCTTGAGCCTCTTGACTGGTAGATAAGATCTATACCAAGCCCAGTTTACATCAAGTCGTATGCGTGGGAAAGAGCTGCCAGATGATTAACACAGTGGCGCAGGGAGTGCTGAGGATCTATTATAGCACTTCTAAACCCTAACCTAAGCACTAAATCCTAATCATCAGTTCTCAGCATATTTAATATCTCAGTGAACAGCTGCCGCTTGCGAAATGTATGGCCTGGAATATCATTCTGCGCATGCGCAGATGGCGTGAAGTCAGCGATTTCGCAATTCGGAAATTTTGCTTGACACCGGATCCCTTCATGACGATGAATGAATGAAGTCGTAGCTGGGTTGCTGTTAAAGTGTTTTTACTCCTCTCCGTGTTGATTGCTTGCTAACACCTATTCTGTAATGCCCTATGGCTAACCATTTTGTGCTCTTGTGTTTTTCGATTGTGTTTGTGATATGGACCACGATGTCTGCCGCAAATCAATAAAATTTAAATAAAATATATATAATTACACTTCTCTCCTTCGCTCTCAGTCAATCCCACAAGTCCAGCTTAAACCTGTTGCAGCCGGTGTACTGTACTCCCTTATCTTTCAATTCGCCCAACAAATAACCAAAGTAATATGAGTAATAAAATAAAAGTATAAGGTCGATCAGTGGCGTGCAGAGGGGAATGAATGGGGTGACGGACCCGGGAATCCAAAGCAGGGGGGAATCCAAGAGTGAAATTACAAAAATTAACATGCAGTAACTAGATGATTTTTCTCATTGTAAGGCTACTAACACGTGTTGCGTGGATTTAATTTTTCGAAACTCGCTTTGTTGTCAACACTAGTTTTTACGTATTCAAATGCCAGTAATTCTCACATTCTTCAATACCAAGGACCTATACTCTGGCATGGGCGTCGGAAAGAGGGCGGGGGCTTGGCCCCCTTGGATTTTGAAATTTTCAGCAAAAAAAGGTTGTTTTCTTAGTTTTGAGTGGGAAAAATCAAATTTCACCACTTTTGGCTCCCCCTTGAAAAATCTAGGAAAAATCCACGAGTGGCCCCCTCTTGAAAAAATCCTTCCGACGCCCATGTACTCTGGGTGTGAGGCGCACAACCAATCAAACTGGTAGTGACGTGACTTTTTCCAGATCGTGCGATCAGTGGAGAATCACAAAAAAATGATTGAAAGATAATTATAGATGTTTAATTGATTTTCTGAATCAAATATTAAAACTTTCCTATTTCAACTTGCTTCATTTAGCTAATTTTTTGCTGCATCACTAGTTTCCCATTTCGTTGTTTGATGTGGCAAGAAATAAGTTTGACGCCCCCATGTTCGAACCTAAGATCTTTCGGAAGCAAATGTTCCGTATTGAAGAAAGTACTTGCGACATTGTTGGGACTATTCGGCACCCGGGACATTGTGCTCCCCTTTACCCCTCGTTACGCCCCTGGTTGAGTGCTGTGTTTTGCTCCGGTCTCTTAACTTGGAGCGCTTATGTTCCTTACAATGACACATTATACACCAAGGAGTAGGGATATTGCGTGTAGAGTGATATGCAGATTGCGTCAACAAACTTCGTCAAAACCTTGGTTTGGAAACGTGAATGTAAGGTCATATTGTGACGTCACAAACAGCGTGTATCCAATAACAATGATCACCGTACGCCACTGCTCAATACCAGAATTTGGTAATGGGTCATACAGTCAAGCAGTCGCCCTCAGGTATCACTAGGCCTCTGCACGCCACTGAGATCGATTGCTGCAGTCACAATATATAAATATTATACCTAACCAAGATAATGTGTTCAATGTACTGTGCGCTGCTGGCCCCTCAGTGCAAAGCACAGTTTCAGCTCTACCTCATGTTAAGTGGAACACTTGATCCTGAAAAACTAGCATAACACCACTAGGAAACAAAACACAACAGAAAATTTGCACCATTTCATTTAAGCGACAAAAATAACTTATTTGTGTGCAAACTGTCTGTGTCAATAAGACGTTTGGAGATTTTTCGCAAAAAATAAGCGCGATTCAGCAAATCAAAACCTACAATCGACGAAAATCCACAGTTAAGCCACAAAGAAATGCGCCGTGTTAACACAGTAAATGTCGACTGTTTTCACGTGTCAGTTCTCATCGGACTTGTACACATGTTAATAAATAATACAATATTACAAACAATTGGGAATTTAGGAATTCTGCATATTAATATGAACTACACATTTCACAAACAACAGGTTGGCGATAGGCCTTGCGGGTCAACTAAACTCGGCCTGCCCTATCGTTGGCATAAATTAGTACAAGTTTCTATACGGGAAACTTGGGCAAAGGTGATCTAATAGACGGTTTAACCGCAAATGTTGGCGAAGAAGTTTTACCACAAACCCGACGATCAATACACATCCCATTCACTGCTGTTCAGTGAAAGTTCAGAGAGATTTATTCCAACTTTGTACCTGACGCTGAACGAAATCTTGTGGACTCCGCAGCAACAGTTATTTCATACCAGTGCTTTTCCACCTGGAGGTCGCGACCTCAGTGGTGGTCTTGAGCCTTTTTGGAGGGGTCGCAACTGGAGATAGGCCAGCATTTACACTAGGCCTGCTAGAAACCAGTTTTAACATGTTTGCTGCAATTAGGCGACAACAAAGGATAGGGGTCGTGAAGTTATGATGGATTGCAACAATGGGACCCGGCACATTGAAACAGAACCGTCGCCAGAAAGTTTTCAGGGGGGATTTACATTCTGAAGTTTCTTTTTCTTTTGTTTGGGGGATAAGACCCCAAAAGCCCCCCACCCGTGGCGACGAGACTGGATTGAAAAACACTGTTTTGCACAGATTGTGCAGTGAATGCGTCCATTCAGGAGCGCAACCAGGGGGGACATTGAGGGTATTTGCCCCCATCCACAGAAATTTCAAAATATTGCATAGCAATTGTGACATTTGCAGAAGCTTTCAAAGAATAAGGATGAAATTTTATATAATAATCATTTACAAAAAAAGTCTCACTTGAATTTTTCTTTGACCTACTGCCTGCATTTCTTTCAAGAATGTTTCAGTTGGCAGAAGAAGTGTCGTATCTACAATTGAAACAATAACATCAGTTCTTCTTTTGAGCTAGTTCTTCATAACCACTGCTCGACCGCACTAGATTTCGGGGCAGGTGTTGAGCAGCCAAGCGATTGTCTCATCGCCAAGAACGATCAGGCTGTGCAGTCCATGAGGTCGATGCATTGGACATTGGAGGACAACATGGTCGACGGTTTGTTCTTCTGCGCCACACTCACTGGCCACAGAAGAGACCATACCCATTTGTATAAGCAGGAGCGGAAACGTCCTACACCGGTGCGGAGGCGGTTAAGTCGGACCCAGGCTGTTCTTGGGAGGGTCATTCCGGGGATGTGTGTACCGGTGTCTGGAATTAAAGTGCGGAGTCTTGTGGGGTTGTCCGTCCACTCCGCGTTGCATTGATGATCCGCCCACTGCGCCGCACGTATGTTGTTGTTGTCAGAAAAACTGATGAGATGCTGTGCGGCGTGTACAAATGGGTGTCTCGATTTGAAGCGCAGTGCATTTGCACTCGATGGACGGGTGAGCGCTGAGTGGAGAAGATGCCCAGGCTCCAAGGCTCGGCGTCCTAAAGACAGTGTGTCTCCATTGCGACGAAGCTCAGCAGGTTGGATGCCTGCGAGGATTGGAAAGTTGTCTGCTGGTGTAGGACGCAGGCATCCGCAATTCGCAAGGCGTCCACAATTCGCAAGGCGTCGTTGATGGTGGGGTCAATGCTGAGGGTGTGAGCACTGAGGCACCAAACAGGAGCGCAGTACTCTGCTGTTGAATGCACCAGGGTTAGGGTGGCTGTTCACAACGTTGTTGCTCCAGCACGCCAACTGGAGCCAGCAAGCTGCCTCAAGAGCCCAACGCGTGATGTCAGCTTCTTGCGAACTGACTCTAAGTGTCTGCGATACGTGAGCTACCTGTCCAACGTTACTCCGAGGTATTTGGGCTCTGGGCAGAAGGGCAGGATCTCGTTGTTGCTTACTTTAGCTCACGTTTAGCTTCCTTGTTGTTAATATGGAAGGCTGCCGACGCCGTTTTTGTAGTGCTGAGCTTTAGCTTCCAGGTCTGGAGGTATTCATCTACAGTTGCCATGTCCTTGCTCAGCACCCCTTCCACTGCCTGCCAATCTCCACCAGCATGCATAATTGCTAGATCGTCAGCATATGCATACTTTCTGAAGACGGTGGTTGACAGGTCAGAGATGTAGATGTTGAAGAGCAGGGGCGCCAGGACAGATCCCTGTGGGACGACGTTCTTGAGGCGTCGAAACCTGCTCCTTTTGCCATTTCCAGTAGTAAGGGTAAAGCTGCGATTGCCAACCATCTCTATGATCATGCGAACCATGTGTGTATCAGATAGCATTTGCAGCAGCTTGCATGCGAGGCCGCGATGCCATGCAATGTCGTAGGTTGCTGTGAGGTCGAAAAACGGCCTTCTTTTCAGCGGAAAAGCTATCTTCGATGTCCTGTGTCAGCAGGAAGACCTGGTCCCATGTCGAAAGCCCGCCTGTTCCTGTAATAGCAATGGGTCGATAATTGGTTCGACACGACCGTAGATGAGTCTCTCGAGGATCCTGAAGGGGACACGACACACAGCAGAGAAATAGGACGGAAGCTCTTTGGGTCCCCCAGTGGCTTTTCCGCTTAACGATCGGAACTATTAGCGCTCTTCTCCAGATCCTGCAGATTTTGAGTTAGTGCATGCAGGAAGTGAGGAAGTCGTATAACCAAGATTTAAGAGCCGACCCGCGGTGGAGTTTAAACTCCGGGAAGATGGAATCCAGAGCCGGAGACTTTCCTGGCTTCAGGCGCCTGAGAGCAGCAGTGATTAAATATATCTTAACATTCACACCAGTTTCTTGTAATTGACAACGTCACCACACCACTCGCAATGTCGTCTGCAGAAATTATCTCACAGCAAATATATTCAACTAAAGTTTCAAAAATCTAGATAATTTTTGCGTAGCGGCAAGCACTACACGGGGAAAGCCTTCTACGATAGAGCAGCAATAGAGATCACATGCCATGATCACTCTTTGCTGCTTAGGTCTGCCCGGTATTATATACTTTTCAGCTAGCTTCGATATTTATTTGTGGCGACTATCACATCATTTCGCCATGTGATGGTACTTGTACCATTACATAATGGATGATGAATTTGCTAAAACAAGACAAAAAGTTAGGCAGATTTACTAGCCTATACATCTGCCACACTAAAGTCATGACTGCACTGGTTGAGTATGGAACCTGGTGTTTGTATTAGGCTACTAATTTTTACTCTGACCTGATCGTTCGGCATACATCTTGATTAAAACTGAAAAGCTCTCATTTTGGGAAATGTTGCGAAGAGAACTTTATCTGTGACCGTTTGCGAAAAAGTTGTACCACGGTTGAATATGCGCGATGATGTCATCGAATGAAATTTCATGAAAATAGGCAGGGGGTGAATGCTGCAATTCTGCAGATTTTTCCGTTTTGGCCAAACAGATATTGCTATTTACCTAATACTTACGGCGACTTCGCGAATATATTATTTTGACTGTAGGCAAAAAATTACTGATCGTGTCGGTTGCAGAGCGGCACCTGCTTGTCCAGAATGTAGTTCAATTTTCTAGCTTTGTGCAAATGACGTGATGCGCAAGTTACTAAAGTTAGGCGATACACTCATGTAAAATAAACGATAGCAGGAAAAACTTCCAATGAGTCGAAAACAGTGTGAATTTTTTCAAGGCACCGATTAACATGAAACAAACTGATTTCTATCGCGGGGTTCTTGCAACGGAGGCTTTTCGTGATTCAAGCACTAAACTTAGATTTTAATCTGTCAAAAGCCGCAACATTAAGGCTGAATCAAGATATTGACAACTACTGCATGACAGTTTGTCATCTAATAAAAAACATCTGTGCTATAGAAGATTTCATATTGACTACAAACCATCAAACAATAAATATTGGTGAACGATTATTTCAACTTGGGCAACAATGAAGAAAATACGAATGCTATGGACAACATTGTAAAGAGCGTCTTGCAAAAAAAAGCGGTTGCGTAAAGACTCATAGAATTGCATAGAGACCCGGGAAATGAATCAGGGGTCAATTGTTCTTTCCAAGAGTGACAGTTTTAGTAAAATTATCCAAAATTATTCGGGTGGAATTGATGTTGCAGCATGTTCATTTTCTTGTTTGCATTCGTCAAATAATGCTTTTCCGGAGCATTGTCGCACATGCGTGTAGATGGGGGGGATGTCACGGGTAGTTTGAAAGAACACAAGCATAGATATGTGGAGCTAGCAAAGAGCACACGCAAGATGGCGCCAACACTGTTGCTATGATGCTTGGCATCATTGCGTATATAGTGCTGCTGTGATGGGCACAAGGCTCGTGTTATGGTTGAGTGACATCGGAGGCGTTCAACCGATTCTTGCAACGCGCTGCTGTTAATAAATGAAAACAAATAAAACGAATCCAAGTAACGTTGAAATTAATAACAAGAAAGAAGAAATGGACACAGATCAACAAAATACCAAACTCACTAAACTCTTGTTCCCAGCTCTTTAATGAACAACTTCAATGATCATTGCGCGATTCAGCGAAGACATTACGAGTCAAATCAACAACGTGGTATAATAATAATAATA
>JGI24158J21664_10000859_pt1 | contig 31062 bp, 18 predicted proteins | sample Ectturendosymbi3_FD_21664 | JGI IMG/M metagenome (IMG submission 21664)
ATTCGATAAGTCTGCCTGACAGGTTTTAAAACTTCGTAAATTAAAACAATTTATTTTGTGTACAATAGCAACACGAACAAATCTGGAAGCCAAAGCAGGAATGCACGGAACATATGATCACGCAGGTTTTAGGCTACGCTCCTGAATCCACCGACCAATCGGCTGCCGCCACGCTCTTACTGCTCAGTGCTCATAACCTTCACTTCGGCAAATGTTTCGATTCTTCGAAGGTGTAGAATCCAAGCTATCTTCACGTGCCTTCTAACTTGCAAGAGAACTGGCCACTCCACGATTTCAGCCATGGTTTGTAATTGAACAACCCAGGCGCTTACAGCATAGCACAATGTTGCTCGGCATGACTAGCGCTACATTACATGCAAAGCGCGCAACGAAAGCTGCACGACATGGCACGAGCGACGCGGACGAGTTTTACAACATAGATAAAGGTAAGCTTCTTCTTCCCCAACAAAGCTCGCACGTTTTTCGAAGATTCAAACGCAATCTGCCCAACTTGAACGCCGTTCCAAAATCGCTTGATTTACTTGCGTTCAACGACACACTTCTACCCATGCGCGTTGGAAGATTTTTTTCCAGGGTTGGGGCACTGTTTTTTTTTCCAATATTTTTCTAAGAGGGGACCAAATGTGGCAAAATTTGTTTTTTCCCACTCGAAACTAAGAAAATAACCCTTTTTTGCTGAAAGTTTCAAAATCAAGGGGAGCCTTGCTCCCCTTCCGACGCCCGTGCCTCAACCTTGCGCAAAGACGAGTTGACAGACTGGGGTTGGGTTGACTTTGCGGCTCACAATGTAAGGGTGTAACTGGGGAAAGTACCAACGTTCGGTAGCGGCAAAAATGCTGGGCTCTTTCGACGGCGAAGCGCCACACAGATCAGCGCTGCTTGGAGGAAATAAACATNTTGGCGCCGACTCTCATTGCTATCGTTCGTTCCCAACAGAATTCAACAGAGCGATACTGATCGACGAGCCGAGCAAACCGCTTAACGTTTCACGTTCCAAGTGTTGCAGGCAGTGGCGTAACTGGACGTTTGAACCAGGTGAGTTAAAACTTAGCTGAAAGGGACGGCCATGATTTGGAGTAACTTGAGAGATGATGGTGAATCCTGATGTGGATGGCTACGCTGAACCCTAAACCACAGGAAAATACTCTGAAAAATGCAAAAAGACAACAACCTGCTGAAAACCAAAAGAATACTAATACCGAAATGTGAGTTAAGTGGTGGCCAAATTTTTACATTTAGCTTGCCAGGAGGGGCGATTCGCCGTCTGCCCCCCGTAAGTTACGCCACTGGTTGCAGGTAGATCGCAATGGTAGAAACGGTACCGACGAGAGGTTTATTGCATCCGGAATTGGTTAATACTCAGTGGAGCGTTGAGGAGACAATGCTAGAAAAGATAATACGTTAAAAGAANATCCCGTTTCGCCAATAGCACCGCAANCAATCCAAATCACCAATTCCGTTGACCTCGGCTTTCTACAACACTGCGTAANACCGTGAGCGAACGACGACGACAATGTTCTTTCACGACGCCAACTAAGTAAACTTGAGATTATCTCATGTTAGCGAATTTTTTCCGGTATGTTGTTAACGTACATGGTGTTTCTATCGTTGCTGCAAAGATCACGCCGAAAACGTTTGGATTCGAATGAAACCAACTGCTACGAAATGGAACGTTCACAAACTTGCGAACAGATCAGTGTTTCTCAGTTGCTTTTCGGCCGCTTTCTGGTGACGCTCGTTTAGTTTGCACGCATCGCACCGGACGGCGAAGTGGTACGTGCATTGATGCTGTCATAAGCGGCCTCGCCAGACCCGCAGGTCTTGCATATGTGTTGTGTTTAAATCGGCCTTTGAGGCTTGGACTAAGTCGACCTGGGTTTGACCTCGAATGACATTGATCCTACACCGGGCGCAGGACAGCACGTCTTGTTTTCAAATGATGCGAAAGCAACGGCGAGGTCTGCGACGCTCAGCGAAAATAACAAAGGCCGCAAACACAAACCGACAAAATAGGATACAACAAAGCGACGCGCGCGATATTGCACTCGCACGTGTGGCACGCTCTACGGACGAACGCGGCAAAAGGCGTCTTCGCACAACAGGCACACAAAACAACGCGACTGGTCAACTTCGTTTACGTTCTTAAAAAATGGCCCCTGGTTTGGAAAACTTTCGGAGCGGAAAACAAGCGTGACGAAAATCGACATCGCGAACTGCGTAATGGTGTCGATGACGTTAACAGCCAAACCACTGCTACCCACAAACCCTCACTTCAGTTTAAAAGCTTCCCATGGAACAGCTTTGCTTCACTAAACCTCGGCAGCAAAGCACAGCCCCCAACGAACAGGCAAAGGCGAAATTTGCGCCGATTTAGATGCCGGTGGATCAGGACCACAGCTTCGGGGGGCATTGCCCCCTAATTTCATTGTGCCCAGACAAAAATGGTTTTTAGTATGTAATAAAAACAGATGTTGCCCACCTAAACATGCATTTTGCCCCCCAAAAAAATCCAAAACCTGGCTGCGGGCCTGCTGTGGGCGCATGTTGGATGCGGACAGAGGGGCGTCGAACTCGGAATCACAAACAAAACAACAAAACATTTTAGATTCACTAGACAATGATGTCCGGAAGACGATCGTTCGCCACGAGAGCGAAACGCTTCCTTTCTTCACAGTCGCATGATGTCCGCTACACACCTTCCTCAGCAAAGCGCAAGCGCCCGAAAGCTTCACCGCCGCGAGCGGGACAGCAATAAGCCGCGATTATGAAGCTTGTCGTCGTAACCACAAAGGCAAGCTGAGTTTCGCAATGGAGAGCCGGTTACAGTGTTGAGAGGCGTCGTGGTCAAGCGAAAAGGCAATACTTAAGGAATTTTAACGTCTTCTGGATGACTCACCCCGATTCGCGAACTTAAAAGCGTCATGTTCGAGACAAAGTGTCCGTGCGACGGTGCACGCCTGTCCAACAGCTCGCGCGCGCGCAAAAGCGTCGTCGTCGTCGGCGATGCACGCGTCGCACGGCATGCAACGTCATCAACTTAACGTAAGCAAATCGAACGCGTCAGTGAACCAGGGTACACGCGCACGGAAGAAAAAACGTCAAAATTTTGAAATGTGACCGTCTGCTAAACCACTTAACAGACGAAGGTTGCGACACGCGCCATATCTCGGGCTATGGAGTTTAGATGCAAGCTGAGTGCCGCCAGGCAAACGTCGACCCAGTTCATAGAATATTCAAGAGAAACATGCGTTTTTTGGTCTAAGCGTAGAAAAAAATGTCGTCAGGAATTACGCAAATGACCCTGCATTCCACTAAAAACAACTTCGTAACCGTTTGCGTCATAGCTTATCGTTATAGCGGCCGAGAGCGTTCATCGTTGGCGGGCGACTGATTCCAGCGCCTACAGTAGACGAAACACGTTTCTTCGGCTTGCTGCGTGCGAAACAAAGCCCGTTCCGGTCCGCTGCGTTTGTTCGAGTACGCCATCTGGCGGCGCGAAGGCGAACACACGAGCCCGTCGTTCTTGCTACGGCATGTACTTGAGGTGGCGCGAACAATCAAGTCAATTGTATACGCTGAACGCAACCGCGTGTACAGGCCGGGGCTTACCACCACCACCGCTGCAGCTGCTGTCACATTTTGAAGACAAATCGGCGACGGCCTGCCAGGCCTTCCCGACGCTGCACGAATTCGACTAAGATTGTGCAAAATCGCGACGAAAACAAAGCGCTCGCTACGTCCCCCCAGCCTTCTGGGGGCGAGACTGGTCGCTAGAAGCTCGGGCGGAATGCGACCGCGAAGGCCCGGACGACGCGTCTTCGACCGCGCGGGTTGCGGAGCGTTTCTCTTTGGCTTCTTCCTTTTGTCGGATATCTTCCAATTGCACCTGCGCAGGTAAATCCATTCTTTGAACACATTTCTGCGTGCGCGGGGCTCTGGCGACATCGGCGCCCGAAAGCGCCGCTGTCGCCAGTCATTTTTCAAGTGGGACTGGCGCCACAAGCTCCCACCAGTGTTATGGACGAACCGTATAAGATTTCAGACCTAACCAGCTACAAACTCCATTTACGCAGTTGGTTAGTTTCAATGCAACAGCGAGGTTGAAATGGCATTTTACCCTTTGTTCCCACCTACGATGAGCACTTTCAACTGCTGAATTTTCGACGCTAGGCTATGTACACGTCAGTAGCGCAGCCAAGAATTTTGTTCGGGAGGATCCTCGTCAGTCACTCACGTCATTCTAACTTGATACCAAGTACCAGTAAAAATCTTGGCACGTTTGTTTCGGGGGGGCATGGTCTCTTCGACCTCATTCTGGAAGCGCAAGTGACACACATGCTAAGAAAGATACACAGCAACTGATTGTACCTCCCACGCAGGTGCTACAAGCTTTGGTAACTACCACGTCATGCAGAGAACATGCTACTACAAGCACGAAGGACAGGGAGAAGAAAGTTTGTTGGAAAGTATGCCACCAGTTTGAAAAAGTAAACCAGACGGCATTTATTTAACTTCAAATAGCGTTGCTTGGACCGGAGACGAACCCTCCCCCGCGGCATTGTTCGCTCCACAAATTAGTGAAAGACACGAGACTTCGGCCCAAAACAGCACTGTGGTGTTGGGGCAACATATTTTTCTTTTTGAAAAATGCTGTCGCAGGCATTCATGCGCATCCGGACCTAGTAACGCTATCAGCTTCAGTATGCAACACGCGTTGCGTTATAAATCTGCCAGCCTATCGCAAACCGGCGAGAACTGCACAAAACCTGTTCGCTTAGCACGCACCTGCAAAGACTGGGAGAGCTTAACAAAGTCACGTTGCACGTGTTCGCTCGTCTCCAGCGACTCCTGCAGCGAACGCACCTGGTTTTTCGCTCTAGCGAGTTGATTCTCGAGCGCTTCCTAGCGAGAAAACGGCAAGCAATTAACGGCCACCAGAGGGCGAAAAATTGTTCGGCAGTCGAGTGCAAGAATTGTTGCAACGGAAAAAAACATGCAATCACAGCTGAATGCAACCAAACCGTTATAGCTTTTTAGTTGTTACTGTGTTGCTTCCACGGATGACCGCAATACCATGTATGTTTATATTACTCATTTCAATAAACAAAAAAGACGACATGATTGATAAATGCCTGACTGCCACGAATTTGCGAAGTCAATTATCAGCTGTCGCGTTAACGAGAGATTCTACCTTCATGCAATTAACGTATGTCGCAATCAGTTCAGTCGTATGAATAGCGCCTGAATCAAGCGGCATACAGAACAATGGCGAATATGACGGGCAGTGGTCGGTGAGGCAAAAACCTGCTGCGTGGTATTTAAAGTGCCCTTAGTCGCCATAAATTAAACGCACAACTGGCCAATTTCGACGAGTTTTTCTGCCAAGGGCTACAGCTACAAACAACTTGCTGCATCGGATTTGAGCAAATGTCCTGCTGGAAATGACTGCACAAAAAAATAAAAGAAACCCCGAAGCAACAAATTGCAAAAAAAGACTAAACAGCATTAAAGTATTTTCGATAAAATGTTCTGAGCACAAGCGCCTGCGATGCGGTAAAGAAAGCGGGTCAGGAGTTTTACTAAAAACAGCACCAAACGTCACGTGCTACTGCACGGTTCACTGTCGACGTTGCACATCGAGAACACACCCGTTCGTAAGTCACCCTGCGCACACACCAACAGGCACGGCTGGGTATCATAAGGTTTTTAACCGGTAACAGCTGGATTTACGGTTAATTGTGGTTCTGCCATCGCAACCAAGGCGACTGCCTCGATGTAGAACTTATTCGAACAAGAAGTGTTGGAGTATTTGACTGACGGGTAACTTTGCGCGGAATGGTCGATCGCAACTGGACCATAGACTGGTGAATAGTGTTCCGGCGAGTTTCAAATCCTATTATGGGATAAATGGCCGAAATGTCTCAGCGAAAAAAAACAGCCAGGAAGACGTTTTTACGGAGTAAAAAGGAAATTTTGACTGGCCAGGAAACGTGTGCAACCAAAAGCTCCCTATTGTTTAGATGCAGTGTCTCTCAACCAGTGGGCAATAGTGCAGCTTTCGAGTGGGCCACGGAGCTGGGTGAAAAACATGTTTGTTATCTATTCTAGACCCCTGATCAGTGGCGTTGCCAGCCAAAAATTTTGGGGGGCAAATTTTTTGACTTTAAGCGAGCAACAGTATTCTGTTTGGGACACCACTCTCGAAGCAGAAAATGACAAGGTATCCTAGAAATTGGGGGCATGCCCCTGATCTATATATAAGGTGAGAACACATAAATTTGATTTCTACAGCATAGCTCCACCAAAAACATTAATCTCGTTCTGATTTCTCCTTTGATGTTCAACATAACAAATGCAACTGAAATGCTCGCACTTTTTTCAACGCATCCACGAATTAAAAAATGCGTTCAGCGCCAAGCTTCTCTCCGAGTTGCATATAAGAACAAATCGCTCGTTTAGAGTATTGTGCGTTTCTTTATGCGTATAAAAGCGTAGCCTATGCTAATTCTGCAATCAGTGGGCCCGAGTGGCATGTGCGCAAAGCTTCACACTGTGGCAGCAAGCAACAATAGAAATCACACGCCGTGCGCTGGGAAATGCTCATTTGCACCACATAAATATAGGTGCTATTTTAGCGCACCTCCCGTTCGTGGTGCATCGCGCATGCGACGCCGCGCCAGCCAAGAGTCTTTAACATTGTCATAGACTTGCACAACTCAGAAAGCTCGAAGGGACATATGATCAACATAAATTTTCTACCGGCCGCAAAGTACTATTTCTCCATTTCATTGCGATGTGGAGATTTCGTTGCAGTACGGAAGCAATTCTGGAACGACAATTACTTATTCATGGTCGAGCTTTTGCAGCATTTTCTACGATCGAGAAAGCTCTCGCGTGCGGCCCGCGGTCCATATGTTGCGCAGGCCTGCGACTAACAAGAGTGTGGGTCACGCAATTTTTGCCGAAAGCTATCTGGACCACATCAAGAAAAGGGTTGAGAAACACTGGTTTAGATTACAATTAACTGGCGGCAAAATTAGGCTGTGCAACTAGCAGCATTTCCGCAACGCGAGAAGCCCTTTTACAGCAAGTCACGTGCTGTTTTTGTGAGCGAACAAAGTCAGGCGGTCCATGAAGCAACTAGAGATAAATCAACATTGATGATCGGACACGTATCTGGCAAAGGCAGCAAAAAGCGAATTAGTTGCTTTCGACCGATATGCGGCATAGCACACAACCAACTCTTGCAAGCACAAATCCAAATTATACCGAAATCAAACTTACTTTTTCACCAAAACAAACCATAACTGAGGGAAAAAACACCACGAAAATCGGAAGAAGAAACGGAATTAGTTGCTTGACACGCAAGGCCAGCAGCGGTGTTTAGGGCTGCAGCACAACCACGATTGAGGCAAAAGCCGAAAAACTTTTTATTACTTTTTCATTGGTCTCGTGCAGCAACTTGTCCTTGAGATTTTTGATAATCTCTCTCGATTTGGCGCGAATCGAGTCCATCGACAGCTGGTCACGTTCGATCTGAACCTGAAACAGGCCAAAACAGGGGTTGGGGGGTTAAGTGTCGGATGAAACCTTTTCAAACGTCCGCAGTTTATTACGAAGGCGACGGAAAACAAAATTTTCGGTTTCTTGCGCAACGAGAACGAATGCGTTGAGAAAAGTTTGCAGCTAAACAACAAGATAAAATAAAACCAAGCCGGCTACCCGCAAATCTTGCTTCTCACTGATTTCTTTCCGGAGCTGATCCTGAACAGACTGGAGATGCACGATCTTCTGTCGCGCCTCGTCCAGTTCCGTCGACAGCGCGTTCTCGATTTGCTCCTTTTCGCGCTGGGAAAACAAAACCATCGTTTTTCTTTTCTTTCGCAGAAAGTTCATCGGGGTTTCGGATTGTTTTGTTTTACTTCGAATTTTTTACTTGCTCAGGGGTCAGGAGCATATCGAGGGGGCCAAGAGGGACACAATGCCTCGGGCGCCGAAAAGTCTCAACAGTGCCGCAAGTACTTTCTTCAGTACGGTAAATTTGCTCCTAAAAGACCTCAGGTTCGAACCCGGGGGGCGCCAGGCTTGTTTCTTGACCCGGGCGCCATCTAACCTCGGTACGCCTCTGTCAGGGAAGTAGCGTGGCCGGACTGTTCTTGGACAGCTGCTTTCCTTCGTGGTCGCCGCCAAGTTAGTCGTGAAGAGATATCAGTCAAACGCAAAAAAAACTTGCTTCGCATATTGTGTTTGTTGTTTCCTTTCGCCTTTCTCTCGTTTGTTTAGTGAACTGGCGCACCACCGGGTCCTATCTAAATGCTGGGATGGCTTTCATCCCAATGGGACATATCTCAAATCAGCTGGAAAATCCAGGACATCACATACACGCACACACAACACGTGCACGCACACACACAGAAAACACACACCTGCAAAGCTTCGGTTGACGAACGAAGGAAGCTGATCTGTGTCTGAAGCGTCGACTCCAAATGCATTTTTTCGACTTGCACAGTCGCGTAGCCCTCCCGGTACCGGTCCAGGCAAATCTTCAACCCCTGCACAACAACCAAAGCAACTTTCTTTAGCGTGGTGAGGAACGGACGAAGAAGCTGGCGATTTTTACCTGGAGTAGAAACAGCCACTCGGACATGTCTGATCATGTTGTGAGCTGTTAATTAATAAATGACAGCGCACTTTTACGGGCACAAAAAATTCAAGCATAATTTTCACGATGAGGAAAGCTGAGGTTTGAGAACGATTGAACAAAACGACAGCAGGTTGGTTACACACCTTCAAGAACCATAGGGACGTTAAACCGCTGATCTGGCATCCGGCTACGGTCTGCTCAGGTGATCAAGCAGCTTCATTCAATAGTAATTTTAACCAACACAGACCTTGATGCCCATGATTCGCGACACAGTTTTTTGTGCAACGTCTACGAGATGTGCAGTTTTGTCTGCGCCGAAAATTCCGGCATAAGTTCGATATGACCCAAGTGGCAGTTGTTGCTGTTGCCAATAAAACTTCTTGTACGATCAAAATCATTAACAGAGCGATGACTTGCAGCAACAAACAGGTGGTCACGTGAGACGATTATGACAAAACACACAACGAAGATTAACCTCAGTGGTGGTCGGCAACTTGGACTCTTTCTCCAGGCTGTGCTTGGTCTTTTCGAAAGAGTTCTTCAAAGCATTCTGATCGTTCTTTAAGTGGCGGAAGTTTTCGAGCACTTTGTCTCTGTCGCTCGTCATTTCCATCTGAGCAAATGCGGGTCCTCGTTGAAGTTTCAAATTGGCATATTTTCACAACGACAGGCTCTGCAGCGTAACCTTCTCTTCCTTCCAAACGCAAGTTTTGAGCCTTACTTTCGGGATAAACCTACGCTCAGACATCGCGTAGGAATGCTGCTGCTGCTGGTGAGTGCGTTGCCGATTTGCTCCGAAACCGGCATCGCAGAGCTTCTGTTACCAAGCAACGCTGAATGCACTCGGTTAAAATTGGAAGCTCGAACACGCGGTGCCGGCGTTTGGAGGCAATGCTAGAAAGTTGGCACAGAGCTATTGCGAAGGTAACCAAGCTACCGCTATTGCCTTTAAATCTTTTAAAAAATATTCACAACAAGAAACGACCCTTCGATGACGCAAAGCAAAGTAGAAGCAAATCGTACTGGGCGGCGGCACTTCTGTTAAACAAACTAGCGCATCACCGCGCGTTCAAGCTGAGTAAATAGGCGGTGATGCGTGACAGAAATAGGTGGACGCGTGTGAGTCCCGACAATCCGTCTCATCTATTGGCCCTGTGCTCTGTCGAGGATACGCATGAAGAAGCACGGGAAGTCGATGTGAGCAAGTTTGCATAGCTCATGTTAATTTCACAGCGTTTTCTCGACTTCGATNAACTTANAAATCTGCATAAGATGCGAAATCAACCACAACTTACGCATATACTAATAATAACACACATCAGGTAAACTATTTTTCGTCGCTCAGTTATCCCACGTAGTCATATTTCCAGGGAGTCAGTTAACAGCTAATTACAGGCTACTTAAAGTTAGTCAGCTCAAGCAAGCAGGCAAATCCCAATCAGTCACCAATCTCTCGTTGTCCTCCGCTTCCTTCTTCCTCCGATAGCTCTGGTCGTCCTTCATCTTCTGCTCGAGACTGTCGAGCTTCGACATGAGACTCCTGATCTGCTTCTGGGCATCTTCGGACGCCCTCATCACCGACTCCTCGACGTCCGCGCGATGAGCTCTTTCCGCCTTGCACCGCTTTTCCGCTTCCTCCAGATCCGCGGTGAGTTTGTTGCACTGCGGAAGACAACGTCATCGTCGTCTCGCGGCGCTGGACTTTTAAGTTGGACTTTACGGAATATACATTTTTGAGTTTAGCATGCCTTACGAGACGAACGGCCGTCCGTCGAAAAGCACTCACAGTTACAGTTCATTTAAATGAATTGTTAAAATAAGAAAATTAAAAACAAGTGTTTTTCACCTGGCGTCGCGACCCACAGAGGGGTCGTGAAGCATTTTAGGAGGAGTCGCGAGTAGATGTTTTATGTACACAGCTATGTTACATTTGCTCTAGTCGAGGTTTAGATTGGGGTCGTTGGGGTTATGGTGGCTTGCTATGATCGGTCGCGGTACAAAAAAGGTTGAAAACCACTGATTTAAAAGTAAACATGTTTGGCGAGTGGATACAAGCAAACAATTTCACGCTACCTCTCCGACAATGAATATTATGTCCAACAATACAATAGCAACCTTTTTTCACGAACACCTACAGTCACAACATAAAACTGATCCCTTGCCTTTAACACCGCGCAGCACAGACAAAGAAATCGCGTCACGAATGCAACGCGGCGAACGTCGCGCTTTGATACCGACCTGTGCGGTCAGTTTCTCGATTTCGGTTTCTTTCGCTCGCACGAGCTTGAGGTGGCGCGCCGGCGACGACTCGTCGGAGAGATCGCTTCGGTGCTTCGTTCCCTGACGTAATGCAAAGAACGTCACCAGCTACGTCACAAATTTCAGCTCCAGCCGAATCGCCGCATGACGCAGGGGAAGTGACGCGAGTCCGACGCAAGAAATTAAATAGAATGGCGAATGAATCACTGGCATTGCAAGCAGGCGACTACCCCCGACAGTCTCGTCGCCACGGTTTTTTTTTGGGGTCTTAGCCCCCCAAATTGAATTTGTAAATCCACCCACCGATGACTTTGTGGCGACGGTTATGACCCACGAAGACTGATACAGGGCTTCAATAAGCAGTGGGGGTTAGTCCAGGGCTGGGCAAACTTTTATCCCTACGGGCCACATTTTCAGGTGCCATTGGCAGGCCTGCCACACCGTTAGCTGGTGTAAGATAAAACAACATTTCTCGGCCCGCTGTTCTTTATTGGCAGTAATGCTAAATATTGTCCATCGGATGGAGTTCCAAGAAAAAATAATTTAGTACACATTAAAATCTTATTTATTGTGGGAATGTAGCTGTTTTTCATTGGAAATTGAAACGAAATCAGGTGAACGATAGTCAAAAATTTATCTAGATAAAAATATTCTCTATCCGTGCCTGACTTTTCCCACCCCTTGGGTTGGTCGTTGTTTCTTTGAAGCTCGACGCGCACGACAAAATTGCACCATTCAGGCCAGCGCCTGTCGCGAGATGGTCGTTGAATAAATAATGAAGGGTTAGACTGCCAGGTTGCAGCGCACCGCAAGCAGTACAAGACGCGCGAAGGCTTTGCTCATTTGCTGAAATTTCATTCCACTGAAAATAAAATCAACCTCATTTTGTAGCTTTCCTTTCTTATAGAACAGATCGACGCAGCAAAGGGCGCCACTTATAACGCGATGAGGTTTCCATCAACTGAACTTTCAGCGAAAGTACAACTTTACCGCTGTAGCCACCCAAGCTTGTCAAAAATGGTATAGCGCGATTGTGAAGCAAATAATAACTTGTAAAGTAGGTGTTCGTCTCCTAAACAACCGCACGTGTTAGCAAGTAAGACACGCTGGCGCTATAACGGTAAATCGTGAGAAAGATTTCGAACATTCGAAATACCGTACATCATTCCCCCCCTAGAGCAAAGCCGCAAACTGTTATATTGAAAATATTCGTGTATTTTCAAACGAAAGCGTTTGTGTTAGTTGCTCGTAGCAACCAGAAGCAGAGTTGCGGCTGCGGCGTTTCGCAACCAAGACCCAGCAAGGAAACCAAAGCAACTGACAAGATATCCGGATGGTTTCGGGAATGCGAAGAATCACAGAAAATCTGTACGTAACAAATATTACTCACATAGAAGATGTGCACAACAAACATCAAACCTGCAGTGGCGAGGCAGCTTCTTTGGTGGTGGTGGCTCTGCGCTTTGAGAACGGGGAGGAAGGCTCTTCGCTTTCGGCAAGNTCGTTCAAGTCCGGGGCGGAGTTAACTGCAAGTTAAAAAACAAGCAACTGGAAAATCGAAGAACGGTCTCTTCCAACTATAGGCGTAGCCAGGGGCAAAATTGGGTCCATAGACCCCAAATTTGTAGCTTATCTTGTCGTTTTGTGCTTTGAGAGGATGTGTCCCAAACAAAACACTGATGCTTGCTCAAGTCAAAATATTTGGCCCCTCCCACAACTTTTGGCTGGCTACGCCACTGCTTCCAAACATCTGCGGGTTGAGAGACGAAAGCAAGGTGGTCTCGTAACGTGACGTAACTTTTACGAAAAGAACGGCAACAACAGTGACCCTTAAAAAAGGGCTGGTGATGGTTGGTTGAAACTGACAGAATGATAGAAAATGAGCGGAAGGTCTCGATAGGCAACTAGTTGGCAGGATTTGAAATTTAGGTGAATAACGGGCATACCAACTGACAAGTGCTTTCTACCGCAACCTGAAATAAAATTCATTTTGAATTGTCAAGGGTTGCTGGTGACCAGCAGCAAAAAGCATTTAATTTTGCAATCCAGCGAATTACGTCATGTTCCTGTAAGGCCTTGAAGCGAAGCAGCTACTGTAGTCTTTCAAGCGATTATTAAACATTAAATTCCGTAAGGGCATGATTATAATTATCGAAACGAGTCTTAAAATGTCCGCAGCGCAATTATCTCAGCACACTGCTTGCCTCTTGTACGTTGAAAAAGTGCTGCCTTTTCGTGCGAATGACGACAATTTTTGCAACAACAACTTCTGTCGCTTTACTTCTAACTCAGGTCATTTAAAAGTTCAACTTTAAATGATGCATAAGTGAACCGAGATGTGACGTTTCTTCGCTTAGGGTGGGTAACAATTGCGCGTTTGCTACGAGGGAGGGAGTTATTTCCTTTGTAGTCTTTCTGGTGGGAATTGACATTGACATATAAGCGCTACATGCACCGCTGTCACTTTTACCAACAGCTGTTCATTCATTACATCACACGCGGCGAAATCACACAAAGGGCCTCACCAGTTGATTGAATCACTATGAACGCTAAAATCTCTTTCAGAGCAACAAGTTCGAAAACAAAGGTATGTTTTGACTGCCTACTACACGGTTGTGCAACTCCGATACGAATAACCAGAAGCGTAAACCCAACATGAGCCCACACGAACCTCTGACCGACTTGGCTTCTCTGTCTGTAGTTGAGACTTGGCGCGCGAGGCGCTCGTCGCCCGATTCCGCCGACGGCGAAGACGCAAGTTTTGCGGAAGCGTCGTAGGACGGAGGTAGATCGTCGTGGTTCTCGTACGGGTGGTCTTGGAACGGACCGAATGAATCGTGGGACACGGAACGGAAGAAAGAAGTCCTGAATGAAAAACAACAAGCTTGCCACGTTGTCCGGGCGGGCCTGGACTTTTTTCGGTGTCCTCGGGCCTTGCGAAATTTGTTTATCGCGGAAATACAGTATCTTTATTTCAAATAATCAGTAGCGGGACAGGCGCGCCGGTCACGGAGACTGTCTTTCGCTTGAAAGAACTTTTTGATAACCTTCGTCTTGGAGACTGACAATGTAGAGACATGCTTGCTGTTAACTGGGCCACCCAGCGTCTAGTTCAGGGGTGGCCAAACTATGGCCCGCGGGCCGTATCCTGCCCGCCGACCAGTTTAATCCGGCCCGTCAAATACCTTGCACGTTTTTTTCAAGCACCAGCTTTCCGACTGTGGACAGCAGTGCAAAAGCATTGGATGCTGCCTGTCACGTAAATTGCGCTGCATCCGGCCCTGCAATGGCCAGGCAGTCGCGATATCGGCCCTCGGGTCAAAAAGTTTGGCCGCCCCTGGTCTAGTCAGACAAGCTTTCACGTGCTGCTGTTTGTAGCCGAGCTAGGGTGTTGATCGAGCTATACCCTGGTATTAGGCAGAAAAAGCCCACGCAGATTCATGCTTGTGGCACTTTACAGGCTGTTAGCACAGTTTTTATGCTAACTTTACAGGGTAGCAAAGTTTCCACGCTGGGCTGACAGGGATATATAATAAATTTTAAAATTGTCCAGCAGGCGCAAGCGAACGGCCTGGTGTACCGGAAATGTGAAAAAATGCCATCGAAAGTGACACCACAATGCATTCGCGTTTAATCGCTTCAGTTATGCTGCTGCACACCGCTTCTTGGTAAGCCGGAAAGCGCCTATACCACTTCACATGGAGCTTTGAGCGGGGTTTAGGATTTGCATACGTAATGGCAGAGCGTAGGCACGCAGCAAACGGACCTGCCCGAAACACAAAGCCGAATGACGAAAGTTCACACATTTAAAGGGTATAGCAGCAAACACAACGAACCCGTTGACGGCGGTTNAGGTAGGAGGGTCGCTATTGCCTTGATCTTTCNTCTTCTGATCACTCGTACCTTGACCAGCCTGTTTGAAAAGTACGGGCCATGAGCATACGATGCCATAACCGCAAAACCAAAGTTAACGTCGGCCTTTCGCCGAATGATGGCATATTAATTTTAGCCAAGGTGCTCAATTTTTCAAAACCATTTACTCCTTTCCGGCCGCTGCTACTGTTTCTTTCCGTTTCTTCGTAAATAGAACTCTGGTATCATGCAGCGATCACTGGCGTAAGGTGTGGGAGAGTTTGCTTCAATAGGAAAGGAAAAGGAAACGCGATTCGTTCCTGTTATCAGTGACTCCCTTATGTGGAAGCAAGAGCAAGCGTGTAAGAAGCGCAACTATGGTGACGTTACAATCGACAACGCTAGTTTCGTCGCTAACCTTTTCCGGTTTAATAAAACGCCTCGCAGACACATAACAAAAAGGCTTTGGTGGGGATCGGCACCCTCATTAGTGGTCCAAGACCCTAAAACGGAAACGCAGGTTTCACGAACGGAGCGCACTGGGCGCAAGACAGCGAAATCCGCGGACAACGCAAAAGAAAGAAACAAGCACAGACACCAACACGCATGCATTTCTACTCGTGCCATGCAGTAAAACCAAGCCCGGATACTGAGTAACACCAAACCGTGCAACATACACATTACCATACAGTACTTTCGGGTTATATTCATCAGACCTGTTGAGTATAAAGATAAAGCTTGGGAGGAAACGATAATGCAATCGCCGTAACAATAACAAATGTTTGTACTAGCGCTCTCACAACAATAGACATCCGTAGCCCACACCCCAAGTGCACAGCATTGGCTCGATGCGCAGCATGCATCAGAAGGCACTTTTTCAGGCATTGTTGCCGATTCTAATAATAAACAAAACACAAACAATAGATCAGGTTTTATTGACAGGTTTCGGGAAAATCTCCGTAAAATGCGCCAAACACAAGTCCAAAGGAATATTTATTCCCTGGACCTTGAAGAAGAAAATTACACGGGCTCTAAGGGCAACCTCGACCGGTAAGCACTTCAATACCGTCGTTACAGGTACTTTGGCGACGTCTGGCGGCAGCTCTTGAGCGCTGATTGGTTCGCTGACTAGTTGTATAGATAAGGTATTATCTATGATCGACTTAACATTGCGTGCAGTTGATATGCGTTCGCCCCATTAGCTTAGTATAGACCGGCTATCTCCAACCGAAATGCCTTGCTGGGTCAAAAATTTTTGTCGCTATCTTAATAAGAGCCGCAGATTGAATGACTTACTTCGTTCTCAGCTAACTATAATTCGGCTTGAGCTGCTGAATGCGTTCTACAGCAAAATGCAATAATAACGACTGTTTGACGTGTCTAGTCACTTCCTGACTATGACGTTATAAGTAAGGTTAGTGCCAAACGGACATAGCTGGTATAGACCATCAAAAAGCAGGCCTGGGCCAAGAAAATCTTCGCTGGAGTGCAATATGTGAATGCGAAGTGATACTATTCAGTTGTGTGCGATGTTTCATCGGGAACAAAAGCGCGCAAAGTTATGAAATAATGACATTTTGCACATTGATTTGAATTCCCTCTGACAAACCCCTCTACCAAAAGACCAAGATGGTCCGCACCACAAGCGCGCAGTCCCGTCGCCACGGGGTACTTTGGTGGGCTTAGCCCCTTATCGAAATGTGAAGCAGTGTAAATCAGTCGAGTTTTTGTCAAAGTTTTGAATGTCAAGCCCCCCTGCACAAACGTAAAGCCCCCCTTTTGAAGACTTTCTAGCGACGGTTCTGCCTATGCAACGAATCAGCAGATCCATCAGTTCGCGTAAACTGCCGCCAACCAAGCGCCAGCCACACATCGCCAGGGTACCTGAAACAAGGCAAAGAGGTTCTGGACACAACAAATGCCCGCGAGTGAATTAAAGCGTCAGCCTACAAACAAACATCTTGCCTTATCGGCGTCAGTTTTAGACTCGGCAACCGCAAGGTTTATCACCAATTGCGTGTCAACTGCGTTCCAGGTTTTCAAACCTACACAAACCTTCATACGTCAGCGCATCTGTCGCGTCATGGCAGTATCTGCTTTGGTATCGTTACTCACGGCAGAGCAACGAAACCCAAGCAATTTGCCGCCCACATTAGAAACAGCCCCGCAACGGCTGCGGTTCGAATGAGCAGCAATATTTGTGAAGACGCCGCGAGGATGACCAGTGACCATGCTGGTTAGTTGGGAGCGGAACGGGAATTCTGCCGGCAACGCATTATCGTGAAGCGGCTTGTCGTATCGCATCTGTTACGGGGCGCTAGAAGCGAACCGTTCGTGTCGTGTCTTCACAAGCGGGAAGCACAGCGTTTCGCCAGAGCACAAGAGGTTATGAAGGATCTAGCACTGCTTTGTCTGAGCAGACGATGGTCATACGGTGTGTTAGTTCGGCACATGTGCAGAAGCGACCGCAGAAATTTTTGAATAATGCAAAAGATGCGAGCTGACCACCCGTAGGGCACAACACCGGGCAGGCAAGAGCAGTAAAAGCCTGAGATGCAGGTTCGCACAAAACGCATCGCGCCTCAGGCGATAACAATGGCAGACAACATCTGTTCGGTGGTCGTCGCGTAAAACGGACCAAAAATTGACGTAAGGTCGCTGTTTACGGCGGTCGTATGTCGGGAGGGCGCAAGAATGTCTCAAGGCAAACTTTTCTTGCGTCTTCCTCCTTGTTTTTTCGATTTGCTTTTGTGCGATTGGGATCTGATTTTTTTCGCTGTGACATTTCGGTCATCCGTCCCATTATATTATTTAAACTTGCCGTAACAATATTCACTAATCTGTATTTTCGGCCAAAAAAATTTCGGTCTACGACCGAAAAAATGAAGCCAAATTGAGATGCTTGTGTCGCATCGCGAAAATAGCCGCACCGATGTGTATATATATTCGCACACTGGTTGATGACCACACGTCAAGAAAAACGAAGAAAATTGTAGCTGTGAAGTCTGCCTCTGGAAGGCGTAAAACCACGTGTTCGATCATCCTCAGTGCACTCGAAACTAAGATTTCTCAAGCAACTTCGATAAATACGAGCGAGAAGAGATCACCGAACAGTTAGGCAAACTATTGCTGAGCGTTTGTAGCAAACATATTTTATTTAAGCTTCAGCGCTTAGACCAGCTATGTCCAACCCGCGGCCCAGACGAAGGTTTTGTGCGACCCAGTTTAAGTTTTCTCTGTAGTAAAAGCATCTTACGTACTAACAACTTGTCCTTATTTTGATAAACACTTGAATTCAACATTTTTGTTGCAGGTGGTCCTCAGTGCCACTTTATCACGTCTGTTACCATTGCCGGTAGTATTCGAACGCTTTCTGGACATTAGCTTTAGCTAAATTTAGTTTTCGAAGATCAAAGTAAGCCATTCAATTTGCGGCCCTCGTTAATATATGTTATTCAATGTGCGGCCCTGGTTAAGATAGTGACATAATTTTTGGCCCAGTGAGCCATTTGGGTTGGACATAGCTGGCTCAGACGCAACGAGAAAAACATTGTATGTTATAATTTACATCAGAGATTCCGGAAGCTGCCGAGAAATTAACTTTTCAACCAGCTTCGGGCGCTGCGGACGCGCGTCAGAGCTTTGCATTTCTCGAAAGGTTCTTTCTGCCACATTTTCTGCCAACTTCTGCGCTCAGAGAAACTTTCTTTCCTACGTTCAATACTTTCTTTATTACGTTGAAAAAAGATACAAAAAAGCTTGATGTTATGGAGGTGGATAATGCCGTCCTGAGCGGGGCAAAAGCTTCCATTGAATGAAGGGGTCAAAGATTGTGCTTGTAGACGGAGATCTGCGTGTTAATCGCTAGAAAACTGGTTTCGCTTATAATTACAAAAATAAGCGTATTTGCTGCGTCATCAAATGTTACTGTGTGAAAAGCGCTTTTCTCAAAAGATACGTCACGGACAGCAAAACGTCATCACGACGGGCACCTGGCCGAGACCGTTGGAAAGCAGATCTAGCTTCCTGAGCTGCTTCTCGGAGAGCAGCGAACGCGCTTGCTTCAGTTTGGCGTTCAAGTCGTTCTGGGACAGGATGAACTGCTCGTTCGCCGCGTTCCAAGTTCGCTTCAGCTCGGCGTGCATCGCCTGCTCGTGTTCCAGCATCCGACAAACTGCGAACGCCCGACGCAAATAGATGAGAGGTGGACTGCACAGCACACAGCTACGCACGCACGCTGGTGGTGGATGACCGATTCGATGACGAGGTATTTGATTTTGAATTCAAGCAGTAATTGGCCAACACTTGAACCAAGATTATACATAAAACAGGAAGGGGGGGGTGAGGAATCCACATTTAAACATGTCAAACGTCGCATCTTGAAACTGGTCGTGATTTTCGTCGACTCAAAACGCGTTTTCTTTTTCATTCAAGTGGGAATGCTACCGTCACACGCCGTTGTGTTCAGGCTATGCCGTGACCGTGACAGGGGCAAAGGCTCGCGGGGATGCGGTTTTACTTGGCGAGAAGCTTTTTTTTTGGACTCAGGCGCTGCCGTTGGAAAAAATATGAAGACATTCAAACTTGCACATTAATCGAATTGAACAAGAAACGACATTTTGGTTTATGGCGTCTACGACGACGGACATTTTATGATAGGTTGTGAAGCTCTCGTCAATGATGACCGGCCTGACAGGTAAATTATTATCAAACTAGAAAGCACTATTCTCTACTTCGTAGCAAAGCGCGCCACAGCTTGTATTGGTACAAAATAACATGCCACGCACTTGCGTGAAAATGATTTTTGTATTTTGCGTTCACACCACACAAAGCGCTTTCGGGTGTTAATAGCCTCTGTTACGAAGTGCGCTACGTTGATGGTACTGTAATAGCTTTGCCTGACGTGTCTTAATAAGATGTTTATCTCGCGAGCTCACGGCAGTTGGACGGTGATAACACTACAAACGGCTAAGATCACACGGGAAAGCCGGCAGCACTCGCACAATGGTAGCGAGTCGCTTCAAACAACTGGCGTCACAAGGATTGATTGTTAAATCATCTGTGACGCAAGAAGTTAAGGAAAGTGCCCGTAAAGCAGGAGTAGCAGCCAGCAGCTCGCCCCGAGGTCCAATGGACGTGCGATCGTCGTTTTTCTTTATATGGCTTTTCAACATAACACACCGACCTTCGTGCATCTCGACTTTGAGCATGTCGTTTTCGTCGCGAAGCACTCCCACCTCGGTCTCGAGCGCGTCGGTGAAGAGCTCGGCCTCTGCGAGCTTGTCGGCCCGCTGCGGCGGCCTGTTGCCCTCGACCTGTCGAAACTGGCAGGATCAGATCGCAACACAACGAGGCTTTGCGTTTGCTACAGAGGCGTAGCCAGGGGGGTCTGCGGGGCCATGCCCCCCAAATTTTTAGAACATATAGTCATTTTGTGCTTGGAGAGGCAGTATTCCAGACAAAATAGTGTTATTCGCCTAAAATCAAACATTTTGCTTCTCCCCAAATTTTTTTGACTCCCCACGTTTTTGGGCTGGCTACGCTACTTTTTTGCTAACATACAGTGGTTCCCAAGTATGGGTCGCAAAAGGTCAAAAATGGGCCGCGCCGAGGCTATCCAAACCTGAGTTGTATATTTTCAACGTTAGCACTGTTTGTCGTCTGTGTGTGTAGCGTAGGTGCTTGAGAAAAGAGTAGATTACTGACACTGGAAACGAACTTAGCAACTTACTGCCCAAAACCATCCATACAAAAATAAACTGATACTGATACAATCGTCATTTTTCATACGCTGTTTGAGGCTCGGGTCGCGAAGTGTTCATCAAACTCAGATTTGGGTCACGCTCAAAAAAGTTTGGGAACCACTGTTCCAAACAAATGCAGATAGCAACCTGGTGGAATGTAACTCAAAACGACATACCAGAAAAAGACAAGTAGCATTTTGCTTCAATCCGAGGTGACCGTGGCAAGCGGGAAGGTTTCCAGTGCAAAGCATGAGGAACAGGTTAACAACTACTAATGGTATTAAGTCGGCCAATCAGCCCGCCGCTCACCTCCACGTGACTTGCCGCTTCTTGTTCGGAAAGCCTTCCGGTGACGTCGCCAGGTTGCTATGCGACAGGAAAGAGTGAAAACTTTATAACTGAAACGCGTATCGTAGCGAGAGAGTAAAATTGCAGAACTTCACGCGATGTGCCAGTGCCTACCGCTCACAAACTGAATAACGTAACTCAACACGAATATTTAGCAAATTAAGGACAAGCTTCTTATCAAACGATTACTGTCGGCAGAAAAAAGAACGTGTAGGTGAAGCATTTGTGTACAACAGAGTGGGCGGAAAATAATAGCGTGCAGAAAGAACATTAACTAATTGCACTGCAAACAAACCGTCGAAACAACACATTTTCAAGCAAAACATGCAAAACGCTGAAAAGGAAAAGATGCAACACAAGATACTATTCCACATAAGCCGCAAGCACTAAAAGCTCTATATGCAAGCAAAACAATTATTTTAATGTATTGTAAGGAAAAACCTCGTCGGGCGTGAGTGTCAGTATCTCTTCTTCTGCTCGCTTCAGTTTTTCTTTCAGGTCAGCGATCTCGTTTTCCAAAGGAACGACAACGGACTTAAGGTTTTCCGCTTCGTGTTGAGCCTTTGAACAGTTTGAAAACAAACGCCGGGCGTCACAAACCTCATTCAAAGCTGACGTCACACACGCTCAGCAAACGTCACCGTCGTCTTTAGCGATCTACGCCAAAGCGAACGGTTTTTACCGTCCCTTTCAGGTGAAAAGTACCAGAACAAATGTCTTCGCTTTGATTCCACATCTTTCAGCCCTTACTCTTAAAGGCAGGGGATCAAATGCAAATCACAGGTTCGCGGTACTCTCGTGTAATGTAAAAGGAAAAAAAATGTTTCCACGACTGAGACTTAAAAAAAACAACGAATAAAATCCTTCGAGCACGGTGTGCGAACAGAGAACAGATACAAGAGAGTCACGAAACTGTTCAGCAGTTCGTCCCAAAAGTTATTCGAAGTGGTAAATAAAACATAGAAAACGGTTTTGACATTGTTGCTTCCACCCTCCCCGTAACCATGCCAACCATACGCTGCGCAGGAGAAGCGAATTATTTTTCACAGCAAGTCTTTCCGGAGAAAGCGCGCATGCGGCGCAGGTCACCTTCAGCATGCTCGTTTCCAGCTCACGGTCGACCAGTACTGAGAACTCGTTGGTTTTCTGTTGAAGGGACGTTTGGGCTTGAGCCCACATTTCCCTCAATCTCTTCTGCTCGTCTTCGATCTTCGTCTTCTCCTCCTCCCACCGACGCCTTTCCTGCTCGAATTGTACGAGAAGTTCGCCTCTTTGTTCCTCCATTGAATCTGAAAAAAAAAAAATCAAAATGGGTAACGGTTACAGCGATTTGGTTTCCTATACCAGTGTTTCTCAAGCTTTTCCATCTTGCGGACCGCCAAGTCATATCTTATCTTTGCGGACCCCCAACCTAAACCAGGGGCTCTTCACCTGGGGTTCGTGAACCCCTTAGGGGTCCATTAACCGAAATCCAATCAAGAAAACCGCTCGTTTTTATCCGCCCGTTTGGGCCATTATTCAGCTTCATCGCGCCGCAACTGTAGTCGGACATGTTCGTGTTGCAAGTCGGCTGACCTTTTTTATTGATTTCGGTGACTGCAGTTGGCGGCAGGCTGAAGTCTGAAATCTGCTTCGTGCCGGAGCGGTCGAGGCGCTCACACTAAGANGCGACCAAATTTAATTTCGCAATAATCGAAAATGCGTTGACAAATCGAAGGGGTCCGCAGCGACAAAAGTTTGAGAACTGCTGCTCTAAACCATGGCTTCTTAAAATTTTTATATTCTGCGACCCATTTTGAAAGAGATTTTCTCTGCGACCCTTTCATGAATAGCCCAGATGTTAATCATACGAGTAAACGTCCCATTACAAATCTCAAGAGGCATTTTTGTCTTTGGTGAAATCATAAAATGCACACAATCCAAGAAACTATAAGAATAACAAAACATCCGCACGTAATGGAAAAAGGCGAAAAAAATTAACAAAAAACTTTAGTTTATGTAGAGGTTATAAAACACAATCACTGGGCTGGATGTACTTGATGATTTTTACACAGATCATCCAATGCGTACATTGATACAACGGAGGACAAAAGACATTCTGAACATTTTTCAAAAACGATCTGTTTTTGGACTTGGTGAATTATCAATTTTGAGAATGCCTCTTCACACAAGTGTGTTGTGGAAAAGGCTAAGAGTTTATGAATGGCTAGATCAGAAATGACTGGCTATTCATTTCTTGTTCTTTTCAAAAAATCACCAACTCTGTTTTGAAACTTCCAGTTGCAAACTTTGTCGTTAAATAATTCCGCAAATTCATCCTGGACATGGTGGCCTCCTGAAATTTCAAGTGTGTATGGTTTGCGGATCCAATTTTTCTGAATCACATTGCAACGTACTTCTGAATCTGTGTACGAAGTTTTTAACTTTAGTCTAAAACTACTCAGTGTTCTCTCAAAGCAGTTAGCCTAGCCCCTAGACTAGACCTAGAGTTTTAGATACAAGTGTGCCCTTGTGTCGGAATGAATGCAACAAGGTCAATATTGGTCAGCACGGCAAAACAATCATGAGGTTACAACGCATAACTTGTTGTGCTTAGTTCAGGGGTTCCCAACCTGGGGTACATGTACCCCTAGGGCAGGGTTTCTTAACCTGGGGTGCTGAAATCAATTTCAGAGGGTGGTGGGGAAGGTCACATATGTGGCAGTCAAAGGTAAAAGGAATATGATGTACTGTACTTGTCTTTCCTCATCCTTATAGTAACCATGTGTTAGCCAATGGTAGGGGGTACTGGACTGCTTAGGGCCTGACCAAAAGGGGTGCTGAGGTAGAAAAAGGTTAAGTAACCCTGCCCTAGGGGTACATTTGCCTATCTGAAGGGGTACATTCAAGGTTAGCAATAGAAGGGGAAAATATATTTATATAATATAAAAGTTATATTGAAAATTCTGTGGATTTTTGTTAATTTACTCAACCTTTTTGTCATAGGAAATTTTTGGGGGTTGAAGGGGTATATGGTCAGAGAAAGGTTGGTAACCTCTGGCTTAGTTGATTATTATTATCATTTGATAGCTCAGGCAGACACCCTAGTAGGCTAAATAACTGACAGCATGAAACATGGTATTACCCATAAAAATTCAGTAGAAACAGATTCACAGGTCTACTTTTAATTTTCTTGTAAAATTTGGAAAAACTTTTATATAGGATTTGTCAAGCCAATTTGTTTTGCAACCCCAAATGGGGTCGCAACCCATAGTTTGAGAAGCCCTGCTCTAAACAATGAATAAAGGAATAGACGGCCTACACACGAGCGAAAAAAAGTTTTTTTGATACACGTCAATGCATGTGCAAAGTCATAGCAGAAAATTCCATGGATTACCTAGTTACGTCTAAAGGTGCATTTCAGAATGCAGTTGTGGTGCGATTATGCTGAATAATGGCCCAAATTGGCAGATAAAAATTAGAGGGTTTTCTTGATTGGAGTTTGGTTTACGGACCCCCTAAAACACATTTATAGGCCCCTAAGGGGTTCATGGACCCTAGGCTAAGAACCTCTGGCCTGTATAAACGCACTTATCGTAGCCCAATAACCACTATGTGAAAAATAAGTATGGACGCGTCAATCAAACGGCCAAAGCTTCGACTTTCAGGCGGCTTTAGGGAAAACGACGAGCCAAGCCTTTAACGTGCTGTACTGGACAGAGCCATTACTTTAACACTTGTTGCTCTCGAAGATCATTGATTAGCGAACGGGTAGGTATCAACGGTAACGACGAACGAAGCTAGCAGTCAAACACATTGAACAAAACAACAAATGGCAAAAATATCTGAGACCGGAAATAGCGCAAGACACTAGCATGCGAATTGACTGTTAGAACCATCACGGTATCTGAAAAGAGTTGGAAGTGCGTGACTGCCAAGGAACGTTTACGAGGGGATCGGTTTTACAGCAACAGATTGCGATTTAGCTTCTGCAATCTGGATCAGAAAGACGGCTGCCTCGACGCGCAAACAAGGTTAAAAGAAAAGGCAGGCAGAAAGTTTCCGGCTCGCACTCGAACCACTCAGGAATCCAACTTGACACCTTTCGGATGCAGGAACGCACCACACCGTTCGACCTAGAGACAATGCTGCAGCATCCTCACACGCCGAAGGAGTACAGCGGCTAGCCGCTAAATTTGCTGACCTTGCAAAACACAACGCAGAGATTCAATCTCCTCTTGATGGTGTTTGTTCAGGTCTTCAACAGCTTCCTAACAACAGCAAAATTTTAATAGGTTTGGCAGAAGTTATGACGAGGATGAAAACCCCGTACAACAACAGTCAGCACAGCACAATAGCAACGCACCACGTAGCTAGAATGGTTGAAAAAACAAGCTGTTTCGCAACAAATTCTTAATTTTTGACAGCATATGAACTTGTTTCAGTCCTAACCGGAGTTTCGTGGATATTTCACGAAACCAAAACTGGCAGATTATACCATGGCTGGTATCAAAACAGGCAGTCTAAAACAACAGATGAAACTTTTGACAAACGCAAATAACTCACACCTGTTTCGTGTTTTCGGAAACAGATGCAACCATTTTCAAATTTTCAAGTTCATCGCGGAGCAAGGACAGCGTTGCTTCAAGCTCACTTATCTGCTTGCTTGCTTCAAATAACTTGGAACCCTGTTCTCGAATTGTATCTGAGAAGTATAGTTGAAAAAAGTGGGAATCAATAGATGTTTTCAAGTAGAAGCAGCAAGATACTACTACGAATTGCTTATGCATGCAACATTTTTATTTCACAACGAACAATGGTACAGCAACCACCAATATGATATATGCAACGACAGTGGTAACTGTTTTGATTTTAACCCTGCACTCCTGAAGTCAAATCGCTCAAGTATAGCAAGACACAAAATAGATTTTCTTATCTAGTGTTGATCTCACTGTCAAACAGACGTAGGAGCTTGTATACTTTATCTCAAGCTGACGTTATAGCTGAAGGAGACAATTTAGACATGCACAGGAACTGTAACAACAAAATGATTTATTTTCTGAAACCACAGTACAAATACGTGACAATAGTCTTTGGCAATACGGGTCTTTTTGTCATGCAACTTTGGTACTTAGATCAGTGTGGTCCAACTCAGGCCTGCGGGCCATATGTGGCCCGCCACACCGTTTTCCATTGCCACCGGAAGCACTCAGGAAAAATCTTCAAATATAAAATTTGATGAAAAAACGTGGTTACATTTGTCTCACTGAATTGCCTGTGCTTGATAAAGTGCATTTGCACAAGAACAATGCATTTTCTGTGTACCATTTTGTTTTATTTATTTATTTTGTGTTCAAATTAGAAGATACGACCCACCACCAACTCTCCACTGAGGGACCTGACTAGATAACCTCTGTGTTTTTTTCGGTGCCCTGGCATTCGTTGTCTTGAAGAGTATATCTGGCATGATGAACTCAGTACCACCAAATAAATCTGTCTATTTATCCGCTAAACGCAGCCTTCTCAAAGTGGCCCTCGTGCCAAATTAATTGCCCATCCCTGCAGTAGGTAATTTTAAGTAGAACAAGCATAACATCGTTTAATAAAAATGTGCAATAATAACAGTGTTAGAGAATGCAGAGAGCTTCTGAAAATTAGTAAGTGTGTGATAGCACATTTTCTTCAATGAAGCAAGTCAAATCTAAAAACAGAAATCGAATGGCAGGCGCAACACTGTATGATAGTGTCAGAGAAGCCTCAACCACAGGCATCCCACTGATAGAGATCTGTAACACATTCCTATTTGCTATTGTGTAATAATTTCAATGACGCACTCACTCATCTTCCTTTTCTTAGTTTTAACTGTTGTGAATCTGTAGTTTTATACATCATTTTACTGGAAGTGGCCCACGAGTTGTCACGTGTTTGTAAAATAGCCCATAGGTCAAAAGTAGTTGGACCACGCTGACTTAGATAATGGTGTTATTGGTGTACGTTCAGAGTTTAAATAAGAATACTATGTGACTGTGCTGCATGACCAAAAAGCAGGGCCATTGGAAGCACACTATAATCTTTGCAAATCTAAGCAAAATAAAGTGTTTGTTGATATTTTGCTGTCAGAGTTAAAACCAGGCCTATGGAGCTGGGCTCTACTTAAAATTTCAGGAGCTAGATGTTTATAAGACAGCTGCAGCTTCAAACCTTGTGCAGAGATACTGCTGTCATTAGCTACTTTCATTTTTCATCATTGTAATAGCAACCCTTCACAAAATGTAAAAATGTTGTTGCTTACTCTCTGAAGCCTTTTTTTTTAATACACCATGTGCTTAGGCCAGCTATGTCCAACCATATTTGCTTACTAAGCCAAACATGATGTCACTATCTTAACCAGGGCCACACATTGGATGACTTAATTTGATCCTAACATACTAAATTTAGTTTCAATTAAGGTGCTGAAAGCGTTTTAATCGTAACTGCAATGGTAACAACTGTTTGGTATCTGTAACAATTACATGAGTGTGATTTCATAGGCAAGTTTAGTGCCAGTGGAACCAAGGTAGAAACCAGGAAACTAGTAAAAAGTTTTGCACCAAGGTGTCAGTGGACATATGGAAATCTCCCAGCACGCAGTACAGATGCAATGAAGTGGCACTGAGGACCACCCGCATCAAAAATGTCAAATTTAGGATTATCGAAATAAGGTCAGGTTGTCAGTTTGTAGGCTACTTCTACTGCAGCGAAAACCTTTAATTGGGTCACATGTGGCTCGCGGGTTGGACATAGCTGGCTTAGGTATTAAGTCAGCAAGCAAGGCTCACAAGGTACAACTAAACTTTTCAATTTCAAGTAACTTTTTAATCCCTAATTGCATTAAATGGTAACTGTGAATGAAAAAGCTAAGTGGGGTTTTCTGCCACGTTGAGAAAGTGATAGGGAGGTATACTTGTTTAGTTGAACAGGAAACACTTGTGTAGACAAACTGTGATCTAAAAGTTGAATTTGAAACGCTTAGAAAGAATTTGAAACGCATTTAGAAAGGTATCAAACACACACTTTTAAGTGTTGTTTAGAAGATCCAGCAATAAAACTAATTCATCAAAATGCAATAGACCTGGTTTAATGAGCCTACCTTGGGACTGGACAATTTTGGGATTATTAAGCGGTTGGGCTTATTAACCAGGGGACAAATTTTTGTCCCTCTCATGTGCATAAATGAGTATGGCTGACTGTGCTATCGCTAATAGTTGCTTAATCTAATAACACTGTACATGACAGTTACTGGTAACAAGCAACTGTTCATTATGGTAAAACAATATTCATTTCCACGCAAAAANATCAAGAGTAAGTTGCCAGGACAAGGCTACGTCTGCACATCTCTTTGCCATTTTAAAAATAAATCCAGCAGAGCAACAGTTGTCTCACCTGTGGATTACGGCACAAAAAAACAATTTGAAGTCAGAAGCATAACGAAGTGTTAAACAGTCAAAAACAAGACAAAGTGTGAGTTGCAACACTTTTGCACTCAATTTTAAGCAAATCTATTTGAAAATTGGGCCGATTAAGCTGGGTTTATAAAGTGTTTTTTTTACATGAATAAATGGAATAATTCTGGAGCGGACAATTTCAAGCTTATTAACATTTGAGAGCCGGGGTACGATATATTTGTACTTTGAAATCGGCCTAAAACCAGCAGTTGTTGGTTGCCTTACCAACGCCATAGCTCCTCTGCTGATTGCGCTAGAGTAGGGTTGCCATACATCAGGTTTTTCCCGGACACGTCTGGGATTTTAGTGGCCTAATATGCATCAGGGAGAAATGTTAAAAAGTGCTTCAATGTCCAGGATTTTGGACTAATGCCTTTTATGAAATCTAACCGCAATGTTTTCACAGCAAGAATTACTAAGTGCTAAAGATTAAACTTTGCAATTTTTTACAATTAAAAATGGCTAAGCGACAATGTACAGTTACTGACGAGATGACGGCAATACATCCATGTTCCTGGAAAAGTAGAAATGAATGGGAAGCAGAATGCTTAGTTTGTAAACCAGGAACATGCATGCATCTCGGTTTCATACTAGTATCGCAGATTGAAAATCACATCTCATTTCTGATAAACATTGCAAATCAGTAAGTGGAGCTTCCTGATCAAGTAAAGTGACAACGGATGTAAAATAGAAGATGAAGTTAATTTTTGCTCTTTTCCTTTTGTACTGTATTTATCCTATTGACACGGGAAAGCAACGGTGGCAATGTGCTTTGGATGCATCCGGAGTTTATACCATAATAAAAGTGTTTTCGTCGCAAAAATTGGTTACAGTAACTAACATAAAAATCTGTCAGGAATTGCACCTCATCAGATATGGTAACCCTATGCTAGAGAGCTGTTCAAGGGCTCAAACGGATCAGCCAGTCTTCTAGCCTGCACGTGAAAAAAAATTTTTGGTTGGCGGTTGCAGATTGTTTGTGAGTGACGTCGTAAGTGAAGTAGGTTTTAGGCCATTTTGTCTCATGTTACCTGGCATAGAGCCCAATAGCTAAGCCAAAGTATTTTGCTGAAGTTTTCATTGGAAACTTAGCTCGAGTCTGAGTCTTTTGAGCCTTTGATCGACTTTAGCATTTCTGGTTCAAAAGTTATGATCTAAAATAAACAAATTAATTAATTACCTATTTAATTAACTAATAAGTCAAATATTTTTATTACTTTTGATCATAACTTTTGAACCCGAAACCCCAGCAGGTCATCCAAAGTATCAACAGACTCGGATTGTAGCCTAGTTTCCAATAAAAACTTCAGCAAAACACTACCATCTAATGGTTTGGACCCAGGGCCAAGGTGGCCTAAAAGTCCTCCACATATGATGTCACTCAGAAAAAATCCACAACCGCCAACCAAAAAATTTTTTTTTCAAGTGCAAACTACAAGACTTGCCGAGTTTTTTTTAGCTTTTGACAGTGTCTGTAGTGCTTACCGGACCAGAGAAATTCCCACACAAAGCCACGTGCAATCTGGTTGCTTTTGTGCGAACCGTTTGACTTAACCCAGGTGCGAAAGTGTTAACACCTTCACTGCCAGGTGGATTCACCGATAAATCCCGCATTTTCCTACCTTTTGCAACTCCATAACTCTCCAGTTGATTGTGCTAGAGAGCTGTTCAAACCCTCAAAAGACTCTGCAAGTCTTCTATTTTGCAATGAATAAAAATTTTAAGTTATGGGTGTTTGCTGGGTGATGTCCTAAGTGGGGTAGATCTAGACCACTTTGGGCGAGGTTATTAGGCCCTGGGCCCTAACTGCCAGAGGGAAGTGTTTTGTTCAGGTTTTCATTAGAAAGTAGGCTAAAATAACCAAAATTTGAATAAAAGAATCTTTTTGGATAATTTTTACACAAATCTAGTTTTTTTGGCCATAACGCTTGAACCAGAAACGTTAGAAAGCCAATCAAAGGCTTAACACTTTGAGAGCCAGTGCACAATATATTAATACTTCGATTTCGGTGTAAAAAACAGCAGTTTTCGGTTGTCTTACCAACACCCTAGCTCCTCTGCCGATTGTGCTAGAGAGCTGTTCAAGGGCTCAAATGGATCGGCCAGTCTTCTAGTCTGCACTCGTAAAAAATTTTTAGGTTGGGGGGTGCGGATTTTTTGTGAGTGACGTCATAAGTGAAGTAGTTTTGGGGTCATTTTGGCTCATGTTGCCTGGCCTAGGGTCCAACCGCTAAGCCAAAGTGTTTTGCTGAAGTTTTCAATGGAAACTAGGCACGAGTCCGAGTCTTGTGAGCCTTTGATCAACTTTCTAGTGTTTCTGGGTCAAAAGTTATGATCTAAAATAAACAAATTAATTAATTAGCAAATTAGTCAAATATTTTTACTACTTTAGATCATAACTTTTGAACACGAAACCCCAGCAGGTCATCCAAAGTATCAAAAGACTCATATTGTAGTCTAGTTTCGAATAAAAACTTCAGNNAAATACTACCACCTAACGGTTGGCGCCCAGGGCCAAGGTGGCCAAAAAGTCCTCCATTTATGACGGCACTCACAAAAAANCCACATCCCCAAGAAAAAAAACTTTTTTCGAGTGCAGACTAGAAGACTTGCCATGTCTTTTGACGCTTCGACCAGGTCCATAACTCGTACAGCAGCGGAGAAATTCCCGTGCAAAGTCACTTGCATTTCAGCATTTTTTGTCGAAAATCCTCAAAAGCAAGCAGATGCC